>JAEEGI010014256.1_pt1 | contig 16747 bp, 15 predicted proteins | sample 8958751 | NCBI WGS metagenome assembly JAEEGI01 (sample SAMN16246545, study PRJNA631951) | gut metagenome | biome: gut microbiome; feature: rumen; material: KS-attached | host: Bos | place: Iran: Karaj | collected 2018-10
GCGCAGAAAAGAAACGCTGGCTGTATATCCCTCGTGGCTTTGGCCATGGCGTCAGAACGCAGACAGATGTTGTCTAGTGCTGTGATTAGGGAGATAACCTTTACAGTCCGGAATGTGACCGTGGTATCCGTTTTGACGACCCAAGCATTGGGGTTGACTGGGGAGAGGTCCGCGAGGATCTGCTGTCAGCCAAGGATTTGAACGCGCCTCTGCTTGCAGACAGCGACTGTAATTTCATATATGGTCAGGTATAAGGAGGAGCATATGACGATCATTGTAACCGGCGGGGCAGGGTTTATTGGGAGCAATTTCATCTTTTACTTGATGGAGAAGCATCCCGAAGACCGTATCGTGTGTCTTGATAAACTGACTTATGCGGGCAATCTATCTACCTTGGCTCCGGTCATGGCAAATCCTGGATTCCGTTTTGTGCGTGCGGATATTTGTGACCGTGAAGCGGTGTTCAGATTATTCGAAGAGGAGCATCCCGATATCGTTGTCAACTTTGCTGCAGAAAGTCATGTTGACCGTTCCATCGAAGATCCCGGCGTGTTCCTGCAGACCAATATTCTGGGAACGCAGACTATGATGGATGCCTGCCGGAAGTATGGGATAAAGCGTTATCATCAGGTAGGTACAGATGAGGTATATGGAGACCTTCCTCTGGACAGACCGGATCTCTTCTTTACGGAAAAGACACCATTGCGCACCAGCAGCCCTTACAGCGCATCAAAGGCTTCAGCAGACTTGCTCGTACAAGCTTATCACCGTACGTTTGGCCTGCCGGTAACAATCAGCCGGTGTAGCAACAATTACGGACCGTACCAGTTTCCCGAGAAACTGATTCCGTTGATGATTGCGAACTGTTTGAATGATAAGCCATTGCCGGTATATGGCGAAGGCTTGAATGTCCGCGACTGGCTGTACGTGGAAGACCATTGTCGAGCGATCGACCTGATTATCCGTGAAGGTAAGACTGGAGAGGTTTATAACATTGGCGGACACAATGAGATGCGGAATATCGACATCGTGAAACTTATCTGCAAAGAACTTGGCAAACCTGAGAGCTTGATTACTTATGTAACGGATCGAAAAGGACACGACATGCGGTACGCGATCGATCCGGAAAAAATCCATAGTGAACTGGGCTGGCTACCGGAAACGAAATTTGCGGATGGGATCGTAAGGACAATCAGATGGTATCTTGACAACCGTGGATGGTGGGAAAAAATCATCAGCGGCGAATACCAGAACTATTATGAGAAAATGTACGGGAATAGATAGGGGGCAGAGATATGCAGATCGGTGTAAGCAGCTATAGCTTTTCGCGTGAGCTGAAACGCGGCATGACATACTTCGAAGCTTGCGATCAGGCTGCCCAAATGGGGTATAAGGGCATCGAATTTATTGATCTTGAGCCGCAGTATGGCGCCGGTATTGAAGACATTAAGGAACTGGCCGTCCGCCTTCGGGAACACTGCGAACGACTGGGCCTGACGATTCCAGCTTACACGATCTCGGCAGACTTCCTGAACGGACGCGGATGCACGCCTGAGGAAGAGCCTGCCCGTGTACAGGGCTGTGTGGATATTGCTGCGCTCCTGGGTGCGAAGGTCATGCGGCATGATGCGTTCTGGCGCATGGATAAGATCCGCGATTGGCGTGAAGCAGTCGAAAAGATTGCACCTGCCATTGCCCAAGTGGCGCGTTATGCTGCCACGCGCGGTATTGTAACGTGCAGCGAGAATCACGGCCTGATTATGCAGGACAGCAACCGCGTTGAGACGCTAATCCGCCGCGTGAATGATCCGAACTATGGATGGCTCGTAGATATTGGCAATTTTCTCTGTGCAGACGAGGATCCACAGCATGCAGTAGGTATCGCAGCACGTTATGCCGTACATGCGCATATCAAAGATTTTCTGTTCCGTTCGGGTCAAGAGGAAAAGCCGGGAGGGGATTGGCTGACCACACGCGGAGGCAATTATCTGCGTGGTACTGTTGTCGGACACGGTGTGGTGCCGGTGCGTTCGTGTATCCGGCAGCTGCGTGCAACTGGGTATACGGGCTGGCTGTCAGTAGAGTTTGAAGGAGCTGAAGAAACACTTCCTGCTCTTCGGAATGCGATTGAATACCTGCACCGGATCGGTGCGGAAGGAGAAGACTAATGATCAAAGTCGGTGTTATCGGCTGCGGCACGATTGCCAATGCAGCGCATATTCCTTCATACATGAAGAATCCGCAGGTAGAAATCAAGTATTTCTGCGATATTATCCCTGAACGTGCTCAGGCTGCAGTGGAGAAATATGGCTGCGGCATACCGGTTGTGGACTATCATGATGTGATCAATGATCCGGAAGTTACAGCTATCTCTGTGTGCACACCCAATAACGTGCATGCATCTATTACCATTGATGCATTGCATGCCGGAAAGCATGTACTGTGCGAAAAGCCTGCAGCACGCACATATGCCGAAGTCGAGACTATGATGGCGGCGCAGCGTGAAACAGGGAATATCCTGGTGATTGGTGTCGTCAATCGCTTTAATGATGCGGTGCGCCGTATCAAAACTTATATTGATGAAGGCCGACTTGGCACGGTGCATCATGTTTATGTCAGCTTCCGCCAGCACCGCAGTATTCCTGGACTGGGCGGTGCCTTTACGACGAAGGAGATTGCAGGCGGCGGTGTGCTGATCGACTGGGGTGTGCACTATCTGGACATTGTCATGTACTGCTGTGGCGACCCCGCTCCTCGTACTGTCAGCGGCGAATCATTCAGCAAGCTTGGCTGTGATATTCCCGGCTATGTATATAAGGATATGTGGGCCGGCCCTCCCAAACTGGATGGTGTATACGATGTGGAAGAATCCATTACTGGCCTTGTGCGTACAGAAGGCCCCGTGATTAGTTTCAACGGTGCCTGGGCACAGAATATTGGTGAAAAAGAATGCTATATTGACTTTATGGGGGATAAGGCAGGCATCCGTCTGCAGTACGGTAAGGGCTTCACTCTGTACACGACAGAGAAAGGCGCTCTGGTGCAGTATGCTCCCGAATTCCATATGAGCGATATGTTCCAGAATGAGATCGATGCGTTCGTCGACTATGTGCGTCAGGGAACGGTTATGCCCAGCACGATCGGCACTGTATCAATCACGGCGCGCCTGATGCAGGCAATCTACGATTCGGCTGAACAGCACCGCGAAATCATACTGTAATAAACTGCTGCAGGAACAAAGCTGTTTTACATACGGCCGAATTTATTGGCAGCAAAGGAAAAACGAAATATAAAACAGACGGATCGTCATGATCCGTCTGCTTGTTTTGGTCGGTGATTATCCCTTCAAGATACCTTCGCAAAGAGGGCCCTTGAGAAGAGTGTCATCAGATGTGGCAGATGTAGCCGCCATCGACGATGATCGAGGTACCGGAGACGTAGCTGGAGTCATCGGAAGCCAGGAACACGACCGGACCGGAAACTTCCTCGGGCTCAGCACGGCGGCCCAGCGGAATACCCTTTTCCATCTGCTTGAGGAACTCAATCAGGGCTGGATCTGCGTCTGCCTCAGACATCGGGGTCTTGATGATGCCAGGGTTGATACAGTTCACACGGATATTCTCTTTGCCGTACTCGACAGCAGCGGACTTGGTCAGGCCTTCCACAGCGTGCTTGGCACCGCAGTAAGCGGAACCGGTGGAAGCACCGCGTACACCGTCAACAGAGGAGATGTTGATGATGGAGCCGTTGCCAGCTTTGCGCATGGAGGGAACAACAGCCTTCATGCCATAGACGATACCCATATAATTGATTTTGATGTGACGCTCAAAATCGGCACCGGAAAGCATATCCATTGGCAGGAATTTGCCGTAGCCGGCGTTGTTGACCAAGGTGGTTACGGGCCCGAAAACCTCTTCCGTCTTGGCTACAACAGCTGCCCACTGTTCTTCACTGGTTACATCCAGGTGCATGTAGATTGCATTCGGACCCAGCTTGTCTGCCAGAGCCTGGCCAGGCTCATCCTTGATGTCGGTCACAACGACCTTCGCGCCTTCCTTCACGAAGCGGATGGCATGCTTTTCACCCATGCCCTGTGCAGCACCGGTAATAATAGCAACTTTTCCTTCAAGCATACCCATAACAAATGAAACCTCCTTATCGATATGAAATTACCGATTAATATCAACGATAATTTTAGCACTACAGAAAGAGAATGTCAACATGTTTTTTGCAAAAAAAGGTACAGTTCCGCCGAATTTTGTACATTTAAATGCAATTGCGTGGGAAATGATTCGGGTGTATAATTGAATGTACCACTTTTAGGGGGTGTTTCCTTGCTGAAGCGTGTGCTTTGTTTGTTGATCGTCCTGATACTGCCGTGCGTGGCGCTGGCGGATTATGTAATGGCGGGCTGTGATCCTGAGGGTACTTCTCGCACATGGAGCAGCAATCAGTTTTTCCAGCGCATGGAAGAGCGTACCGGTGTAAAATTCGTCTACAACCAGTATAAAAAGGAAGAGGATTGGACACAGGCAAAACAGCAAATGAAAGCCAGTGATCCCAGTTTGCCGGATGTACTGTTCAAAGCGCAGCTGACGCCGGCTGAATGTATTGATCTTTTGGACCGTGGCGTTCTGATCGATTTGGCGCCATACCTGGAAGAAGACTGTCCCAATCTGTCAGCGTTGCTAGCAGCGAATCCGGAGTATCTTGAAGCAATTTCGCTGCCTGACGGACGCATTGCGGCTTTGCCATCGATCAGCGAACAGCCGTTGCAGAACTGTGTATGGCTGAACCAGGACTGGTTGAACACGCTGAAATTGGAAATGCCCACCACAACGGAAGAACTGACTGACGTACTGCGCGCCTTCCGTGATGGTGATCCTAACCGTAACGGCAAGAAGGATGAGATCCCGCTGGCATTTATCGGATCATTCGATCTTAAATTTCTGGGCCATGCTTTTGGACTGATGGCGAATGATTATAATATCCGCGCAGTGAATGGCGAAGCACGGTTTATACCGTTGGAGGAGAACTTCCGTCCTTTTGTAGAATGGCTGCGTGAACTCTATACTGAAAAGTTGATTGATCCAAGCGGTTTTTCTACATCTGATATGATCCGTAAGATCGATGATGAAAAGAAGACGAATATCTATGGTGGTGCTATCACCACCATGGTGAGCAATTTTCTTCCGGCCGCGTGGCTTTCCTCCTATGTTGTCATGCCGCCTCTTACCTATGAAGGAGAGGCGATATACCGCAGCTTTGTAGGCCCGGTCATTTCCGGAACGTTTGCCGTTACGAGTGCCTGCAAGGATGTGCATGAAGTGCTGCGCTGGGCAGATGAGTTTTATACCGAAGAGGTATACATCCTCGGCAGTGCTGGTATGGAGAACGTCGACTACGTGATCGACGGCGACGGTACCTGGCGTATGACTGCTGCTGCACAGAACAATACTTATTTCAGCGGTGATGTGCTGATCTCATCTGGCCCGGCTGTGCCGGGACTTGCTTCAGAAGCGTTCCAGCGCAGGTATTATGACACAACGGTCAATTTTATTTCCGATCAGTTGGGAATAATCAATGCGGTTGCTGAGCGGCCTTTCCCGTATTATTCGCTGACTTTTGCACAGGAAGCGGAGATTGCCCCATTGCAGATGAAGATCGGCCGCCTGGTGGATGAATCAATTGGCCGCTGGATCACGGGAGAGACACTTATTGATGACGAGAGCTTTTCAAATTTTGAAAAAGAATTAAAGGAAGCGGGTCTGGAAGATTTCATGGCCTTCTGGCAGAATATCCTTGATGGGAGGACGAGCAAGTGAAAAGCAGGAGCGATTTGCTTCGAATTCTTAAATCAGACGAAGGGATTGCACGTATTTCTGCACTGTATGGAAATCGTAGCGGTGTAGCTGCCCGCCAGCTGGAACGCTATATGCTTCTGGTCAAGAAACATGAAGACCTCTTCGGAAACGAGGCGGTACCGCGCATTATCAGCGCACCCGGACGTACCGAACTGTGCGGCAATCATACAGACCATAACAACGGACTGGTAATGGCAGCGGCTGTTGATCTCGATACTGTTGCCGCGGTTTCACCGCGGGATGACTTCAAGGTAAACCTGCATAGTGAAGGATTTGCTCCTGTTAGCCTGGACCTTGAAGAGATAGGTCCCATTGCCGGTGAACAGGGCACGCCTGCATCGCTGATCCGGGGAATCGCTCGCCGCATGCGCGAAAAGGGAATTCAGATCCGCGGCTTTGACGCCTGTGCTACATCCGATGTTCGAACCGGAAGCGGACTCTCTTCTTCCGCGGCTTTTGAAGTGCTGATTGTAACGGTCTTTGATGCCCTGTATGGGGAAGACAATATCAATCCTATGGAACGTGCGGTCATTTCTCAGTATGCTGAGAATGAATACTTTGGAAAGCCATGCGGACTTATGGACCAGATGGCCTGCTCCGTCGGTGGACTTGTGGCGATCGATTTCAAGGATGAGCCGAAAGTTACACCGCTACAGATGGATTTGAGCGGGTATTCCCTGATTGTAGTCAATACCGGCGGCAGCCATGATGACCTGACGGCGGAATATGCGTCCATCCGGCAGGAAATGAATGCCGTGGCGGCTTGCTTCGGCGAGAAGACACTGCGTGGGGTACGGCCGGAGCAGCTTTGGCATGAACTGCCAATGATCCGTGAGAAGGCGGGTGATCGTGCTGCTTTGCGTGCTATGCACTATTATGCTGAAAATGAACGAGTAAAACGGCTTGTCAAAGCTGTGCAGGCAGGGGATACACAGGAGTTCCGGCGGATTCTGATTGAGTCTGGACGAAGCAGCTGGATGTACTTGCAGAATGTGTATGCACATAATGATACACAGCCGCTCTGCATAGCACTGGGCATAGCTGAGCATTTGCTGTCTGAATGCGGCGCATGGCGTGTACACGGTGGTGGGTTTGCCGGCACAACGCTCAATCTGGTCCCGCATGATCAGGAAGAGCGCTTCCTGCGCCATATGCGGCGCGCATTTGGTGAAGATGCATGCAGTGTGCTGTCTGTACGTTCTAACGGCGCGGTTGCCGTGTTCTGATTTTGTACGAGTTTCCGTGCTTTATTGACACTGGATTCCCGCAGTGATATACTTCCTCTCAGGATCGTAAGATCCGCATTCTTCGGGGCAGGGTGAGCTGCGCGCTGCAGCAATTCCCGACCGGCGGTACAGCCCGCGAGCCGAAAGGCAGATACGGTGAAACTCCGTGGCCGACAGTATAGTCTGGATGAAAGAAGAAGCATGCAGTAATGCTTGCGCTGCCCCCGATTTGCGCGTCGGGGGCGTTTTGCTTTTTGAGGAGGCTGCTCTAATGAAAAAGTATGACACCAAACGCCTTGTTACTCTTGCTATGATGGCAGCGATTGCGTATGCTGCGGTCGCACTCATCCGTATCCCTGCTGTATCTTTTCTGAAGTATGAACCTAAAGATGTTATCCTGGTTATCACTGGTTTCCTATTTGGACCGCTTGATGCCATGATCGTGACCTTAGTCGTTTCGCTTGTAGAGATGGTTACAATCTCAGAGACCGGGCCTATCGGGCTTCTAATGAATGTGATCTCTTCTGCATCTTTTGTCTGCGTTGCTGCGGCGATCTATCACAAGAACCGTACGCTGAAAGGCGCGTTGGTTGGCTTGGGAATCGGCGTTGTGCTGATGACGGTGGTCATGCTGCTTTGGAACTACCTGATCACACCGATCTATCAAGGTGTTCCGCGCTCTGTAGTGGCAGGTATGCTGATGCCTGTTTTCCTGCCTTTCAATCTCGTAAAAGGTGCACTCAATGCGGGTATCACGTTGCTGCTGTATAAACCCGTGGTGCAGAGCCTGCGCAAAGCAAAACTTGTGCCTGCGGGCAGTGGAAAGGGCACAGGAGATAAAAAAACATCGATCTATGTGACAGTAATCGCATTGTTCGTTATTGCCACAAGCGTACTTGTAATTCTTGCTATGTCAGGAAAGATCTGAAATGATATCAGTTAATCTAAAAGGTACTGTCGTACATGGCCATGGAAAGGGCAGGACGGCAGGATTTCCAACAGCCAATCTCGCATGCGAACAGGAGACCGTACTGCCTCCATTCGGCGTCTATGCTGCCTGTGTCACAATCGAAGGTAAACAATACGTTGGAGTGACGAATGTCGGCACACGACCTACAGCAGATGACAGTGCTCTGAACACTGTTGAGACATGGATCCTGGATTGTAGCGGTGATTTCTATGGCAAGGAAATAAAACTGAAACTGCTGTCTTACTTGCGTGGAATTCGCAAATTCGACTCGATGGAACACCTGAAGGAACAAATTAATCTGGATGCGCAGAAGGCGAAGAAGCTGCTGGCAGAAGCCCCGACGTCGGCAGCCGTGATCACTTGCAGCGCATTTGAGACACGAGAAGTAGCAGCTGAAATTGCTGGTTTTCTGCAAAACGGAGATGTGCTAGTCCTGCGGGGAGACCTGGGCGCCGGAAAGAGCGAGTTTGCCCGAGGAATTGCACGGGGGATTGGCGTGACAGGCGCTGTTCCCAGCCCTACGTTTACGATCATGAACATGTATGAAAGCGGTTCGCTTCCGCTGTATCATTTTGACTGGTATCGTGTGGAAGATGCTGAAGAACTCTATGAGATCGGTGCTCAGGAGCAGCTGCCAGGTGAAGGCATAACGCTTGTTGAATGGGCAGAACGCGCTGAAGAGCTGCTCCCGGAGACACGTCTTGAGATTGTTGTTGAAACGCTGAATGAGGAAATGCGCCTGCTTCGGTTTTGCCCGAAGGGTGATTTCCGAGCACTGGATTGGGAGAGAATTCTGAAATGCTGATTCTGGCTTTGGATACTTCGGGACCTGTGGCAGGTGTGGCTATCTGGGAGGACGGACGCATCCGGTATGAAGGCGCGGCTGTCAATAAGCTGACACACAGCGCCAGCATTATGCCTATGGTGGATGAGGCGCTTTGCCGTGCTGACGTAAAAAAGGAACAGCTGACGCATCTGGCCGTGACGGTCGGGCCGGGCAGCTTTACGGGGGTACGTATTGGTGTGACGGCCGTCAAGGCAATGGCACATGCGCTTGGCCTTCCCTGTATTGCAGTAGATACTCTGGAAGCTACGGCGACCGGTATAGAGCAGGCAGAAGCTGTTGTGTGCCCTATTCAGGACGCGCGCGTACAGCAGGTATATGGTGCTGCATTCCGTAATGGCGAACGGCTCATGCAGGACTGTGCACTGAAACTGGAGGAATACCTGGAGGCACTGTCTGCTTTTGAAGGACCATACCTCTTTACTGGAGATGGGATAACCCCTTACCGCGAGCATATTGCGCAGACGCTGGGAGAGAAGGCGCGGTTTGCCGCTGCACATAACGCATATCTGCGCCCTGCAGCAGTGGCGGCTCTGGCAGCGCGGGATGTGGACCGGGCCGTGGATTACCTGACACTTCAGCCTATGTATTTGCGCGCGCCGCAGGCCGAACGCGCACGCGCGTTGCGGGAGGCCGGACATGAGTAATGTGAACCTTCGCCGTATGACGGTGGAGGATGTGGACGGCGTTCATGCGATCGAAGAAGCGACCTTTGCAAAACCATGGAGCCGCCAGAGCTTTTATGAGGAGATGACCCGCAATGTCTGTGCTCGTTACCTGGTAGCGGAGACGGAATCGGGGGAGATCATAGGCTTTGCCGGCGTGTGGATCGTGATAGACGAAGGACATATCACAAACATTGCAGTACGGCAGGACTGGCGCGGACAGGGTATAGGCAAAAGGCTGACAGCGGCGCTCGTGCAGTATGCCTCCAATCTGGGCGTTTCCTATATGACCCTGGAGGTGCGGCGCAGCAATGAAACAGCGCAGCATATCTACCGTTCGCTGGGCTTTCAGCAGGTAGGAGTCCGAAAACGCTATTATGAAGATAACGGAGAGGATGCGTTGTTCATGGTGTGTGACCAGATGCCTCCCGTGGATCCTGAATTTACCGAAGAAAACCCATAATCGACAGAACACCATCCGTTGCAAACTGCAGTAGATGGTGTTTTTGCTTCTTATCCGTTGCCGTCTATCATACCGGACGTCCGATTGACAAAGATGGCTTGCATCGCTACAATATATACGGGAATTTGTACGCATGTCGCACATTGGAGGATCAGTATGCAGCGGGGATGGAAAACCTATACAACGTTACGAGCAGCGTTGATATGCTGTCTGCTGTGCGTTGCGCTGCTTGCGCTTGCGTCGGTTGGCGGTGCTTTTCCCGGCCTGGGAGCAGGCACGGTTGTGCTGTTTGCTGGTCCGATGTGGCTGCTGATCTCTACCTTGACTGCAGGGCTTGTTCCGGCATTGATCTGCCTTGTAATGATGCTGATATCCCTGGCCGTGAGCGGCGGCATGCTGGTTTGCGCGTTTGGGGCGGGATATCTGCTGCCCATGATGGCTGCCTGGCTGTGGTGCCTGACGGAGAAAAAACGCTTCTGGACATCATGCGGGGCAGTAATGGCTGCACTAGTGGTTTCCCTGGCAGCAATATATATGATCCTTCAGGGTATGACAAAGGGGATGCTTTACGATGCGGCGGGTGGTGCAGCTGCAGCTGCTGTCAATGTGTTGCCGGCAAGAGACTCTCTGCTGTACATGCTGGCTTCCAACGGCTTGCTAGGACTTCCCTCATCTATGCAGGACACAGCACTGGTAGCAGTACCGGGTGGATACATACTGTCTGCTGAGGCAGTAAGTGAACTGCTTCTTCAGATACGCAGCATGGTCAGTTCACTTCTGCAGGGACTGATCCCGAGCATGTTGATTTCGGGGAGTGCCCAGAATGCCGTAGCAGGCATCGCACTGAGCATATATTTCGGACGCAGGGCAGCACAACGTCGGGCCTATAAGTACAATGAAGAGGAGCAGGAGATCCCTGACTTGTCCATGCCGCCTCTGCGGACATGGCATATCCCGCGGCCATGGGGACTGCGTATCGGCCTGCTGGCATCCGGTTATCTCCTTATACGTTCGGGAAGCAACGGGATGCTGGTCATGCTTGGAACAATGATGTGGCAGACATTTTGCTTCTGTTATATCGTACAGGGTCTGGCAACACTCAACCATTCGCAGCACCGCCGCGGTACAGCCAAAGGTTGGCGCGTGGCAGTGATTGTACTGGCGTTTGTATTTCGTTTTATGCAGGTTGCGCTGGCGGTTGTCGGCGTAGTCGATCAGATTTCAGATTCTCGCGGCCTGCGCAAACCGCTGCTGCCGCATAACGAGGAGGAATAAGCATGAAAGTCATTTTACTGCAGGATGTCAAGGATATCGGCAAGAAGGACGATATTGTCAACGTAAGCGATGGCTATGCCCGCAATTATCTTTTCCCGCGCAAGTGGGCAATGGAAGCTACTGAGAATGCAATCCGCGTAGTAGAGCGCAAGCGTGAAGCTGAGCGCAAACGCGAAGCCGAAGCACGTGCTGCCGCGGAGCAGACGGCTGCTAAGCTCAAGAACAAAGTGGTTATTCTTAAAGCCAAGTGTGGTGAGAAAGGCCGGCTGTATGGAAGCGTGACTTCGCAGGAAGTTGCTGATGCAATCCAGGCAGGCTATGAGGTAGAGATCGACAAGCGTAAGGTCGAGATCAAGGAACCTGTCCGTCAGCTGGGTGACTATGAGGTGATTGTGCATCTGTATCCCAATGTCAGCACCAGAATGCTGCTTAGGGTTAAAAACATAGCGGAGGGCTGATCATCTGTGAGCGAACAGCGACCTGCCTATATGGACGCCTTTGCTTCTGTTCCGCCTCAGAACATTGAGGCAGAAAGAAGTGTTCTTGGCGCGCTCCTGCAGGACGGGCGTGCGGTATCTCTTGCAATGGAGATGCTGAACGAGGAAGACTTTTATACGCCTGCGCATAAAGCAATTTATGAAGCGATCCGCTCTTTGGCAGCAGCCGGTACTGCTGTTGACCTGGTGACAGTGGATGCCGAACTTACACGCCGCGGTACACTTGAGGGTGTGGGCGGAACAGCGTATCTGACCGGGCTGATAATCGGTGTGCCTAGTACAGTCAATGTACAGGAGCATATTGAAATCATTCTTGAGAAGTCGACTCTGCGTCAGCTGATTCGTGCTGCTTCAACGATTACTCGCAACAGCTATGCGAATCAGATGGAGCTCAAGGATATCCTCGGCGCGGCTGAAAAGGATATTTTTGATATCGTAATGCGCCGTACGGGCGGCGCGCAGCTGATTCCGATACGTGAGGTGCTGTATAATACTTATGCACAGATCGAGGAGCTTGCTCGTCTGCAGGGCAAGGTGGCTGGCGTAACGACCGGTTTTTCAAAGCTGGACAAAAATCTGACCGGTATGCATGGCGGTGAACTGCTGCTGCTTGGTGCTCGTCCCAGCATGGGTAAGACGAGTATTGCGCTGAACATCGCTGCTTCTGCCGCCAGAAAAGGTTACAGCGTTGCAATCTTCAGCCTGGAGATGCCCCGTGAACAGATCGCAATGCGTCTGCTGTGCAGTGAAGCACGCGTAAACATGCAGAGCGTGCGAAGTGGTACCTTACGTGACAAAGAATGGATGAAGCTTGCTCAGACGGTCAATCCGCTGAGCAATGAGAAGATCTACATTGACGATACTGCCGGACTTACTCCGCTGCAGATGCGTTCGCGTGCGCGGCGTATCATGGTGGAGAAGGGACTGGATCTGATTGTTATCGATTACCTGCAACTGATGGGTGCCGATGGACGCAGTGAAAACCGTCAGCAGGAAGTCAGCGAGATCAGTCGCCGTCTGAAGAGTATAGCGCTTGAACTGAAAATTCCGATCCTTGCATGTGCACAGCTGAGCCGTGCGAATACACAGCGTACGGTCAAGCGTCCCATGCTGAGTGACTTGCGTGATTCAGGATCGATCGAGCAGGATGCCGATGTGGTCATGTTTCTGCATCGCGATGCTTATTATGATGCTGCCAGCGAAGAGACAAACTCAGCTACGTTGATTATTGCGAAGCAGCGCAACGGCCCGCTGGCCGATATAAAGCTGAACTGGCTGGCAGAATATACTCTCTTTGAGGATGCATATTACGGAGACGCGGAAGCCTGACCGCGCCGGATGGGAGCAGAACATGGATCAGATTGCCGTGGCGGCATTTGAAAAGGACTTGAAATTTGAAGGCTTTCTGTTGGTGCGCACCAGTGAGCAACGCGCGTCTTCCAATGGCAGCCGTTATCTGGATATGACGCTCAGCGACCGTACGGGTGATATGAATGCCAAAATGTGGGATGGCACTGTCACACCGCCCCCGGTGGGCGGCGTGATCAAGCTGCGCGCACAGGTAACCGAGTATAATGGGCGGCTGCAGCTGCGTGTGAACAAGCTGCGTGAAGCAGAGGAAGGCGAATATGACATGGCACAGCTGGTGCCCTGTGCGCCTTATCCGCCACAGCAGATGCTTTCTGAAATCAATGATACTTTGAATGGTATGAAAAATGAAACACTGCGGGTGCTGGTCAGAGAATTGCTCAATATGGCAGGGGATAAACTGATGTATTATCCCGCAGCACAGAGACTGCATCATGCTGAACGCAGTGGGCTTCTGCATCATACGACATCTATGCTGCATACAGCGAAAGCCATGCTTAAGATCTATCCGTGGCTGGACGGAGACCTGCTGTGTGCAGGAGTGATTGCACATGATCTGAGTAAGATCAGTGAAATGCAGTCAGATGAATGCGGCAATGTAAATGATTATACGGTTGATGGATTGCTCCTGGGACATCTGGTCCGCGGAGTAACGCAGGTGCGTGAGGCGGCACGCCGCGCGGGTCTGGCCGATGATGATGAATACGTACTGCTCATGGAGCATATGGTGATCAGTCACCATGGTGAAGCTGAGTACGGAAGCCCCCGTCCGCCTATGTTTCCCGAAGCGGAAATGCTGCATTGGATTGACCTCGTGGATGCGCGCATGAATGAAATGAATGGTATCGTGCAGCGTACGCCCGCAGGCGCATTCAGCGAAAAGGTCTGGTCACTAGACCGGCGCATTTACCATCCCCACTATATGGCAGAAGCCGCTTTCGCAGCGGAAAGAGACGGCGAGAAAAAAACGACGCGTCCAGATGCGGATGCAGCTTACCAGGGGCTACTGTAAATGTCTGGACTGTACGAGGAAGATACGATTGCGGCACTGGCCACTCCGCCTGGACAGGGTGGCATTGCTATTGTGCGCGTCAGCGGCTGCGCTGCGCGCGCTTATTTTGAAAAACTGTTCCTTCCTGCTGGTCAACAGAAGGTGGAATCACACCGTATGCTGTATGGGCATCTGCATGATGAAAAGGGAGAGCTGATCGATGAATGCATGGCTGTTCTGATGCTTGCTCCCCGCAGCTATACGCGTGAGGATGTAGCAGAATTTCATCTGCATGGCGGTCACCAGACGGCGCGTCAGGCACTTCGTGCTCTATATGCTATTGGTGCTCGACCGGCTGAGCCCGGTGAATTCACACGCCGTGCGTTTCTGAACGGGCGCATCGATCTAAGCCGTGCGGAAGCTGTTATGCGGCTGATCAGTGCGGAAGGCGAACAGGCTGCAAAAGCAGCACTGCGCCAGCTGGATGGCGGGACAAGTGCCTTTGTACATGATATTCAGAAACAGGGAATCGCGATTACTGCCGGCGTGGCAGCGGCGCTTGATTACCCCGAAGAGATTGATGAGAGAGAAGCAGCTGCGGACACAGCATCTCAAGCCAGAGCCTTAGCCAAACGTCTGACGGATGCTTGTGACGAACGTGCAGCACGTTTGCTGGAAAGTGGGTTTGAGGTCGCACTTTGCGGATTACCCAATGCGGGAAAAAGTTCATTGCTCAATGCACTTCTGGGTGAAGAACGGGCGATTGTTACCGACATTCCCGGTACGACACGGGATGTGGTGCGGGGGACGATCCTGCTGAATGGACTTGCTGTGCACCTGAGTGATACGGCAGGAATCCGTACACAAGCCGATACGGTAGAAGCTATTGGGGTAGAACGTGCTCGGGCGGCTATGAGATCGGCTGATTTAGTGCTGCTTCTCATGGATGGGTCGACGCCAATGACAAAGGAAGATAAGGAACTGCTTCATGAAGCAGAGGTGTATCCGCATCTGGTACTGCTTAGCAAGGCAGATCTTCCACATGCCTTTGAATACCCTGGGGCGCTTCGAATCTCAGTACGCACAGGAGAGGGATTGAAGGAACTGCGCGAAGAGCTTGCTGTGCGTGCGGGAGAGATAGGCGAGATGCCGCTTACTGATGCGCGTCATATGCGTCTTGCACGGCGATCGGCATCATTGCTGGCGGAAGCTGCACAGGCTTTGGAAAACGGCGAACCGCTGGATCTGGCTGCCGTATCGCTGTATGAGGCGCTGGATACGCTGGGTGGAATTACGGGCGACCGGGTGGATGAAAAACTGCTTGATGATATCTTTTCCCGCTTCTGTGTGGGAAAATAACGGGAGAACATACTGTGGCAAAAAGAATGGGCGTTGTTAATAAGCAGCTAGACCGATTTCTGGCACATACGTTTGTGTATGCGGCATTGGTTTTTGTTCTGCTGCGCGTGCATAAGGCAGCGCACTTTGAGCAGGTGTTGTATTCTGCATTGGGCATTGAAAGCAGTTTTCCATTGCTTCGCGTCTTAGTCTATACTGTTTGCGCCGGCGTATATGCGATGTGGATTTTCCGTTGGTGGACCGGGCAACTGAAAAATGCGAACCCGATGATACTTACTATCGGGGCGTTGTTTGTTATTCTCTGGATATCGACTGCTCTGCACCTGGGCAATTCTGGATATCACATTGACTGGCATGCCGGTTTTGCGCTCATGCTTCTGCTGGATATGGGACTACAGCGAGAACGCAAAAGTGTGCTGAGTGGATTCAGCTGGGCACTGCTGGTATGGGTATTGCTGCATCTGCTTTCTATGGCGATTTATCCAAATGGTTATTCGGGTCTTAAGTTGGAAGAAAATCCGCTTTATGTGCCCGAATGGCTGCTTGGAACGCGCACGATGTACTTCCGCATCACGCTTTCCGCACTGGGATTTGAGGCGGTCTGTGCACATGCCTGCCGTGGACGCTGGACTTTACGTACGGTATTCGTAGCGCTGATCGTGCTGGTAACGGTAGTACTTCAACGCGGTGTTACGGCAATGTTAGGTCTGGCTTTTTTGCTCCTTACACTTGCTGTACTGCGTGGGTACGCACTCCCCAAATGGCTGAATCCTGTGACGATGGCGGCTCTATCTGTATTGCTGACGGCTGTTCTGCTGATTCCACGCAATGAAGCAGGCACTGTGACACAGGCGCTGGGCAAGGATGTAACCATGCTCGCACGCACTGATGCATGGCGTGCTGCATTGAATGAGATCCGAGATAAATGGCTGTTGGGTATTGGTCAGCATCCGATTGCTGAAAACGAGATCCTGCTAGGTGCAGCGCATACACATAACCAGATGATCGAAGTGCTGCTGCACGGCGGAGCTGCCGCGCTATTAGCCTATCTCGTTATGATCGTGCTCGCAGGTCGTTCTGTATTGCAGTATCGGCGCTGCGCGGCAGTCAAGACAGCAGCCTTGCTGCTCATGGCTTTCCTGCTTATGGGTACTGCTGAGATTTTTCATAACGAGCCAATCTTTTATCCGCTGTTTATCCTGGTCTCACGTGCGGACTGCCTCAG
>JAEEGI010014262.1_pt1 | contig 16736 bp, 17 predicted proteins | sample 8958751 | NCBI WGS metagenome assembly JAEEGI01 (sample SAMN16246545, study PRJNA631951) | gut metagenome | biome: gut microbiome; feature: rumen; material: KS-attached | host: Bos | place: Iran: Karaj | collected 2018-10
TGGATGAACCTGACGCTGAACTACGCACGCATCAAGGACTCCGAGACGATGTCCACCGAGCCTTATCCCGGGTCAGATGATCCGCTCGTCAGCCTCGTGCATCCCATCAACAGCAAGGAGAGCTATAACCGACTGACCGTCATGCCGTCGCTGAGGCCCGTGTTTGGCTGCTGGCATCCCACATGGACGGCGATCGTCATCTTCCAGAACTACAAGACGCCGACTGCCGACGGTTCCATCCTCACGCTGAACCATCCGTATGTGGGATTGACATGGAACAACGACATCGAACTGCCGCACGCCTGGCGCTTGAATGCCATGGTGCAATGGACGTCGCGAGGTGACTACGACAACTTCCGCATCACCAAGAGCAGGTTCTATAGCGGCATCGGAGTGCAGAAGGATATCAGCCTGCAACGCCTTGGCTCACTGACTGTTGACGCGCGTTGCATGGACATTTTCAACACCAGCAAGGCAGGGGCTACCATCTATGGCCCGCGCGAGTTGACCACCAGCAATCCCGCCCGCCGCACGTTCTTACTTGACCTCACCTGGAAGTTCAACACCGCCAGTAGCAAGTACCGCGGCACCGGTGCCGGCGAGAAGCAGAAAGCGAGAATGTAACACCGATTTTTTTGGTCGTATCAATTATTTTGGCGACATTTGCTGATATCAAAAACCATTTGTCAAGATGAATATCAGATCAGAACAACCCAGTGATTACCGTGAGGTGGAGAACCTCACCCGTGAGGCTTTCTGGAACGTCTATCGTCCCGGTTGCACCGAGCACTATGTGCTCAACCAGTACCGCAGCAATCCCGATTTCGTCCATGAACTCGACTTGGTGATGGAAGAGGATGGACGCATTATGGGCCATATCATGTTTTCCAAGGCCGAACTTGTCCTCGACGACGGCACACGCCGTTCGTCGTGGACCTTCGGGCCCATCAGCATCCATCCCGACTACAAGCGCAAGGGCTACGGCCTCAAGTTGCTGAATTATGCGCTGGAAAAGGCCCGTGAAATGGGCATCGGTTTCCTGTGTATGGAGGGCAACATCGACTTCTACCGTCATGCGGGCTTCGACCTGGCCAGCAAGCTGGGTATCCATTACCATGCCGAGCCGCGTGATGCCGAGGTGCCTTACTTCCTCGCCCAGGAACTCATCCCCGGCTGGTTGAAAAGCAATGGCATCACCGAAGCCACTTATTGCCCTCCCAAGGGCTATTTTGTCGCCGACGAGAACCCCGAAGCCTTCGAGGCCTACGAGTCGACCTTCCCCGCGAAGGTGAAGCTCCGCTTGCCGGGACAATTGGTGTGAAACAGAAATAACGATAACAAGAACAACTACTCATGGAACAGAAATTTTGTCAGAGTTGCGGAATGCCGCTCACCGAAGAAATCCTCGGCACCAATGCCGACGGCAGTAAAAACGAGGATTATTGCATTTATTGTTACAAGGACGGCAAGTTCTTGCAGGACTGCACGATGGACGAGATGATCGAGCACAGCGCCCAGTTTGTCGGCGAGGTCAACAAGGACTTGCCGCAGCCCATCACCAGGGAGGAATACATCGGCCAGATGAAGATGTATTTCCCTCACCTGAAGCGCTGGCGCAAGGAGATCACCATCAATGAGGCTATCCCTGAGAATCCTGCCCTGATGGGTGTTAAAGACCTGATTGCCAAGATGGCCGACACGTTGCCCATCACCTTTATCTCGTCGGTAGATGAGGAGGGTTTCCCTTGTACCAAGGCCATGCTGTCGCCTCGTGTGCGTGAGGGTATCAAGACGTTCTACTTCACGACCAACACCTTCTCCCTGCGTGTGGCCCATTACAAGGCCAATCCCAAGGCTTCCATCTACTTCTGCGATGCCGAAGGCTTTAAGGGTATGATGCTGCGTGGTACCATGGAGGTGTTGACCGATGCTGCCAGCAAGGAGATGATCTGGCGGGATGGCGACACCGAATACTATCCTGGCGGCGTGACAGATCCCAACTATTGCGTGCTGAAGTTCACGGCAAGCGATGGCCGCTTTTACAGCGACTACTATCCCCGCAGCTTTGTACTGGAATGAAACAGGAGATCAAACCAAAGGAAACGAATCGGGTACAGGCATTCGAACTAGGGATGAATACGTCCAGATGATGCGAGGCTTTTTTCCCATGCTGAAACGTTGGAGATGATGAAACGTTGTTTGTTCATAGGCATTGTGGCATGTGTGGCCTGCTTGACGGCATGGGCACAGGAGCAGGACACCATCCCGGCAGCTGTTATGATGGCCGAGTTGAGGGAACTTGTCGTCAAGGGCGATCTTCCCAATACCCGGCTGAAGGGAAATGTGATGATTACACGCGTTGAGGGAACTCCACTGGCATCGTCAGGCACGCTGGGCGAATTGCTTGTCAAAGTGCCTGGAATGACGGGTTCAGAAGAGAGCCCTGAGGTGCTGGGCAAGAGCATCCCTCTCATCTATCTTAACGGGCGCCTGCTGCGCGATGAAAGTGAATTGAAACGTCTGCGCAGCGAGGATATCCGTGATGTGGAGGTCATTAACAACCCAGGTGCGCAATATGATGCCACGGTAAAGGCTGTGGTGCGCATCCGCACCAAACGTCAGCAGGGCGAGGGCCTTAGCCTTGACTTGACGGTAACTGATGAGCAGGACCTGCGATACGGTTTCAACAAACCCAATGCGAAGTTAGGCTTGAACTACCGCATGAAGGATGTGGATATCTTTGGCAGTGTGTGGTATTATCACCAGGATTATCGCCAATACAGCTGGCTGGAAGAGACGACCAACACGACAAAGCTATTCCATCAGGTAGGGCCTTACACGATGACGTGGAGAAACAATCAACTGACCTATACTGCGGGCGCCAACTGGCAAATCAGCGACAACCACTCGGTGGGTGTACGCGCCGATTTGACGCATTACCTGGGTGGCACGAATAAGGTCATCTATGACGAGGATGTGTTTGAGAATGATGTGAGAATTGACCATCTCTACTCCGAGCAGACGAGCAAGGAGACAAAGCCTCTAGGTATTCTCACTAACGCCTATTACAACGGCTCGACCGGAAAACTGGGCATCGACTTCAACTTCGATTTCCTGTCCACCGAAATCAATACCGACCGTGAGAATGTGGAGAATAGCCTGGTGAATGATGATTTCGTCCTCAGCGGTTCGAGATCAGAAAGCCGCCTGTATGCTACCAAACTGGTGCTTTCATATCCTGTGTGGAAAGGAGTGTTGGAGGCTGGCACCGAGATGACTTTTGCACGGCGCCACAATACCTATTGGATCGACAAGTCCTCGATTGCCGACACCGATGCCGACATAACTGAGGACAATGTAGCCACTTTTGTTGACTATGGTGCAGATTTTGAACGATGGGGTAAGGCACGTGTGGGCCTGCGTTATGAGCACACGCTGTATGACTATGCCGATGACAAAAACAGTGACTATCTGCATCGCAGCATGGACGAGTTTTTCCCCACGGCATCATATTCCGTCCGTCTGGGCAATGTGCAGACGGCACTGTCCTATAGCCTCAAGACCAATCGCCCCAGTTTCTTTGCGATGAACGATGCCGTTACTTACATCAGCCGTTATTCGATGCAGGCAGGTAATTCGCAGTTGCTCAACGAGCGTCTGCATGACCTCTCGCTCAATGTGTCGTGGCGTTGGCTCATACTGTCGGCCTCTTACGGCCGCTGTAAGCATGTTATCACCCAGTGGTCGTTTGTCAGTGACGATGATGCCGCGCTCATCAAGCACATTAATCTCGATCGTCCTGTCAACACTGTTGGAGCCTATATCTCAGTAACTCCCCGTGCGGGAATCTGGTCGCTTAACGCCACAGCAGGTGTGGAGAAGCAGGATCTCTATCTCGACCTGGAGGATCCTCATGCGACAGGAGGTATGCGCAGGGCACACTTCGATAAACCGGTCTATACCTTGAATGCCTTCAACACGTTCAGCTTGAAGCACGATTGGCGTTTCGACATCAACTTCATGTTCCGTTCTCATGGTCATCAATTGAACTTCTACGATGACTACGACAACATGCGTCTGAATCTTGTGGTGCAGAAGTCTTTCTTGAAGGACAAGGCTCTCACTCTGCGAGTGGCTGTGCTTGACGCCTTGCAGCGCAACCACATGAACGAGTATGGCGACATGGGCTACTACAAGATTCAGCAGAATAACCGTTACTCGACCCACAAGTTACAGTTCACCGTCATCTACCGCCTGAATGCCACCCGCAGCAAGTATAAAGGCACTGGAGCAGGCAAGGATGCGCAGCAGCGAATGAGGAATTAGACAACTGTTAAACTTGTGTTAAATCCATTGTTGATACTTGACTCGTCCCTTAGGGCATACCATAATTTTGTGGTCGCTTAGCAAAATGTCGTACGATGATGAGTAAGAAAACGAAATTAAAAATTGGAGAGTTTTCAAGGTTGATGCAGGTTACTGTAAAGACTTTGCGTCACTATGAGCAGAAGGAATTACTCCTGCCTGACAAGGTGGACGAGTGGACGGGATATCGCTACTACAGCATCGACCAAATGCAGAAACTGCAAGCCATCCGCGATCTGCAACGGCTCGGATTCACTCTGGACGAGATTAAGGAACTGTACCAAGACGATTCGCATACCCCCAGCATCCGCCAACTTGACACGAAGATCAAGGACACAGAAGCGCAGTTGCAACAACTGATAGTCCGTCGTGAACGACTGCTCGACTGGAGAAACTCTCGCAAAGAAATGAAGACAATGGAAAAATTCAGCATTCAGTCATTGCCAGAAATCATTGTGGCAAGTCATCGTGAAGTAATCCCTAATTACGCTGCCCTGGGACCTTTGTGTGTCAATAAGATAGCTCCCGAGATGCAACGCCTGGGCTGCAAGTGCCCGCCTCCTGGCTACTGTTTCACCATCGAGCATAACAAGGAATACAAACCGACAGACATCGACATCGAGTATTGCGAACAGGTCGAGGAAATGGGCATCAGTAGCGATATCATCCAGTTTAAACGCCTGCCAGCCATACCCAAGGCGCTCTGCATGAAGCATATCGGTCCCTATGAGCGTTTCTATGAGTCCTACACCGAAGCCTTCTGCTATTTGGAGGAGCAGGGCTACAAAATCGCTGGTCATCCTCGCACATGCTACGTTGATGGTGCATGGAATCAGGAAGACCCCGAAAAATGGCTCTCAATTATCCAAATCCCAATAGAATAATTATCAGTTGTTGTCTGCCCCTGAGCATTTGGAACAGACAATAGAAAAACCATACAGAAAACGACAGATGTGTGATTACAAGTATATAACACTGCGAGAGAAGCCCGAGATCATGGAAGAAGCAGCAACTTGGTTCCATTCCAAGTGGCATGTGCCCCGAGAGGCCTATCTTGAATGTATGGTGGCTTACCTCAACAACGATACTGAATATGGGTGGTATTTGTGCCTTAACGAGGACCGAATCGTCGGTGGTTTAGGGGTGATTGAAAATGACTTCCACGACAGGAAGGACCTGACTCCCAATGTGTGCGCGGTCTATACCGATGAGGATTACCGTTGTCAAGGGATAGCGGGGAGGCTGCTTAATATGGCTGTCGAGGATTTGAGGAGCAAAGGAATCTCTCCGGTTTACCTGTTGACAAACCATACCGGCTTTTATGAGCGATATGGTTGGGAATTCCTCTGCATGGCTCAAGGCGATGGTGAACCCTACCTTTCGAGAATGTACATACATCAATGAATTGTGACAATGATGGAAAATGAGAGAATAGTGTTGCGCCCGTGGCGCGAGAGCGATGCCGAAGCACTCTATAAGTATGCTTCGGACCCTGATGTGGGGTCTCGTGCTGGCTGGCCACCGCACAAAAGCGTGGATGAGAGCCTGGAGATTATCCGCACAGTGTTCAATAACGATACCACGTGGGCCATCGAGTGGAAAGAGACGGGCGAGGCGATTGGCGCCATCGGCTATGGCCCCTCGTGCGACTGCAACCTGCCCGCCCGCGATGGTGAACCCATTACGGGGTATTGGATTGCCAAACCTTACTGGAATCAGGGTATTTGTACCGAAGCCTTGTCGCTGATGCTTCGCCATATCCGTCTGACGACCGATATCACGTCGGTCATCAGCGGTCATTTCGTTGACAATCCCGCCTCGGGTCGCGTGATGGAAAAATGCGGTTTCGCCGCTACCGGCGAAACCGTCATTGATGAAAACCAGTATCAGGGCAAAGACCGTCCCATCAGAGTGCTGAGACTGGTGCTCGCCTGAATTTCACTTCATTTATTTCGTTTGGACGAAAGGCTTGAGGCCCTTGGCGGCTTCGGCGGCGGTGATGCGCTTGCCGCCGTTGTCCAGGTCGATGAGGATGTAGCGGTCATGACCCATGCCCAATTCCTTCATGTAGGACAGCTGGCGCAGGCCGTGACGGCTCTCGATGCGCTCCAGCATGTCGTGGTGTTCCTCGGCCGTCATGGCGTAGATGATGTCCACGCAGGCCTGGTCGATGGCGAGCAGGTCGGTCGAGGAGAGGATGCCCACGTTGGGCGTTACCACGGGCTCGGCCTCAAGGCCCTCACAGTCACAGGATACCGACATGTTGCGCATCACGTTGACGTAGGTCACATGCTGGCCGAAGTAGTCAATCGATGCCTTGGTCGATTCGGTCATGCGCTCCATGAATTCTTCTTCCTTGATGTCCCATTGGTCGTCCTGGCCGGGGGTGGTGTGGATCCATGCCTTGCCGATGCGGCCGTCGGCACAGCCGATGCCGATGTTCTTGTTCGAGCCACCGAATCCGCCTTGGGTGTGGCCCTTGAAGTGGGTGAGTGCCACCATCGAGTCATAATTCTTGATGTGGCTGCCCATCGACATCTTGTTGAACCACTTGCCGCCAACGACTGGCAGCGTCACGGTGTCTTCCTCGTCAAGGATGTCAACGGGGCAGAAGGTCCAGCCATTGACCTGCAAGGTCTTGCGGTGCAGGTCGGTGGTGTAGCGGTCGCCCTCGTAGTAGGTGTTCGTCTCAATGATGTGGGCTCCCTTCAGGTCCTTCTCAATGAGGGCCTTGACCCATTCGCGCGGGATGATGTTGGGACCGTTTTGCTCGCCCGTGTGCAGTTTCACGCCCACGCGGCCCTCAATCATCTTGTTCACTTGCTCGTAGGCCATGATCAGGCCCTCGGCACTCAGGTTGCGGGTGAAATAGACCACTGCCTCCTCGCCTGTGCGCTGGTCATAGGGGACATACTTGTTGCCGTCGGTGCCGGCTACCGGTTTCTGTTCCATGTTATCCTTGTTTTCTTGTGATTGTGTTGAGCAACTGGCCATCAGTGTACCGATGAGCAGTGCCGTGAATAAAATTCTGATGCTCATAATAAGAGTAGTTTGTGGATGAATAGTGCTGCAAATATACAAAATAAACTGAATATCAGCAAACCAAGGTCATAAAAAGAAAAGCGCCTCGTCTCACGACGAAGCTGCCTTGCTAGGAAAAAAGTATCATATTGCTGCAAAGGTATTGAATCGGATTGACGTGTGCAAATTATTTAGACAGATTTTCTATAAATACCCAGAAACCGATAGTAAAATCACCGTTTTTGGATAACTTTTGGATGGGTGCTCACTCAATAGTTGTCCATGTCGGATGGAATTGTGATGCTTTTTACGGGTTTTTGGCGGCATTTGGCAAAGAAAGTGGACTTTTTGCGTTTGGCTTACTCAAATTTTTATACCTTTGCCGCAACAAACAATAATGATTGAAACGACAATGAAGAAATTCTTAATGACACTCATGGCGCTCATCGCGCTGACGGTTGCTGCCCCCGCGGCTCACGCGACCGACTGGTTTAACGTGTTGTCTGATGGCGGTGAGACCATCGCGGTCAACCCTGAAATTTCGACAAGTGATAATGGCAAGAGCTTTCTGGTGTGGGTGCGCAACTCGTTTGACATCCCCGAGGCTCGTGATTTCTATACCCGCGACCGTGGCTATGACAAGACCGTGGCCTACAAACTGACTCTGTACAAGTTTACCGACGACTGGAACAACTTCAACATCGTTCAGGTGTCGGTCTATGACGAGCAGGGCAATCTTATCGACCAGTATGCCAACCCCGACATGGCTTCTACCGAGACCATGATACCGGCAGGGTCGCCCATCGAGACGGTAGCCGAGGCTGCCAAGGTCATCTATGAGATCAAGACCAATCCCGAGTAAGTCAGACTGCTCGATTCTGGAAACAACAAGCCGCTGAGTCCCATAAGACCCAGCGGCTATTCTTTCGTGCGCAAATGCGCCTCGCCCTGAATGGGGATCGCTCGCATGGCTCGCGAGAAATCTAACAAATATGCTACAAATCAAACACCTAAAACCTTAGCTACAAGCTCAGTCTCCAGTGGCCCAAGGGCTTGCCGTAGTCTTTAAAGACGCGGTAATCTACTTCGGTCAGGTCGAGGGTGATGTCGGGCAGTTCCACTTGGCTGATGATGTCCTTGAGCTTGTGCACGTTCATCCTCGGGTACTGCACACGGCCCAGGGTGACGTGGAGTTTGAAGTCCGATTGGAGGACGCAGCCCTTGGCCTTGAAAAAGCGCCTGACGTCTTCGACCAGTGCCAGGAAATCCTGCGGGGCATCGGTGGTGGAGAGATGGATGACCTGACGGTGATAACCCGAAGCAAACGCATCAAGTTTGTCAAAGGTGATGGCTGGAGCCACAGCATCTTCCAGCAGAGTGTTGAGCCCAGGCACCAGGTTCACGCCATCGGGTGCAAAGTCCAGGAAGGCCATGGTGATGTGGTAATAGTTGCGCTGCCAGCGGATGTCAACGCCGCGCAGCAGGTCACGCAACTCCCTGAACCAATAATCGTCGAAGGAGACGGGCACTTTTATTTCGAGATAAGTTTTCATCGTTTAATCGGCGCTCTCTTGTTTAATCAAATCTCCCAGTTCTTCAACGTCATAACGAAAATCCTCGTCAAGGTACCAGTTACGCATCGCCGAACCAATAATCATGCCAATGATACAAGCTATACCTGATGGAATGCTAGACGTGTACGCTAAATTGGATAATTGAGACGTGAGTATATCCCCGGCAACCAATGCCATAGCAAGCGGGATCAAATATCGCAATTTGTGGGTTAGGATTAATCGTTTGACTGCCCGATAATACTGAGGTGCTGTACTGGCGTTTTTCATTCTTGAGAGAAAGCATCTCATGATAAACGTCATGAGATAAGATCCAATAAAACAGACAATCATGAAAACGGCCATCAAAGCATTGATTTCCCAAAAATTATTCTCTTTATAGAAATATACTTCCACCCCGACTAATAGTGCAACCAAAACAGCAATTACTGTCCAACGAAGTGTCTTGCTGGCTTTTTGGACTCCTGTATAGTTAATGTTGACCATCTCTTCGGCCTTTGCGTTGATGCGCTGCCGCAGCTCCTGCAGATACTGTTCATTGGTCATTGCCTGATTGGTTTCGTTTTTTTCGTCTATCATATTGCATTCTTATATTAGTGATCAATAGCTCTTTTTACGTGCTATTTCTTGAGGGTGATGTCTTCGAGGTGAATGCCTTGGCGCAGGTAGGTATAAGTCAAGTAGAGGTGTCCATTGGCGCCCTGGATAATGGCGGGATAGGACAATTCGCCATCAGGAGGCGTATCCGTTTTGATTTCGGTCATGTTGTGCCAGTTTTCACCATCGTCGCTGATCGCCAAAGCCAGTGGCGTGCGTGTACCTGTTTCTTTGCCCGCTTTGACCGAGACGGGGTTATAGGCCAGCACGTGTCGGCCGTCGCTCAGGGTGACGGCATCGATGCCACTGTTGTTGTTGGGCAGGTTGGTCAGTGTGACCTCGCTCCAGGTTTCGCCGCCGTCATGGCTAGTCGTGGTAGCGATGCGGCCGTTCTTGGTGCGGCACAGGGCCTTAATCGAGCCATCGGCCATCTGGAGCAGGGTGGGCTGGATGCACATGATTTCTTGTGGACGGGCACCGCGCTTGCCCTTATCCATCGTGGTGAGTGCTTTGGCACCCTTGATGGGCCCCGTTTTGTGCCACTGGCCCGTTTTCAGGTCAAGAATCTCGAAATGGATGCGCCAGCCGTCTTTCTCGGTGCTCGACGGGCACAGTAACTTGTCTCCCAGCAGTAAAGGTTTGTTCTTGGTGGGGCCGAGGAAGCCCTCGGGCAACGGCTCGCGCTTGCTCCACGTCTTGCCGCCGTCGCGGGACTTGGTGAGCCATCCCGTCCAGTCGGCCACACAGGAGCCGATCTTGAAAAACAGCCACAACTCGCCATTGGGCATCTGTTGTAGCACAGGATTGTAGCACGCCTTGCGTACGCTGTCGTTCAGAATTCCGTCGGCAGCGATAAAGGGCGTACCCCATTCAAAGTCGCCTTTAGGTAAGCGGCTCACCCAGATGCACACGTCCTCACAGCCCTCGTAGCTGCCGCCAAAGCAGGCCACGACCAGGTCGCCCTCAGGGGTCTCGGCAATCGTTGACGCATGACATGACGAAAACACCGCATGATCGAACACGTACCAGGGGATTACCAAATCGATGTATCCTTGCTTGTTAACGGCCACTGCGGCAACCGTTGTCATGAGCGTTACCAATATGCTTATGAGCCTGACCTTCATGGGTGATTAGGCTGTGGGGAAAAGGGATTGATTAGCGACGCTTCTTTGCGGATTTCTTCTTGGCAGCCGTTTTTTTCTTGGCGGGACTTGATTTTGCCTTGTCGAGGCCCATCTGGATGTTCTGGATGAGGGCCTTGCTGGTGTAGGTGGCACCAGTGGCGATGTCGGCATTGAGTTTCTTGGCCTCACTGACCGTCTTGCCGATGTACTGCGGCAGCACTTTGTCTTTAGCGCGCTTGAGGTAGCCAGGCGACTCCTGGTTGGGCAGCACCTCGATATTCTCGATCACGCCGTTCTTGACGGTGATGTTGAGCGGTGTAGTGCCGTTGTAACCGATTACCTTGTTGGCAATGTCACCGGTGTAGATGACCTGTGTGGTGCTGGCCTTTGCTTTCTTGGTACTTTTCTTGGTGCGGGCATCAAGCGATACGGTGCCTGCCACGAGCAGCATGATGGCTGCGATAATGATGCTTTTTTTCATATGTATTTTTAGTTTCTAGTCCTTAGTCCTTAGTTTTGATTGACAATTGGCCCAAAAGTTTAAAATAAAGAACGCGGATGCCAATCAACTTAATTCGTTTAATTCGCAGACTTTTAAAAACTTAGCGTCTTAGCGTCTTTGCGTGAGGCTAGTCGTTAGGCTGCAGTAACTCCTGGGCTTGGGCGAGCGTTTCGGGCTTGCCGATGTCGAGCCACTGGTAGTCACTGTCAGGGTGGTAACCGTGGATGAGGTGGTGCTTGCACTCGTTGATGTAGAACGGCGTGATGGAGAATTTCTCCCCTTCGTTGCGGCGATAGCGCTCGAGGTGCGGGAAGATGCTCGGCGAAATCACATGCAGGCCGCCAAAGGCCATTTCCCGCAACTGACGGCCCTGCAGTTTTTCGGGATCAGGCTTGAACTCGCCGGTCGCCTTGTTGGTCCAGCCGCACAGGCGGTCGTTCTCGTCAAACAGGAAGTAGCGTTGCGTCTTGCGCTCCTTGACCAGGATGGTGGCCAGCGCGTCATGCTCCACATGGTAGTCGTAGAAGGCCTTCAGGTCCAGCGTGCTGATGATGTCGGTGTTGTGCACCAGGAACGGCTCGTTGCCGTCCAGCCACTGGCGTGCCTTGAGGATGCCGCCGCCCGTGTCGAGCAGCAGGCCGCGCTCGTCGCTGATGTGGATGTTGAGCCCGAAGTTGTCGTTCTTCTCCAGGAAATCGATGATCAGCTGCCCGAAGTGGTGGATGTTGATGGTGATGTTGTCAAATCCGGCTGCCGCCACCCGTTCGATGACGTGTTGCAGCATGGGTTTGCCGGCGATTTCAACCATCGCCTTGGGGCGGTCGTCGGTCAAGGGCTTGAGCCTTGTGCCAAGGCCTGCGGCAAAAATCAGCGCTTTCATTGCACGGTGGGATTGAGGGTGCGCTCGTGGTCGGGCTGCTCGCGGTGCGAGAGCTCAACACGCACATTGAACTTCTGGTGGATGTGCTCGGCAAGGTGCTCGGCAGCATAGACCGAACGGTGCTGTCCGCCCGTACAGCCGAAGCAGATCATCAGGTCGGTGAAGCTGCGTTTCACATAGCGCTCTACCGACTCGTCAACCAGGGCATAGACATGTTCCAGCCACTTGTCGATGGTACTCTCCTTTTTCAGGAAGTCAATAACGTTCTGGTCCAGGCCCGTGAAGGCTTTGTACTTGTCGTACTTGCCCGGGTTGTTCAGCGCACGGCAGTCGAACACGAAGCCGCCGCCATTACCTGACGGATCGTGAGGAATACCCTTCTTATAAGCGAAGCTCATTACCCTGACGGTGAGGCCTTTATCCTCGCTAACGAAGTCCTTGAGGTTGACCAGCTCGTCGATGACGAGGCTCAGGTAAGGATATTGGGTGAACGGCTTGTTGATGACCAGCTTGCGCAGGTTGGCAACGGCGGGCACGATGCTGTTCTTCATGAAGTCGGGCTTCTTTTCGAAGTAGCCGCGGAAACCGTAGGCGCCCAGCACCTGCAGCGTGCGGAAGAGCACGAACAGCCGCAGGTTGTCATAAAATTCCTTCTCGTCAAGGTCGGGAAGATATTCCTTGAGCTTATGCAGATAGGCCTCGACGAGGTCCTTTTTCAATTCATCGGGATACTTGGCACGCGACTGCCATACAAACGAGGCCACGTCGTAGTAGTACGGGCCCTTCCGGCCGCCCTGGAAGTCGATGAACACCAGTTTGCAGTCGGCAGGGTGGTCGGCATCGCCCACGAGCATCACGTTGCGGGATTGGAAATCGCGGTACATGAACGTGTCGCTGGGCACGGCCAGCAGGTCCTGGGTCAGCTTCTCGAAATCGTTCTCCAGTTTGTCCTCGTTGAAGACCACGCCAGTAGCCTTGAGGAAGCAGTACTTGAAGTAGTTCAAGTCCCACTTGATGGAGCGCTCGTCAAAGCACTTGGCGGGGTAGCAGTGGCTGTAGTCAAAGTCTTGGCCTCCGCGGAACTGGATGTCCACCAGGTCGCGCATGGCGCGGCGCAGCAGCTCTTTTTCTCCGCTGGTGAAGGCATGGGTGATGGAACTGCGGCGAATCTTGTTCCACAGGATGTTCTCGGGCTTCTTGCCCAAGTCCTCCTGGATGTAGGCCATGTGGTCATCGCTCACGCCATAGACCTCAGGCACCGACAGACCCTGCTTGCGGAAGTGGTGCGCCATGTAGATGAATGCGTCATTCTCCTCGCGTGACTCGCCAATGACGCCCACGATGGAGCGTTCGCCGGACAGGCGATAGTACTGGCGGTTAGAACCGGCCTTGTCCATGAGCACGATGTCGGTGGGCTCGCTGCCCACGTACTGCAAGTATAATCTTTTCAGTCTTTCCATTGCTGTCTGTAAGTTAGTTGTTTATGTGGTTATATGATATTAGAATTCGCTTGTGAAGTGGAAGGTGATTTTCGGGAAGTCCTGTTGAGCCATCTGCAAAACATAGTTGGAGTCGGCCAGGAAGACGTCGCGGCCCTCGATGTCGAGCGCCATGAATTGGTGTTTGCGCTTCTTGAAGGCATCCAGCGCGTCTTCGTCGTCGCTCTCGATCCAGCAGGCCTTGTACAGGTGGATAGGCTCCCAACGGCACTGGGCGCCATACTCGTGCAGCAAGCGGTACTGGATGACCTCGAACTGCAGCTGTCCCACGGTGCCGATGATTTTGCGGTTGTTGAACTGATTGATGAACATCTGGGCCACGCCCTCGTCCATCAGCTGTTCCAGGCCCTTGTTGAGCTGCTTGGTCTTCATCGGGTCGCTGTTCTCGATGTACTTGAACATCTCGGGCGAGAAGCTGGGCAAGCCGCGGAAGTGGAGGTCTTCGCCCTCGGTCAGCGTGTCGCCGATCTTGAAAATGCCGTTGTCGGGCAGGCCCACGATGTCGCCGGGATAAACCTCGTCGATGATTTCCTTCTTTTGTGCCATGAATGCCGTTGGGGCGCTGAAGCGGTAGCTCTTACCGCTGCGCACGTGCTTGTAGTTGCCGTTGCGCTGGAACACGCCCGAGCACACCTTGACAAAGGCGATGCAGCTGCGGTGGTTGGGGTCCATGTTGGCATGGATCTTGAACACAAAGCCCGTGAACTTGTCCTCGCCAGGCTCCACAGTGCGCTCGATGGCGTTCACGGGGCGGGGCGATGGGGCGATGCGCACAAAGCAGTCCAGCAACTCCTTCACGCCGAAGGTGTTCAGGGCTGATCCGAAGAATACGGGAGCCACCTTGGCATCCAGGTAATCCAAGGTGTTGAAGTCGGGATAGACGCCGTCGATGAGTTCGATGTCGGCACGCAATTTCTCGGCATCGGCCTTGCCCACGGCAGCGTCGATGGCGGGATCGTTGATGTCGTTGATGTCGACACGGTCGGTCACATGCTGCTTGTCGGGCTTGAACAGGCTGATGTTGTGCTCGTAGATGTTGTACACGCCCTTGAAGTGGGCACCGATGTTGATGGGCCAGCTCAAGGGGCGCACGTCGATCTTCAGTTCCTGCTCCAGCTCGTCAAGGATGTCAAACGGGTCACGGCCCTCGCGGTCCAGTTTGTTGACGAAGATGATGACGGGGGTGTTGCGCATGCGGCACACCTCCATCAGTTTGCGGGTCTGGGTCTCCACACCCTTGGCGACATCGACGACGATGATGACGCTGTCAACGGCCGTCAGGGTGCGGTAGGTGTCCTCGGCAAAGTCCTGGTGGCCAGGGGTGTCGAGGATGTTGATCTTGTAATCACCATAGTTGAATCCCATGACCGAGGTGGCGACCGAGATACCACGTTGTTTCTCGATTTCCATCCAGTCGCTGGTGGCGGTCTTTTTGATCTTATTGGATTTCACGGCGCCTGCCACATGGATAGCGCCACCAAAGAGCAGGAGCTTCTCGGTGAGCGTCGTCTTGCCGGCATCGGGGTGAGAGATGATGGCAAAGGTGCGGCGGCGGGTGATTTCGGTTGTCAGAGACATTATGAGTTGTTAGCTTTTAGTTATTAGTCGTTAGTTGATGCAGGGTGTCCTCGAGGCTGTCGAGCCAGTAGGGGACGGTCACGCCGAATGTGGCTTTGAATTTTGTCTTGTCCAGCACGCTGTAGGCCGGGCGGTGGGCCTTGGCAGGGAATTCGTCGCTGTGGCAGGGCTGCACATCACAGGTGGTGATGCCCGCCAGGCGGTGAATGGCCTTGGTGAAGTCAAACCACGAGATGACGCCCTCGTTGCTGTAGTGGTAGATGCCGGGGTGCCACTGCTCGGCGCTCATCACGGTGACGATGGCACGTGCCAGGTCACGGGCGCAGGTGGGTGAGCCCACCTGGTCAAACACGACCTTCAAGGCGGGCTTGTCCTTGCCCAGAGCGAGCATGGTCTTGACGAAGTTCTTGCCGTAGGGCGAGTAGAGCCAAGCCGTGCGCAGGATGACGGCATCGTCTCCAAGCACGTCGAGCAACTGCCGCTCTCCGTCGAGTTTGGTGCGACCGTAAGCCGACTGGGGACAGGTGGGCATTTCCTCGGTGTAGGGGATGCAGCCTTGCCCGTCAAACACGTAGTCGGTCGAGACGTGCACCATGCGGGCACCGTGGCGCTTGGCAACTCGGGCCAGAATGCCCACGGCTTCAGCGTTGAGCCGTGCTGCCAGCGGTTCGTTGTCCTCGGCGGCGTCAACGGCGGTATAGGCCGCACAGTTGACGATGTAGCCGATGGCGTTGTCTGCCACCACTTGCTCAACGGCCGTTTCATCGGTGATGTCCAGGGTGACGATGTCATCGCCTGCCACATCGGTGAAGATGGCGTTATAGTGCGGGTCATTGGCCAGCACATTGCGCATCTCGTGTCCCAGTTGGCCGTTAGCGCCAGTGATGAGTATATTGGTTGTTGCCATGGTTCAATTGTCGTTTAAATCGTCGCCAAAGAGCGGTTTCTCCTCATCGCGCTTGTAGTAGGCGGCAAGCATGCCGATGAAGTGGGAGATCTGGCTGATGGCAGCTGCAGTGTCTTGTGAAATCTCTTTGCCCTGCAGGTGCAGCATCATCACGCCATACAACGCGTTGAAGCAGGTTTCCAGTTCGCTGGGACGTTCCTGCTCGGGCAGGGTGGCGCGCAACTGCACGATAAAGGGCAGCGTGCGGTAGTAGTCGGCATGGTAGTCGGGGAAGCGGTCCTGGTTGTCCAGCAGTTGCATGTGCAGGTCGTTGAGGCGGATGAGCACGTTGTGGCACACGCGGATGTGGCCGCGCTCACGCACGTTCTCCAACTCCATCATCTTGATTAACGACTCGTACCAGTCCTTGATTTCGCTGCGGGTCTTATCGTCAACGTCATAACGGCCGATGACGGCTTTCTCGACCTTGTCGATATCCAGGTTGCAGGCACGCAACAAGTCCTCGACCTGCCACAGGTAGAGGAGATACTCAGCAATGTTTTCTTGGCGTTTTTGTTTTGCGATAATCATAGTCGTTATCCAAATCGGCTGATGTTGCGCAAGGTGGACTCGTCAACGATGCGGATGCGGCGACCGTCAACGGTGATGATACGTTCCTGGGCGAAGGTCGATAGGGTGCGGATGGCATTGGC
>JAEEGI010014263.1_pt1 | contig 16736 bp, 17 predicted proteins | sample 8958751 | NCBI WGS metagenome assembly JAEEGI01 (sample SAMN16246545, study PRJNA631951) | gut metagenome | biome: gut microbiome; feature: rumen; material: KS-attached | host: Bos | place: Iran: Karaj | collected 2018-10
GTATTTTTATTAATAAACAATATAAAATACAAAAAATCAAAATTTCTATTAAATAATATATAAATAATATTTTTTAAATATTTTTTTCATAGGAAAAAATTCTTATCAGTATTGAATTAATTATAAAAATGAAAATAGTCTTTTTCAAAAAAAAACAAAAAAAGAAAAGATCAAAAAATGAAAAGTATATTAAAAGAATCATTAAAAATATCTTATGAAAAAAAGAAAAGGATGAATTCTTCAAAGAAGAAAGAAACATTATCAGAAATTTTAGAAAAGAGAAAATCTTCATTAAACAAAGAAATAAAAAATAACGACTTATCATTTTCAAGAAATATTTTTCCAGATGTTTCATTTGATGATACTGATGAAGATACTCCTCAAAATACTTTAAGAGCAGAAAGAAAAAATAGTTTTATTGATTATGAAAAAGAAATGACTCAAACAGAAAATAATGAGACTAAAAATATAAAAAAAAAATCTGTTGTTAAAATTCTTGGTAAATTATTATTTAATTTTTCACCCAAAAATAAAATTGAAGAATTGAAAGAAAAAATATATGAAAGTGAAAGAAAAGAATATAATAATTATAAAAAAAAATTAAATTTAGAAAGTAAAAGAATAGATTTTGGAAAAGTGGAAAATAAAAAAATAAAAGATTTAAAATTATTATATGAGAGAAAAAAAAATCAATTTAATACATTCCAAAATAGAAATAATAATAATAACACATATAATTATTCCTTAATAAGTCCAGAAAAAAGAAAAATAACATTAGAAAAAAAAAGGAAAAATATAGAAAAAAGAAGAGAGAAAGAGAAAGAAGAAAAAAAGAGAAAATTTAAAGAAAATTACATAAAGAAAATAGAAGATAGGAAAGAATATAAATTAAAAAATAAGAATAATATTCAAATAGAAAATATAGAAAAAATAAAAAAAAGTAAAAAATTATTAAAAGGAGTAAAAAATTTAATCATAGATCAAATAGAAAATGCAGAAGAATCAATAAGAACAGGAATATATATAACTTTATGTTCAAATAATAATGGAAATAGAAATGAATGTTATAAAATAGGTTTAAAAAATAAATGTATTTGTGGTCATAAATTTGATGATCATGAAAATCAAATATATCCTTCTTTAATTACTAAATGTCATTCTTGTATTTGTAATAAATTCACTTATATTCCCATTTATCCTGAAGAAACTAATAAATATTTTTTAACTTATTATAATCACTTTAATTATGATATTTGGACTTGTCAATGTAAATGTAATCATGGTTTTAATTCTCATAATGTTAATAATCATTATATGTGTGATTTATGTAATTGTAATTTTTTCTCTTCTAATTTTAAATGTGCTGTTTGTAATAAATTTTTAGAAGAACATAAATTAATTTATGAAAAGGAAATTGAAAGAAAAATTCTAGGTTATTCTTATGCAAATGATTATTATCCTTTTAATCAAAAAATGATTGAAGAATTATTAATCTGATTTTTTTACTTATTATTTTTATTTATTGTATGTTATTTTTATTCTGAATTTTTTTTTAATTTATTTTCATTTTTTTTTTGTTATATAATAATTTATTTTTATTTATTTTTAATATGGAAGATAGTAATAATGAAGCTATGATAAGTAATCTTCAAACTACAATTGAAAAATATGAACAAGCAAATAAAGAACAAATAGAAAAAATAGTAAATTTAGAAGAAATTATTTCAGAAATGAGTCAAAAATTAACTTCTCTTGAAAATTTAGCAAATGAAAATTCAAATTTAAATTATGAATTAAATAAACAAAATGAGTTAATTCAACAGAAAAATAAAACAATATCAGAATTTCAAGAATTAGCAAAATTATCTCAAATTAAATTTGAAACATTTATAAATAATAATAATACAAATCAAAATGCTTTAAATAAAAAAAGTCAAAAGTATTCTGATTTAAAAGCAAAATATCTTCCTTTAATACAACAATATGATAATTTAGAAAGAGAACATAATAAATTAATTTCAGAAAGTAAAATAGAAAAAGAATCAAAAGAAAGAGAAATTGCAAATTTAAATGAACAATTATTAGATATTACTTCTAAATATAATTTAAGTATGAATGATAATCAAAAATTAATTTCAGAAGTTGAACAAAGTAAAAATAAAGAAAGTGAATTAAATGAAAAAATAAATAATTTAAATTTAATTAAAATTGAATTTGAAAATGTAAAAAAAGAATTTGAAGAATTAGAAAAAGAATTAATAGAAAAAAATACAAAAATTGAATTATTAGAAAAATTTAATGAAGAATTAAAAGTGAAATTAAAAGAAGGAGAAAATATAATAAGAAATAATGAAAATTATCAAAAACAATTAGAAGAGAAAATAGATAATTTAAATAATATTTGTGGTAAATTTGAAAATGCATATAATGGAGCAGTTCAAGATTTAGAAAATAAAAAAATAGAAAATGAAAATTTAATTAAAGAAACAGAAGAAAAAAATTCAGAAATTCAAAATTTAAAAGATACTTTTAACAAACAATATGTTTCTTTAAAAAATGAAAATGTGATTTTAAAAAAAAGAGAAAATCAATATAAACAAACTTTAAATAAATTAAAATCTTTTAATGAAATTAATAATCCTAATCAAGGAATAATGAATGTTAATAATAGTTATTATACTTATAATCCTAGTCGAGGTAATGAATTAAATTTAAGTTCTTTTGAAAAAGATGATTCTGGAAAATATTCTTATTATCTTATTGATAATTTAAAAAATACAATGAATAAAATTGATTTGCAAAAAAATTGAATATTTTTTTTATTTAAATAAAATTTTTTGAATTCTTTTTTATTTAAAACTCAATGAAAATTTAAAATAAAAATTATTATTTGAGTTTATTAAGATTTATTATATTATTTTTCATTTAAAATAAAATATTTATTCAAAATAAAATTTATTAAAAAATAATAGAAAATATTATAAATAACCGCTTCATTATAATTCCTATTTTTCTTTATAGTAAAAAAAAATTTTTTCAAAATTTTTATATATAAATAGTTACATATATTAAAAAAAAAAAATTAATTTTTTTAATATTCATTCATTTTGTTCTCTATGTTTGTAAAAATAAATACATTAATCACAAAATCCGTTTTATATTAATTATTTTTTATTCACATTAAATAACAATAATTAACACTTCATTTTTACATATTTTTATACAATCCACATAAATTTTGTAAAAATTTGATATTGACATTATTTATATTAAAACAATCTTCTTTTTTATTTTTAGAATTTAAAATAGAAGAAGATTGAGTTGAAGTTGATTTACATTCATCTTGTAAAGTAGAATAAAAAATTTCTTTAAATGAAATAGTTTCATATAGATCAACATTATTATTGAAAATTATTTTATTTTTAATTTTTTTCATTTCTTTATCTTCAACAACTAATAATTTACTTCTAATAAAATTAGCTTTATCCATGATTGAATTGATTTCAATAAAAAAAAATAATATTTATTTTTTATTAAAAAAATAAATAAAAAAATAATAATAAAAGAAAATAAAATAAAAAAAAACATTTAAAAAAAATGAAAACCCAAATAATAACATTATTTCTAATAATAAATATATCAATTTCAAAATTAAACCCAAACAAAGTAATAGCAGCAATAAATTGTGGTGGAAATGATTATACAGATTCAGAAGGAATAAGATTTATATCAGATAATTATTATGATGAAGGATCATCATCAGATTTTGGAATAAATTATGAAATTGGAGAAACAAAAGATCAAATATTATATCAAACAGAAAGATGGTCTTCTTCAGATTTAACTTATTCTATTCCTGTTAATAAAGAAGGAGATTTTGTTTTAATATTAAAATTTTCTGAAGTTTTCTTTCAAAGTGTTGGTGAAAAAGTTTTTGATGTTTCTTTAGGAAAAATGACTATTATTAAGAATTTAGATATATTTAAAGAAGTTGGTAAAGCTACTGCTCTTGATAAATATATTGAATTTAAAATTAAAAATGGTGTTGTATTAGTTAATGGAAAAGAAGCTAAAAATGCTTTTGATCCAAATCAAAAAGTTTTAAAAATTAAATTTATTAAAGGTTCAAGAGATAATCCTAAAATTAATGCTATTGTTATTTATAATGGAAGTATTAATGATACTAATTTTGCAGAAGAAAAAAAAAAACAAGAAACTTTAAGAAGATTAAAAAATGATGCTATGAAAAAACAATTAACTGTTGATTTAAGACATCATCCTGATGAAGTTTTCACTGAAGAACAATTATTTAATGAAGATTTAGAAAGTTTAAAAAATAAAGAAAATGCAGGATTCTTTTCTATTTTCACCACTAAATTAGGTATTGGAATTATTGCCTCTGTTTGTGTTTTCTTTATTTTAAATGCTTTAATTTAAAAATCTAATAAAATAAAAAATATTTAGATATTATTTTTAATTTATTTTTTCTTAAATTTGTTAATTTAAATGAATTAATTACTCATATTCTTTAAATTGACTTAATAATTTATATTGATTCTTTTTTAGAATATGTATATGCTTCAAATATTACTTGAGTTTCTTCAAATGTTATATTTCTTCTTTTGATATCTTATTTATTCTTTCTTTAAATAATACTTTGCACCAAATATTAAACAATCTTTATCTAATTCCATTTTCACTTTTAAATTTTGATTATATTAATTTCAATATCTCCATTTTTTCTCTGATTATTATTATTTAAAAAGATTAAAATTTTTAAAGTAAAATACTTTAATTGTATTGAAATAAAAAAAATAAATAATTTGATTTAAAAATAATACATTATAAAAAATAAACTCTAAAATTTATTCATACCTATAATAATGAAAGGTTCCAGCATCACTCTTATAAACTTGATCACTTTTTTGAATAAAATCAGAAACCCAATGATTCCCAGTATACATGGCAATATGACCATGTTGATGACTCTTAGTTTTTTCTTGAACATAAATATCTCCTGTTTTTGGAGTACCTTTTCCAATTTCTTTAAATCCCATATTTACTAAAATATTGTTTGAATGATACATATACGCTGAATTCTGTCTCTTAAAGTTGAAACCTCCATATTCTAATGCATTTGCAACATATTTTGCACATGCACCTTTAGATTGTGAATCTTTTACGTTGTTTATTAAATACTCAACTAATTCTTGAATATTCTTTTTTCCATTTAATTAATAAATTATTTTCATCATTTTTATCACATAAAAATAAAATAGTTTATTAATTACTTAAAAAAAGAAATATCACAAAAAATATTTAAAACTCAAAAAAAAAACATTTTTTAATTTAAAAATATAACTTAAAAATCTAATTGAAGAGGTTTTTGTTCATCAATAGGTTTAATTGGAACAAGCATAGGTTCTAAAAAGAAGAAATCATTATTTGCATTATCAAAAGCTTTAAGAAGTTTTTTTTTTAAATCTTCAGAAATATTTTGTTTTCCTGAGTTTTCAGGATCTTTTTTTTCATTAGAACTATTGTTATTAATTTTTAAACCATTAACACGATTACTTAACTGAGAAATAGTATCAGTGACTTGACCCTCAATAAGTTTTTTATCAATAATACTATATCTTCTACTTTTTGGTATATCAATTATCTCTTGAATATTTTCAACATCGCATTCAAAAATTCCCCAAATTGCATTTTGTTTTGTATTTAATATTAGTTCTTCTTTATTTTGATATACTTTTAAATTAACTTTAGTAAAGTCTTTCACATTTTTATTTAAAAAAGCATGATTAGCAATTTGATTTATATCTAATCTTGCATTTGGATCATATTGTAACATACCATTAATAAGACTAATTGCTTCTTTAGATAAATTTAAATCTTTTGGAATATTATAATTTCCATTTGTTATTTTAAAAATTAATTCATCATATGAAGTAGCATCAAAAGGTGGAGTTCCAATTAATAATTGATAACATATTGTTCCTAAAGACCAAATATCTGCTTTTTCATCATAACCAAAACTTTGATTATTATCCATTTTCCTCATTTTTGCTAAAATTTGAGGAGCCATATTTATTGGACTTCCTAATAGACTTACTGCTAAAGCATCTTTTTCTAAATATCTTGCAAATCCAAAATCAATTACTTTAACTTGTGCTTTTAATAAATCCTTATTATTTTTATCTTCTTCTGTATTAAAATTTAATAATATATTATCTAATTTTAAATCTCTATGTAATATTCTCTTATTATGTAAATATTGAATTGCTGAAACTAATTGTCTCATTATATGTTGTGTTATTTCTTCTGTAAAAGGCATTTGATTCTCTCTCATATATTCTTCTAAACAATTTGATAATCCTCCTCCATTGCATAAATCAAATACTAAATAAAAATTATTTAATGTTTGCTTTATATCATATAATTTTATTATATTTGGATGACTTATATTCTTTAATATAAATATTTCATTATTAAAATATTTTTTCACTTTGTCTTGGTATACTAATCCTCTTGATACTTTCTTTACTGCAAATTTTTGTTCTACGTCTTTCTTTGATCCTAAAAATACTTCTCCAAATGCTCCTTTTCCAATACTTTTTATTAAAATTAAGTCTTCTATTATCATTTATATTGAATAATTTTAATAAATAGATTTATATTATTTTTTTAAGGTTTTTATTTAATTTTTTACTCTGATTAATTTTTAGGGAAAAATAATTATATTTTATTTTTAAAATGTTTTTTAACTAAATTTTTTTTAAAATAGTAAACTTTATTAAAAAATCATATGTTAATATACTTAAACAATGATTAAATATATATAAGAAATATTAATTTTTCTTAAAAGAATTATTTTTTTACAAGGCTCTTTAACATTTATCATTTTTATTCATTCATACAATTAAAATCTAATCTATAGATTTGAGTATTTATCAAAAAATTTTAGGGAAATATACTCTTTCTTTATATGTTTGTATATTTTCTTGATGATTTAAAGGTCATATTATAATCAATTCTTTTTTTGATTTTATTTTTATAAATTTTTAAACACTTGTATTTTTTGAAATATAATATTATTTTATTTTATTCAAAAAATTGATTTTGAAAATTTATGAAAGAGAAAATTTGTTATTTTTCTCATTCAAGTACTTTTTCATGATTAAACAATTATGATTCTATATTTTTTTACATATCATGTTTTAATATTTCAATATTTATAAATTGAATAATTCAACAATTTTTCATTCTCTTAATTATATTTTTTTGTTGATTCATAAAGTCTTTATTATTTTCAGTATATTTACATACGTACTTTTGAATATCATTTTAAATTTCCAGAAAACTTGATTTTATATTAAGAAAAATAAATAAATAAATATAAATAAATATAATCTTTGAAAAGCAAAACTTATTCTTAAAAATTATCTAAATTTTTTTAATAATTATATCATATTATAACTCTTTTAATTAGAGTATCCAAACATAAAATTAATAAAAACGAAAAATGAACAATCTAACAATAAAAACATCATCAATAGAATCTTTTAAAGAAGAAGTAAAATAAAATTATAATTTTGAAAGAAAACTAATGATTATCTTCAAAATAATTTTTTAATTCCTGTTGAAAATAATAGAAACTTTCCAAAAAAAATAAATTTTGCAGGTGAAGTTATTTCCAAAAAAAATATGTAAGATATATTTTTAGAATTATAGAGAAGAAAAAGCAAACAATTTAAAAGATAATAAAAGTGAAATTTTATTTGAAAACGAAAATAATTTTTCTTCTTCAAATATAATAATAAATATTCCTTTAAAAGAAGAAAAAAATTTTGAAAAAAAGAAAATACGAAATGAAAAGAAAAAAAATAAAAAAAAAGAAAATGACGAAAAAGAACAAAAAAGATATTTATTAAGAAAAAAAAGGAAAATTATAAATATAGATTATATAAATTGTCATATGTGTAAAGAAATAAAACCAATAAATAAAATGATAACATGCTGTAATCCAAAATGTAGAGAAAGTTTTTGTTTAAGATGTTTAAAAAGAACATATGTAAATATTTTTTTTAAAAATTTAGGGTTTAAGTAATTTTTATTTATCAATGGATAATGATATTAAAGGAATTGAAAGAAGAAAGTAAAATACATTTAAATTAATTTGAAACATTTAGTTGGAAATGTTATAAATGTAAAAAAAAATGCAAATGCCAAAATTGTAGAAATGAATATGAAAAAAATAGTTTTTATTCTCAAAATAATAATTCTTCTCTTATTGATAAGATTGGTAATGATTCTTTTGAAAATTTTTCTTTTAGAAAAAATAAAAACAGAAAAGGAAATAAAAACAATAATATTACAAATGAAAAAATATTTAAAAAAGATTTTGAGAATTATGAAGAAAATAAAAATAATTTAAATGGAAAAAAATTTTTTTTTAAAGTAAATAAAGTTGAAGATATTTTTTCTTTTTTCCAAAAATCATTTTCAATAAAAGAAATAGAAAATATGAGTAAAGAAAAGTTCACTGAAACTTATAAAAAATGTACAAAAATAAAAAAGTTAAAAAAAAGCTTAAAATGTAATTTATGTAATTTATTAATTGAAAATGCAGATGAAGTATCATTTTTTTCTAATGAAAGACAAATGATTAAATTTTTTATTTATTTTCTAATTAATTTTCCTTTTCTTCAAGTTAAAAATAATAAAAAAGAAAATCTTCAAAAAATTGCAGATTGTTTTTTTTATTTGAAAGATGCAAAAAAAGAAAAAATTTTTAATCCAATTTCTATTTGTAAATTTTGTTTAATTAAAATTTCAAATCAAAAAAATATTATTGATTTAATAAGAAGCTTATTTCTTAGCCATCAAAATAAAAGAAATATAAATAATAATAAAGTCAATAATCAATCTAATAGTTTTTCTTCTAAAGGAAATAATACTTTGAAAATTGATCTTGATAAATTAATTGTTGTTGATGATAATAAAATTAATAATAACCAAAATTATGAAAATAATAATTCTAATATAGAAAATAATCTTAAAATTGATAAAACAAATAATATTGAAATTAAAGAAGATTACTTTAGAACTTTTGTTCATTTAAGTTCACTTAGAAAATATTATTTTAATTCTAATTGTAATAATTTGCTTCAAATAAATTATAGGAATCAATTATTTAAACAAATTGAAGAAGGATTAAATAATATGTATTATAAATATGATAATCAAAATTTAGAACAAATTTGTGATGCTAATTATTTTCAAGAAGTTAAAAACAATCAATTAAAATTAATTCAGATAATAAATGTATATAAAAAACTAAAAAGAATAATTAATTTAAGTATTTATTGAAGAAGAAAAAAAAATGAAATACAATCATTTTCAATAAACGATAAAAATATTAATAATCTTTTATATTTATTCTATTTGTATACATAAAACTCAAATTTTTATTTTTTATATATTTAAATATTAAGTTATGGAATTTTTTTTACAAAATAAATTTTAATTATTACTTTTATGTAAAAAAAAAATATTTAAAATGTCAAAAATACTTTTTAACAATTTATTATAATATAAATTCAAATACAATAATTTTAACAAAAAAAAATTAAAAAATAAATTTAAAAAAATAAAAAAGATTAAATGGGTGAATACTTATTTCTTGATTTAATATGTTTTGGAATATCATTATTATACTATTTTTTTCCTCCTTTTCAATTTATTATTCAATTAAATCAAAAGATTTTAAATAAAGAATATATTTCTTGTTTTTCTTTATTTGCATTATTTTTAAATGGAACATTGTTTTTTATTTATAGTGTAAAAACTGGAGCTAATGACAATTTTGATTATATAGAATTTTGTAATTTAATCGGAGCTCTTCTTTCTTTTATTTTTATAACTTGTTATTATTATAATATATATGAAGGAGAAAAAATAAAAATATTTTTATCAATATTTACTTTTACTTTAGGAAGTATACTTTTAATTTTAATTTGTTTTATTCAAAAGAATGATATTGTTAAAGACATTATTTTTTATTTTGCAAATATTGCAAATATTATTATGTACATTTCAATCGGATTTAATGTAATTAAATTAATTTCTAATAAATCTCCTCAAAAAATTGTTTTTTGTTCTTCTATTATTGGATTAATTAATTGTATAATTTGGGAAATTTATGGATTATTTTATTATTTTAAGAAAAAAAATGATAAAGACAGAAACAAAGAAAAGTTAAAAATTCATGTTATAATTACTAATATTTTAGGTATTATTATTTGTTCTTCTCAAATTTTTTTCTATAATAAATTTTCTAAAATTAATAATGAAGAAAATGCATATTTAGAAGAAAATTTAAATAATGAAAAAAAAGATGAAGAAGAAGAAGTTTTTGAAAGTAATGATGATATTCCTCCAATTTTTAATGAAATTATTTAATAATATTTATTAACATTAAAATAATTTTATAAATTACAATAATATTTATTTCTTTTTTTTTAACAAAAAATATTTTTTTAATTTTTTAAATAATAAAAAAATGAACCCAAATACATCCATGGTAATAGGAACAATATTTTTTTTAATATTATGGTTAATTTTTTCATTTATTATAATGTTTAAAGTGACTAAAGGAGTTAATGATGCTCAATTGAGAAGTGAATATAGAGGAATGTCTTTTGGATTAACTTTTCTTGGTGCTTTTTGTATGTGGCTTATGTGGATTAGTGTTTTTATGCATCAAATGAATCCTTTAATTTCTCCTATTATTAAACCTGAAATTTGAAAGTGATTCAATAGAAATATTATATTATTTAATTTTAAAGAGAAATTTATATAAATTACTCAAACAAAAATTTAACTAACTTAATAAAAAAAATATGTAATACTTTAAGAGACTGTTTTAAAACGTGAAATGAATAAAACAAAAGAAGAACACATTTCAAATTTCAAATCATTTTCTCTTAATTATATAAGAAGTAGACAAAGGAAAGATTCAACTAAAATAATGTAAAAAATATACAAAACCAAAAATAGAAAAATAAACAAAAAATTGATGATGATCGATGAATAATCAATGGAAAATTTTCAAAATAATGATGTATATATATATTTTTTTATTGTTAAACTTATATTTTTTTTGAATGATTTTATGAATGAGAAAAATTCCATTTTAAAATTATCGATTAATTTTTTATTTTCTTCTTCAAAAGTTTCAAATATTTTTTTATAATTCATTATTGGTTATACTTTATTATATATAAAAATATATTGTTTGAAAGATTTTTTATTTCTTTTTTTTCAAAGTTTTTTTAAGCTTTTCAATTTTTTTGTTTTTTTCTTCTATTAAAAGAAAAAATTTTGTGATTATTTCTTTTTTTCTTTTTTCAAAATTTTTTTCTTTTTCTTTTATATTATTTTCAATTTCATTAATAGAAAATTCTTTTTTGAAATATTTTTTTTCTTTTTCCCTAACATTAATTTCTAATTCTTTATTTAATTCCATAATTTTATTATTGAAAAAAATGAAAGGTTCATTTTCAACAATTTCTTCTAATAATAATCTAAATGAAGTAACATCTTTTTTATCAACTACAAAATGTAATTCCAAGAATTTTTTACAATTAATTTCAATATAATCATTATTATTAAAATTAATATTATTAATAATGAAATAAAAGTTTTTTGAATTTTTTTTTGAATTTAAAGAAGCTCTTATTCTTTTAAAAAAATTAGGAGTCCATTTTAAACTATTTGTAAAACAATCTTCAGAATTCATTATTGAATGATATAATTTCTTTTCTTCTGGAAAAAATAAAAAAAAATCACATGCTTGAAAAGTATATTTTCCTATTGTTGTATGTCTATACATTTTTCCTGATATATATATTATTTTATCATCTATTAATTTTTCATTATTATCTAATTTTTTCTTTAATTGAATTTTATTTATTATTCCTATTGTGTTAAAATGATCATTTTTTTCTTTGGAATCTTCACTAAAATTTGAAGTATCATGATTATTCATTTTTTTTTTTTAAATTTAAAATTATAATTATCTAATATTTAAATAAATGGTTTTTTCACTTAAAAAAATAGTAAAAAAAATTCAAAAAATTTAACTAAAGAATCTTTCATCAATAACAGCTTTTTTAGCTACATTTTTTTCTCCGAAAAATTTTCTAACAAAAGCAAGAGTATAATCAATAATATAAGTAAGAAAAATAGCAATTTCAGTATCATCTAAAACTCTCATCCAAAGTTGAAATAAATAAACATCCATAATAAACCATTCCCATTCCATTCCAGAAAATAATACATCATCAAAAGATAGATTTGGATCTTTATATAATAATATTTCTTGAGAATTAGTTCTTTTCAATTCTACATTATCAGGAGGATAGCATAAAATTCTTTCCATCATATTTTTTTCTTTTATGTATATTTTATCGTTTGAAGATACATTTTCAATTTTATTTTTTAATTCACTATTCATATAAGTATTTAAATAATCTAAATTTTCTTTTTTTGCTAAATCAGGAATGAATTTAAATATTGCTCCAAGTCTTCTTTCATCAATCACTTTTTGTAAATCAGGTTGATTTTGAGCATAAAAAGCTTCATTTTGAATATAATATAATCCATCGTAAATAGTTCTCATAACATATGAAATATACATTTCATATGATTGAATATCATCTTCATTATTACCTGAAACACCTCTTTGTCTTACTTTACCTTTTCTTTCTTCATCTAAAAATCTTAGTAATTCATCTAAATTTGCATCAGCTTTTCCAAATGGAGCTTGTCCATGAATATAGTATCCATGTAATTTTTCATCTAATAAAAATACACTTATATTTGATACTGAACATAAATCTAAAAATTCTTGTTTTTTTAAAGGAATCCATAATTGGAGAAATCTTACTATTATTATTTGAATTGCTCCTGCTGTTATAACAATAATTGAAGCTAGAAAATGTCTTAATATGAAATTTACTGGAGCATTATATGTATCATGAATATTTGGAACTTGTTTTTCTCTTGTATACCATTTACATCTATAGTAAAATAATATGAACCAACAAAATGAGAAATATAAGGATATTGTTCTTTTACTTTGTAATGCATTAAATTGATTTGCTACATGCAACATTCTCCATGCTCCTCTATATCTTCTATATTTACTAACAACTGCTATATCATCTGATGAATTTGCATTTTTAAATATTTCTTTTTCTTGTTCCCAATCTATAAAAAATATATCAAATGATACTTGTCTATATATTCTAAATATCATATATGAAATATATGTTGCACAACCTAATCCAAAAATTATATCAAATTTTTTATAATATTCATCATATTGTCTTAATGGAGGAAGTAATAAATAAATTCTTGATTGAAGTTTATAAAAGAAATACCAATAAGAAGAAATAATTAAACAAAACCAGAACATAAAGACACCAAAGAATCTACATAAAGTAAATATGATTGTAACAAGTAAATCAATGAACCAAGAATCAGGAGAAAGATCTCTTGGATTTACTTTAATCCAAACCCAAATTCTATAAATAACAATAATACCAACAATAACACAAGCTGCAATTAATAAACCAAGCATAACACTCATAAAATGTTTTATTTCAGTATAATATTCTGATTGGAATGAAACATATGCTTTAGGATATTCTTTTAGATTTTCTATATTTCTTGTTGAATAAAATACTTCAAAAAATGGTCTATAAATTTGAGCTGAACTTCCTTGTCTTTTCATTTTTACTCTGAATTTAATTGATTTTGCATATGTTATATAATTTTTCTGAATATAATTTTCATGTAAAAACATTCTATATACTAATTTCCAATTTGGTAAATTTGTTTCATTATTTAAATGTATATTTGTTGAACTAAATGTATTTTTTGTATTTTCATTATCAATATTATCTATTAATATTGGAACACGTTCTAAATTAAGTTCAGCATTATTATCTCCATTATGAATTAATATTTCATAAAAAATTGGTTCGTTTGGGGTGTCTTGAAATCTTTCAAGATCAATATAACAATGATTATCAACTATAATTCCAAAGCGTCTAAAATCCATTTCATCATTATATGTATGTGAACAAAAAATAAATTGATTTGTTAATTCAATTGGAACTTCAGCGGTTCCATTAAAATATATTTTTTTCAAAAATAATCTTAAAGAAGAAACTTCAACTTGATTATAATCTTCATTATAAACTACTTTGAATGTCCATAATGTATTAAGTAACTCATCATTATTTGTTTCAAAATAAGTTGAACAGCCTGAATGATTATATATTCGTAATGCACATAAATTTTCATTATAATTTGAATCTTCAGTAAAAGGAAATGGAAAATCAAAAGAATCAGAATTTCTATATTCATCTTTCTTTTTTTTAGATTGTAAATTTTCTTCAAAATAATAAATGTGTGGTGTTTCTGTTTTTCTTAAATTAATATTATTATTAGAAATTAAATTTTTTTTGTTTGAACAAGTAATATTAGTTTTTATACTTTGAAAATCATCATAATAATCACTATCAGTACAATTATTACCATTTATTGTTTCTGGAGTACAATAAAATCCATCTGGGGTTGAATTTGTTGAACAATTTGTACAAATTAATGTGTTATCACTTGCTAAATTATAAATTTGATTATTTCCACAAATTGGTATTTTTGTTATATTTGATAATGCTTTATTGTTTGAATTTACACACTCTAAAACATAAAAATTATATATTTTTTTCGGGTCATTTCCACAATTTACGTCAGAGGTTATTTCAATTGTTTTTTTAATTAAGAATATAAGAAATAAATATTTTGGAAGCATTTTTTTTATATTTTAAATAGTTTTTTAATAATAAATTAATTTAAATTTTTGATTTTATCAATTAGATATTAAATAAAATGACATCTTCTCCTATTCATTCTAAAAGTGATTTAAAGATTTCTTTGAATTCTATTTTTAAAGATAATTTTTTATATGAAAAAATTATATATAAACAAATTATTTTGAAATATATTACTATGCCTCTCACATATGAAATAAATATAATAAATAATATAATATATAATGAAAAAATCATATAGTTGCAAAATTTAAAGATTATTTGAGATGACAATAGTGAATTTTTAAAAAGATATTATAAAATGAATGAAAGTTATGTTAGATCCCTAAATTTTATGAATATTATGATACTTATTCAAAAATTTTTCCTAATTATACTATATTACCAGAAAAGCAATATATATATATCAATATTCAAAAAAAGCAAATTATCATTGATATGCAAGAAGAAATAGGAATTGAAAATAAATATTCAATAAAAAATAAACAATCTAATGAAAAAATAAAAGATATTTTTAATATTGAAATAATTGATTCTCTATTGAATCAAACAAATAAAGAAGATATGGAACTTTTATTTAATGTGAATAGAGATAATATTCTTATTGAAGCTCAAATATTTACTCAATATGTAATTGATATAATAAATACTATTGAAAAATATGAAAATGCAAATAATAACGAACATATTCATATTAATCTCCTAGTAATAATAGTAATCATAAATCAAATTTTGGATTTTATTTAATGAAAAATAAAAAAATTAATAATACAAATATAAGTAATTCAAGTAGTATTTCTAATATTTTAAATAAAAGAAATTCAAATTTAAGAAATAATATATTTAATATATATTGTTATAATCAAAAATCTTTTAATAATAATAATAATGGGAATTATATTCATAATGTAAATAAACTATATAATAACAGTGACAGATTTATGTTAGAAAAATTAGAAAAAACTTTATTAAAATTATCTAGTAAAACATATTTAACAAAATTTACTTCTTTTAGCCATAAAAAACATTCATATCATAATTTATCAAGACAACAAAAGATAAATAATATATATAATAATAAAAATAATAATAGTTTAAAATCTAAAAGTAATAGTAGTGTAGGAAATAGTTTTAATATTCCTTTATCATATAGAATTTGTGGTTCCAGTGATTGTATTAAAACTCCAATTACATCAAGAAATATAGAAAAAAAAGTATTTCAAGTAAAAATATACAAAATAATACAAATAATATGAAAAATGAGAGTAATAATATTACTAATTATAAAAAAATTAATATGAAAATTACAAATAATAATACAAATAATATAAATTTATATTATTAACAAAAATCCTAAAATTTAATATTTTACAATAACAATAATAATAATAACAAACAAAGTATTATTAATAATAGAGTTAAGAGTATTTCAAATGATAAAAATAACCTTAATAAAATAAAAATAAAAAAAAGAAACAACCAAGGGTCAAATTTAATGAATCCTTCAATGAGTAATAATAATATATAAAAACTACAAGAGAAATTAAATATAAAGAATTAAATTTATTGAGAAATATCTTAAAAAATAATAAAAGAAATAATAAAAATTTCAATTTAAAATCTAATAAAAATTTATTTCACTAAATAATAAGTTTTATTTAAGAGAAAGTCCCTTTAGTAGGAATAAGAGACATATTAGTATTGATGAAAATCACTCTGAGAATAAAATAAATAAAAATAAATCAATGACTAAATTAGGGTTTTTAGATATCGAAAATATTAAAAAGAGAATTATAAAAGAAATTCATATTAAAAATTTTTCTAAAATAT
>JAEEGI010014265.1_pt1 | contig 16736 bp, 8 predicted proteins | sample 8958751 | NCBI WGS metagenome assembly JAEEGI01 (sample SAMN16246545, study PRJNA631951) | gut metagenome | biome: gut microbiome; feature: rumen; material: KS-attached | host: Bos | place: Iran: Karaj | collected 2018-10
CCCTGACCGATCGAGATGGAAATGATGGTCAGTCCGTTCCACGAGCCTTTGTAGGCCTTGTCGTAGAACTGGGCATTGGGAATCAGTCCTCGCTTTTCGTTTGGCAGGTCGATACCTAACTGATAGCCGAAGCCCATGCTCACCATGTAGTCGCGCCAGGTGTTCATGGCGTTTTGCACAGAGCCGTACTTCGAGATATTGGTATTGATCATGTGGTAGAGTCCCCAGCAGAAGAAGCCGTTGCACGATGTCGAGAGTGCAGGCACCAACGGCAGGGGGGCAGCGTGGCCGTGACAGCCTACGTGCAGTCCCTTGAAGTTGAAGCCATGAGCACAGGGGTAAGGCGTAGCAGGTGTGATGATGCCTTCGCTGAGAAAGGTGAGGCCCTGCGACGTCTTGAAGGTGGAGCCTGGCGGGTAGAGACCCATGATGGAGCGGTTGTAGAGCGGCTTCCACACGTTCTTGCTCAGTTCGATATGCTTCTTCGAACGCTGACGGCCGGTCATCAGACGAGGGTCGTAGGTAGGTGACGAGACCATGCAGAGCACTTCGCCCGTAGACGGCTCGATGGCTACGATGGAGCCTATCTTATTCTGCATCAGGCGTTCACCCAAAGCCTGTAACTTGTAGTCGATGGCCAAAGTCAGGTTCTTGCCGGGCTTGGGGTGACGGTCTAAGGCACCGTTCTGATAGGAACCCTGGATGCGGCCGTGAGCGTCGCGGAGTAGAATCTTGACACCCTTCTCGCCGCGGAGCTGCTTTTCGTAGCTGCGCTCCACGCCCATCTTGCCGATGTAGTCGCCCGGCTGGTAATAGTCGTCGCTCTCAATATCGGCAGGCGACACCTCGGCCACGTCGCCAAGGACGTGGGCAGCGTAAGGATACTGGTATTGACGGATACTGCGCCGCTGGACATAGAAGCCGGGGAATCGGTACATCTTCTCCTGGAACACCGAGAAATCCTTGTCGCTGAGCTGGCTCAGAAACAGCTGCTCGGTGAAGGGTGAGTAGCCGTGATTGCGTGAACGGTCCTTGATGGTTGCCATGCGGGTGTCGAACTCCTCTTTGCTGATGTTCAGGGCCTGGCAGAACTCGAGTGTGTCGAGCCGGCCTTTGGTCTCATTCATCACCACCATGATGTCGTAGGCTGGCTGGTTGAATACAAGGAGCTGGCCGTTGCGGTCGGTGATGACACCTCGGGAAGGGAAGTCAATCTTCTTGAGGAACGCGTTGGAGTCGGCACTCTTCTTGTAGTCGTCGCTGGAAATCTGGAGTGTGAACAAGCGAATAATGTAGATGACCACAATAAGCGTAGCCACCCCACCAATCACATAGCGGCGGTTCTCAAGCCCGTAATCTTTCATTATTTACGAACACTCTCCAAAGCCATCAGCAGAATCACAGTCAGGACGGTGCTGCCGACGACGTTCAACAACCATTGTAACCAGTTAAAGAAGCTAAGTGCTTCGATAGTGAAAAAGAGCAGACAGTGGACGAACACCAGAATGGTAGCCAGAGTCAGGAACTTGGTAAAGCCCAAGGTCGATATGGCCGACTTCATGTTCTCGGGAGCCTCACGGGGCAGGAAGAGTTCCAGCAAGTAGGGCTGGAGGAAACCCGTCAGCGTGAGCGAGGCAGCTGCCATGCCCGGAGTGTTGGAGAACATGTCGACCGCCAATCCCAGGAAGAAACTCCACAGCAATATGGCCCAGCGGGGATAGTTGCGGGGGAACATGACTACAAAATAGACATAGAGCAACACGGTGGCACAGCCGAACAGGTGGATGTGGTTGAACACCAACGCCTGCGTCAGACACAGCACCACAAAGATGAGGGCTCTTCTTAATGCATCAATTGCCATACCTATCTTATTTTGGAGTCATTGTTATGGAATCCTTAACCTGTTCCAGCAGACGCAGCCGCTCGCCGATGCTCTTGTCGCTGATGACGCAGACATCGCGAAGACAGGCAAAGTCGGTGGTCAGATTAACTTTCAGCCTATAGGACAAACCGTCGGTGGAGTTGTAGATATTCGTCACCTTGCCTACGAGCACCCCCGGCGGGAAGATAGCAGAGTAGCCGCTGGTCTCTACCCAGTCGCCACGCTTGAAGCGGGCATGTCGGGGAATATCCTCGACGTATGCCACTGATGGGTCGCCCCCATACCACTGCAGGTAACCGAAATAGCCACGGCCACGGATGGCACAGCTGATACGTGACGACGGGACGTTGAGCACGGGAATGACCACCGAATAGTGGCTGGACACTAAATAGACCACACCTACTACGCCGCTGCCACACGCCACGCCCATGTCCTTTTCGACACCGTCGAGGCGGCCTTTGTCGATGGTAATGAGGTTGTTGGCCTTGTCAACCGTGTTGGAGACGACCTTGGCAGGTATCAGCTTGTACTGGCTGAGGAACTCCAGTTCCTGCCGCTGCATGACGGTGGTGTCCTGCGTCAGATCTCCGTAGAGACGGCGCAGCTGTGTCACCTGCCGTTCAAGGTAGAAGTTGCGCAGCGTGAGTTCTTCGTTAACGCGGGTCAGTGAGAAGAAGGAACGCACGGCGGCGTCCCATTCATAGACCTTGCCCACCACGGCGTTGGCCGAAGTAAACCACACACTGCTCTGGTAGTTGTTGTACTGGAACAACAACACCCCACTGGCCACCTCTAACAACAGAAGCATAAACCAGTGATAGTACCTTGTAACGAACGTCAGCAGGTTCTTCACAAGAGATTATCTCATCAGGAACGTGAAACGGTCGATGTTCTTCAAGGCGATACCGGCACCGCGGGCTACGCAGTGCAACGGGTCTTCAGCCACGATGAAGGGGATGTTGATCTTGTCGGTCAAACGCTTGGCCAGACCGCGCAGCAGGGCACCGCCACCTGTGAGGTAGATGCCGTTCTTCACGATGTCGGCATACAGTTCGGGCGGTGTGTTCTCCAAAGCGGCCAGTACGGCAGCTTCGATGCGGGCCACGGTCTTGTCGATGCAGTGGGCAATTTCCTGATAGCAAACGGGCACCTCCATAGGCAGAGCCGTGATGCGGTTCGGGCCGTGTACAATGTAGTCCTCGGGAGCCTCGTCGCCCAGATCGGTCAATGCCGAGCCGACATTGATCTTGATGCGCTCAGCCATACGCTCTGACACCTTCACGTTGTGCTGGCGTGACATGTATTCCTGGATGTCGGCGTTCAGGTCGTCACCTGCCACCTTGATGCTGGTGTTTGCCACGATGCCGCCGAGTGAGATGACGGCAATCTCGGTAGTACCGCCGCCGATGTCGACAATCATGTTGCCCTCGGGGGCTTCTACGTCGATACCGATACCAATGGCAGCAGCCATCGGCTCGAAAATAAGATAAACGTCGCGGCCTTCGGCGTGCTCGGCAGAATCACGCACGGCACGAAGTTCCACTTCGGTAGAGCCGGAAGGAACACCGATAACCATTCGCAGCGACGGAGAGAAAAGGCGTGAGCCTGTGTGTACCATCTTAATAAGGCCGCGCATCATCTGTTCACAAGCAGAGAAGTCGGCAATCACACCATCGCGCAAAGGGCGGATGGTACGGATGTTGTCGTGAGTCTTTTCATACATCATCTTGGCTTTCTCGCCCACGGCAATCATCTTGTCGGTGCGGCGGTCAAGGGCTACGACAGAAGGCTCATCAACAACGATTTTGTCATCACTGATAATAATCGTATTGGCAGTGCCAAGGTCCATGGCAATCTCCTGCACGAAACTAAAAAATCCCATACTACTTCAATCTTTCAAATCTTCTAATCTTCAATTCTTATCCAATAAACCAGCTGTGAATGGCAGTGTCATAGTGGGAGCTGACTCCGAAGGCGCGTGTAGCAAACATGCGGCGCTGTTCGAGTGTAGTAGCTGCTCCCTGAGCGTTGATGATGTCGAGCAGCACGGAGTACTCGGCCTTGGAGGGGACGATGACCACGTCCTTGAAGTTCTTTGCTCCGGCGCGGATGAGTGAAATGCCACCGATGTCAATCTTCTCGATGATGTCGGCCTCGCCGGCACCACTGGCTACAGTCTGTTCAAAGGGATAAAGGTCAACAATGACAAGGTCAATCTCGGGAATCTCGTACTTGGCCATCTGCTCGCGGTCGCCCTCGTTGTCACGACGTCCCAGGATGCCTCCAAACACCTTCGGGTGGAGTGTTTTCACACGTCCGCCGAGAATAGAGGGATAGGTTGTCACGTCCTCTACTTTCTGGCACTCATAGCCAAGCGACTCAATAAAACTCTGCGTACCTCCCGTACTCAGGAACTTGACGCCCTCCTGATTCAACTTCTCCAGCAACTCGTTGAGGCCGTCCTTGTGGAATACCGACACCAATGCGGTCTTAATCTTTTTTGTTTCTGCCATTTGTGTATAACGTTATATGTACATATATTAGGGAAAATAGGATGCAAAGATAATAAAAAGAAGTGATTATCGATAAGTCCGAGGCACTTTTTTTTATTTTTCCGCTGTATAATTGCTTGAAGTCAAGAAGCGGGGAATCCAAATCCAGAAAGTAGAGCCTTTTCCATCGCCTTCGCTTACCACACCGATGCGGCCTCCACAACGGTCGGCAATGGCCTTACAGATAGACAAACCGAGGCCGGTTCCCTGTACATAGTCGTTCAATTTGACAAAGCGGTCGAATACCGAGGCTTGTTTCTCCTTGGGTATTCCGGCACCCGTGTCTTCGCAGTAGATGTAGATGCCGTCAACCTTTTCTCCTCGTATTTCTCTCCGCTCTTCTCTGTATCCCACCTTGATGTGTCCTTCCTTGGTATACTTCACGGAATTGGTTACAAAGTTGGTGATAACCTGCTGAATACGTTCTTTGTCGGTACTGGCAGGGAATGTGGAGTAAGGATTGTCCTTGATGAAGCTGACACTGGACTCATGAACACGTTCGGCCATCACCTGGCAGAGTTCGTCGAAGAAAGTGGCAAAGTCGGTGTCCTCGGGCTGAATACTTTGCACTTTCTCATCCATGTTCGAGGTCTCGAGTATATCGTCGATGAGTCGCAGCAGCAGGTCACAGTTGTGGCGTATGATGTTGATGTACTCCTTGCGCTCCTCTGGATCTTCCACCATGTGCAACACGTCCGAGAAGCCCACAATGGCGTTCAGCGGAGTGCGTATTTCGTGGGTCATGTTGGCCAGGAATGCAGCCTTCATCTGACCCGACTGCTGAGCCCGTTGGGTTTCATTTCGCAATTCCTCCTGCGACCTCATGAGCTGGGTAATGTCGCGCACGGTCCCAAAATGCCCCTGTGCTTTTCCGTTCTTGTCATACACAGGCATACCGCTGATGGCATACCACGCTTCGTGATGGGATAATATAGAATCAGAGTAGTGGCGTATGATATTGAACGGTTTGTTCTTCATGAGTGGATTGTAAAGGGTGGCATTGCCCGACTCCTTTTCTTCAGCAGCCACGCTGTTGATATAATCATCGTATGAGAATGTATAATCTACTTTATGCAGCGAACGTGACAGTTCCACCATACGTGTTTGTGGGTTGGTGCGCCAGATGAACATTTTACAGTTCGACAGCAGGTAGTTCATCTGTTTCTCAAACTTCTGGACCTCCTCGCTCGTCACGTCCAGCTGTCGCTTGATAGACTGCTGTTCGCGGTAGAGGCTTCGCTCACTGGTTACGTCTCTGACGGTGACGGCATAGTAGATGATTTCGCTTTGCTCGTTCCTCACGGGACGTACGCGGTACTCTAAGTATTTGTCAAGATGGATGTCCGGATAATACATGTGCTGGCAGGCATGCACCGTATTCTCCATTCCTGGGAAAATTATTCCCTTGAAAAGTGGCGCATCAAACAGTTTCGTTTCGAAGAAGAATTCCAGGTTTTCCTCATTTACTCCTATCACCTCCTTCATGCGTTCGTTCATGTCGAGAAGCTGTCCGTCACTGCTATAGAACGACATGGCAACAAGTGCCGAATCGAAGGCTTTCATGTATTTGGCTGCCATCTCGTTGTTCGACTCCTGTTCGTCCATCTCCTTCGTCACGTCCTTCGTCACCAGTAGGAAGGTGGTGTGGTGGGTATCTTCGTCCTGTTCCCTGATGCAGCTGCCTTTCAGGTGCTGCCATTGTGGGTTCTCACTGGTACCTGTGTTCATCCTGACCATCAGCTCCGAGGTGGTGGTCTCGCGTTTTCTCAGTTCTTCGGCTTTGCTCATAAAGGCCTCATGGTCATCCTGGTGCAGTCTGTTCACGGCATCGGCCATCGTTGACGTTTCGTCTATCAGGTGTCCGCGCAGATTCTTGAATTTGTCTTGTTTGGCGTTGTATTCCGTCACCATGTAGCCGCCCATGTCCAGCGCCATGTCCATCACTCGGGTTTGCTCTGATCTTCTGCGCGTCATCTTTTTGACACGCAGCTGAGCCAGACGGTGTATCAGGAACAGTGTGAGCAGTAGCAGGATGGTCGCGATGGCGGTATAGAGCACGATGGGCGAGGCATTGTCGTGGTGGCGCTCTGGGTGGAACCATCTGTCGTGCAGACGGCTCAGTTCTCCCTCTTGTTCAAGGCGTGCAAACTGGTTGTCAATGGCGTCTATCAGTTCCTCGTCCTTGCTGGCAAGTCGCAGTTCGGCGGCAGGTAAATTCAAGTCGACGAGTTTCAGGTTTTCCAGGTTCAGCTCCCTGATTTTCCACTTCAGGGGTTGTTCGCCCCAGAAGAAGTAGTCGTATTTTCCGCTGGAAACGCCCGACAGGGCTTCCATAGGAGCATGGAATTCGATGGTGGCATCCAGCGACATGTGTTTCAAGGCCAGTGCTGAGATGCGGCCGTCTAATCTGGAAACAAGCAGATGATCGGCGGGAATGCTGGTAATCGACGCTACAGGCGGCGTTTCATTACGCATGGCCAGCATCATCTTGTAGTAGTATATCGCGTTTCTTGTAACGTAGAACCCTTCGGGCACCGGATAGTACTCTGATAGGATGAAGATGTCGGAAATGTTTTTCAGACTGTCAGGATCCATAGGCTTCTCCCTTGGCACGAATTTGTAAGGGATTTTTAGCTTGTCCAGAATGATGGTCAGCAGATCTATGGTGTAGCCAGAAGGTTCTCCCACGTCGTTAAAGAACTCGTATGGAGGCAGCTCCCAGTCGCACACCATGGTCAGCGGTCTCTGCTCGGTGTATTTGTCAGAGAGTTTTGCCTCACCCCTTATATTATATAATAAGGTAAGGAAAAGCAGCGTCAGGCGTATCGTGTATCTATAGTATCTGTCCATTTCCGTCTTCATTGGTTAGCATTTTCTTCTCAATCAGCGTGGCCTTGCAGGGTATGACAATCCACACCGTAGTGCCTCTGCCGGGGGCTGAATTCACGTGGATGGCACCGCCCATTTGCTGGGCCAGTTCCATGCAGATGGGCATTCCAAGCCCTGTACCGCTTTGGTTGGTATGGGTGTTGAAGCGCTCAAAGAGGTGCTTCTGCTTTTTCGTGTCTATGCCCGCACCCGTGTCGTCGATGGTAATGACCAGTTTGTCACCTATGTAGTCATAACGTGTGCGCACATAGCCGCTTTCCGTGTAGCGGGCCGCATTCTCCGACGTCTGCTCGATGATGTGTCCCACGTTAGAGTCGTCAATGTCGACAATCAGGTGCTCATACGGATTCTCTACGATGTACTTCACGCCGGGCTTCGTGTGCTTGGCCCAGCCCATCTGGCAGTGACCTTCGAAGGTGAATGCAAAGTCAATGGGCGACTTGGTGAACTCCAGCATGTGGGCGTCCAGTCTCGACAGGAACAGGATATCGTTGACCAGTTTCAGCAGATACGACGCATTGTACTTGATTTCCGCTATGAAGCTGTCCTCGTCGGCAGGGTCGTGTTCTTGGGCAAAGAGTTCGGCAAAGCCTACCACCGTCGTGATGGGTGTGCGTATTTCGTGGCTCATGTTGCGCAGGAACACATTCTTGATGTTCTCCACTTCCTGAGCCTTCGACTTCTCGTACTCCAGTTCTTCCTCCGTGGCTTTCTGTTCGCTGATGTCACGCGACAGTCCGAAGTAGCTGTCTACCTTGCCCTCCTTGTCGAAAATCGGGATGAAGCGGAATTGCAATGCCAGGCTCTTCCCTCCGGATGAGCGGAGTTCGGTCTTGATGTCCGCGTCGACGGCGTCATTGGTGAACATATCCATGGTGTTCAACAGACGTATGGCCGCTCGCTTCGATTTTTCGTCGACCAGAGCCAGACAGCGCGACTGCGTCAGCTTCAGCTGCTCAACGTTCATCTCCTTGAAAATGGTCAGGATATGCGAGTGGGGGGAGTAGTTGACAAGACGTACACCCGCTTCATGAAGCGCAATGTTGATGTTGTTGATATAATCCGCCACGTCTTTGGCTGCAGCCATCAGTTGCTCGACGGATTGTTTCATCTGGTGGTAGGAGTTCACAAATTCGCTCACGTCGCGTCCGGAACCGAAGATGCCGATGAAATGGTTGCTTGCGTCACATACTGGCACCAACTTCTGTTCGTAATACACGTTTTCCGGGAACTTGATGGATTCGGCCAGACCTGCGTTGCTCGATGCCTTGATGAGGTGGGTCGTGTGGCAGCCCTCAAAGTTCTCTATTGTCATGTCCATGTCCTCCAACGCGCGGTTGAACGACACGTGCTCGGCCAGCAGCTCCTCGCGACTGCAGCGGAAAGTGTCGCAGGCTTTCTGGTTGATGTCGGTCAGTATGCCCTCGCTGTTATAGTAGGTCATGTCCACCATCGACGTCGAGAATATCGACTGGTAGCGTAGCATGTTGTCCTTGGCCTTGCGCTGTACCTGCAGCTGTTCCGTCTGGTCGTCCGTCATGCCTATAATCACGGTGGGGTCGCCGTCTTTCGAGCGTCTGAATACCGAGAGGGTGCTAAGGTAATGGCGGTTTCCGGCTGTTTCGTCCGAAATCAGCTCCACTGCCAGCTCTTCTTCTTCACCCTTTGCTATCTGGTCGAGAGCATTGCTTAGCAAGTCGAGGGATTCCTGGCTCAGGTTTCGGGCAAAATCCTGCAGGTTATATTCATGCTTCTCCATTTCGCCCACCGAGTTCATCCACACAAATGTCTTGCGCTGTACGTCGTAGAGCCACACCCGTATCTTGGTAGTCCGCAGGACAAGTGCCAGCCGCTTGTTGTGCTTGGCTATGAGTTTCGTCATCTTCCGCTCACGGATGCGCAGGTTAAGGGTGTAGTAGGCTAACAGGAATACCAGCAGTCCGGTGACGGCTGCAACGTAGGCCACCCAATCGGGTATGCCAGTGTCAACCCGTTCAGGATAGAACCATTTGTTCAATATGGGCTGAATGCGGTCGGTAGCATACAGACTGGCATAGACACTGTCTAGACGCTGCAACAGCAGCGTATCATTCGAGTAGAATTTGTACTCACCGGACGGAATGTCGATGGGGGTTATCTGCAGGTCGTTGGTGTGGTACTTTTTCATCAGCCATTTCAGCGACAGCGTGTTCCATAGTATGTAGCCCTCGCCTTTAGAGCTAATCTGTTGGATGGCCTCCTTCATGTCGCCGATGGGTATGCAATTGTTCTCCCACCCGTGATCCACCATCATGCGGTGGCTCAGGCTGCCCTCGTGAACGATCACCTTATGTTTGCCCAAGTCGTCCAGCGTGTTTACCTTCACCGGTTTTGACTTGATGCTTACCACGCTGTGGGTGAACATCTGCACCACCTCATTGCCGTAGTGTCCGTATTCTTCATGGAATGTTGCTGCCAGTCGCATCATCAGGTCCGACCGTCCCGTCCTCATGTCTTCCAGGGCCTCACTGGTAGGTTTCAGCTTGATGATATAGGGGATTTTCAGTTCGTTGAGCACCAGTTTCAGCATGTCGACGTTGAAACCCTGTGGCTCGCCGTGTTCGTTCAGAAACACGTATGGCCATAGATCCCACGCATCTTCATAAACAAGCGGGTTCTCCTTTGTATATTGTTTTTGTGCTGTGTCTTGTCCTCTGGTTTCCAATGATGGTAAGGCTGCCATCATCAGGACTGCAAGCACTTTTATAACATCCAATCTCATCTTTCATCAGGTTCTGTTCGCAAAATTACGGAAAAAAACGTAATCCACCAAGCTTTTTTCCGTTTTTTCACATATTGGTGTTACGATTTGTAACCGATAAGGTTAAAAAGCATAAATCACCAAGCAGGATACAAGAAAAATATGTAATTTTGCAGAAGATAGTTGACAGTATACCAGACAACCGCAATCAAATATGGAAAATATTGAACTGGATATGATACAAACTGCCGGCATTGGAGCCTTAGCCCTCATCGTCGGTATGGTTTTAACGCGAAAAGTTGCTTTTCTCCAGAAGTTCTGTGTGCCGTCGCCAGTAAGTGGTGGTGTTATCTTTTCATTGATTACCCTGATGCTCTATGGCTGGTTCCATGTAGAGGTATCGTTCGATGGTACGTTGAAGGATGTTTTTATGCTGGCATTCTTCACCAGCGTTGGTTTCCAAAGTGACCTTAAAGTCATCAAGCAAGGTGGCAAACTTCTGGTGATTATGCTTACCCTGTTGGTCGTTATCATTGCTGTGCAGAACATCATGCCAATGGGCATTACCCGCCTCATGGGAGTCGATCCCTTGATTGGTATGGCTGCTGGTAGTATATCCATGACAGGTGGACACGGTACGGCAGGCGGATTTGCAAGTGTTCTCGAAGGCATGGGACTGCATGGCGCAGGAACAATCGGTATGGCAGCAGCAACCTTTGGCCTGATTGCCGGTTCCATGATAGGCGGTCCGTTGGCCGAGAGGATTATCCGCAAGAAACTGACGCATGAACAGATGCAACCACAAGATGAAGATATTGACCCTGCAATGGCTGGTATCGAGAGTGACGAGGCCTCACCAACAGGTCGTGCAAAGCGTGTCAGCACGAACGAGCAGGAGTTCCAACAGTATGCGAAGGCTTCCTATTGCATTATCCTCGTGATGGGTGGTGGCACCCTGTTGAGCTGGTTGTTCGCAAAGACAGGTATCACGTTCCCCACCTATTTCGGAGCCTTGATACTCGCCGCCATTACCCGTAACACCATAGGGTTCTTCAGTTACAAGGAAGATGATGGTGAGAACCAATCGTCTGGTAAATGGGTGAAGGCTGATAAACTGCTTGATATGGAGCGAATTATCAGCGTAGGCAACATCAGCCTTTCTATGTTCCTTGGAATGGCCATGATATCCCTTAAGCTTTGGGAACTTCAAAGCCTGGCCCTTCCATTGATAGTCATCTTGGTATCTCAGGTACTGATGATGGCATTATTTGCATACTTTGTAGCCTTCCCCCTATTGGGTCGCGATTATGATGCAGCCGTCCTATGTGCAGGAATATGTGGTTTCAGCCTTGGAGCAACCCCCAATGCTATGGCCAACATGAGTGCTGTATGTTATAAATACCGCTATACCGTCAAGCCCTTCCTCATTGTTCCCATCATCGGCGCTATGTTCGCCGATTTGATCAATACAGGAATCATCACCCTCTTCCTTAATATATTGTGAGATCATGATGCCATGAATTTTGGAGCGACTTTCTTGTTCCTTACCCTCTACCGCTCGTCATACCCCCCTTAACCTCTTCCTTCGTCGGGTGGGGGTCTTTGACGGCGGTAGTGGGTGAAGCTTCCGAGCTTGGACAGGATGGTGAATTTGCATGTTTATGCACTTCCAGATTGGACGGGGCAAAGGGGGAGTTTGGGTAGGGTAAAGTCGGGGTTTGGGTAGGGTAAACCCCGACTTTGCCCTAGGGAAACTCGGTTGGGGGTGATGGGGCGCATGTTTATGCAGATTATGCATAAGTATGCGGTTTTGCCTAAAGCGTCATTTGTCAAGGCAGTGGGAGATGGTGCTGTTGATGGCGCGGATGCGGGCTTCGTCCATCTTCATCACTTTGCGGTCGTAGGTCATCAGGCCGTTCACTTCCGTTTCGACATCCGTGGTCTGTGTATAGACGGCGGCAGAGAAGGCGGCGGCGGTGCCATCCTGAAGCTGTATGCCTCGGGCCATCCTCAACACGGATTCACCCTGCTCCACGTATGAGTCGGTCAGCTCGCTGGCGTCCTTGTAGTTGACGTAGGTAGTGGCATCGCTCTCTACCCAGCGGTGACCTTCGACATGTCGGCCGAGCCCGCCATATTCGCCGAGTACGACAGGACGGGTGGTATCGTTGAGGTAGAGCTGGGGCGGACGTGCGTAGTCGTGCAGGTCGAGGAAGTCGCCAGCGTGGTAGTGGTTGCCGCCGCTGGCTGGGTTGATGAGACGTGTAGGATCCTGCTGACGGGTGTATTCAACCACATCAGGTGTCTTGAACTGTCCCCAGGCCTCGTTGAACGGTGTCCACACGACGATGCAGGGATAGGAATAGAACTCATTAATGATTTCGCCCCACTCGTGGAAGTAGTTGGCCTCGACGCTGGCTGCATGACTACCGTCACCTTGCTTGTTCCAGCTGCGCGAGTCCCAATGCTGGTCGGAGCGGCAGATGGCAGGCATGTCCTGCCACACGAGGATGCCGATGGAGTCGCAGTAATAGTACCAACGGGCAGGCTCCACCTTCATGTGCTTGCGAATCATGTTGAAGCCCCATTCCTTGGTCTTCTGGATGTCAAAGCGCAGGGCCTCGTCGGTAGGTGCGGTATAAAGGCCGTCGGGCCAGTAGCCTTGGTCGAGCGGACCGAAGTGGAACAGGTTCTTGTTGTTCAGCTGCAGGCGCCAGATGCCATCGGCCTGCTGTGCGACGCTGATCTTGCGCATGGCTGCATAGCTGCCTGCCTGATCTACTGGCTGGCCGTTGCTCATCAGACGCACGGACATCTGGTAGCGACTGGGGCTGTCGGGTGTCCACAGTTTGGGGTTCTTCACGGGTATGAGAACGGTTTGTCCGGCTGGAGCACCGCCTCGGGCAACTACGTTTCCGCCAAAGCTGAGTGTCACCTCAACCTTGTCGGTGGAGGGGTTGGTGCCGACGGTCTTTACGTCGACGATGAAGTGTGAAGCATCGAGGTCGGGGGTGGTGCGGATGTCGGCAATATGCTGCTTAGCCACGGGTTCCATCCATACGGTCTGCCAGATGCCTGAGACGCTGGTGTACCAGATGCTGCCATTGCCGCCTGGATCCAGCCGCTGCTTACCGACGGGCTGCTGACGGTCTTCCGTACGGTCGACGACGCGGACGGTCAGCCGGTTGTCGCCATCGCGTAGTGCTGAAGTGACGTTGGCCGTGAAAGCGGTGTACCCACCCACATGAGATGCTACTTGTTGGCCGTTGACATAGACGATGGCTTCATGGTCGACGGCTCCGAAATGGAGCAGGACATCGCGACCCTGCCAAGAATTGGGAATGCTGAACGTGCGTTCGTACCAGAGTACCTGGTCGCGGCGCAACTTGCGCTGAACGCCTGAGAGACTGCTCTCCAAAGGATAAGGCACGAGAATCTGCCCGTCGAACTCAGCAGGACAAAGAGCCTCTTTGTCGGCAATGGCGTAGTTCCAGAGTCCGTTGAGGTTCTGCCATTCGCTACGAGTCAAGATGGGACGTGGATACTCAGGCAGCGGCGCGGCAGGGTTGACTTGTTCTGTAAACGCACTCTTCAGCCTGTTGCCCGCAGGGCGCCAGCTTGACTGAGGCTGGTCGCCCATCTGCTCTTTCAGTACGTTGGTCAGGTCGGCGTAATAGGCGTTGAACTGTCTCAGCGTCTGTGCCTGGTCTTTGGGGAAGTAGGTCAGACGCATCGGCGTTGCCTCTAAGAATCCGACCGCATCGGTGTAGACCATGCCGGCATTCCGCTGCTTGTAGTCGGCCACGATGGTGGTGATATGGGCCATGTGAGCCTTCGTGCCATCGGCCACCGTGAAGTCGGCATCGGCATAATCCACCTCAACCACATGGGGGCGTGAGCAGTCGAGCAGGCCCAGGTCGGCCAGCGTCTCTAACGCATAGCCGTCGTAGGTGAAGGCCGTCGGCTGTCCGTCTATCCGGATGTTGGCAGGGGCCAAAGCGCAGGGCAGCGCCAGGTGGTAGTGGCGGTTGGCAGGCATCTGGGGATAGCTGCCCTTGCGTGCTGCGATGCTGACCGTCAGCTTGTTTGCCTCGCGCTGGTAGCTGAGGGCGGTGGTGGCATACTGGGTGGCGTAGTCGCAGTCGTTGCCGTTGTCCTCATACAGTTCGAAACTTCCGCTCTGTCCGCCTGGGAAGATGCGCACGATGACGTCTTGCCCGGTGCCGCTGAGGTTCTTGAGCTTGCCGTAGTAGGGTAGGATGCTGCCCGCCTTGACATAGACGGGGTATTCGTCGATGGTGAAGGTGCGCTCGAGCGTCTGACCGCCTTGCAGCAAGGTGCCCGTCTCATACTCGAGCCATTGGCCAGCCGGGAGCCACACTTTCATGCGAACACAGCCATCGTCCTTGCTGACGGGTTCCACGATGGGCGCAATCATCATGTCGTTGCCGAACATATACTGGTTGCGGAAGTTGTAGGCCTCCTGCTGGAGCGGGTAGTCGTAATACATGGGACGGCAGAGTGAGACGCCCGTCTCGTAGTCCTGGCGGGCCATCGTATAAATATAAGGTACAAGCGCGTAACGTCCGTCGATGACACGCTTCAGACGGCCCTTCGTAGCATGGTCGAAGGCCCACGGTTCCTTGTTCAGCGCAGGGTCTTTGGTGGAGTGTGTGCGCAGGATGGGCAGGTACTGTCCCATCTGCATGGCACGGGTATAGAGCTCTGTGGGAACGGGCGTGCCCCATTTCAGGCTCATGTGGCCGCCGATGTCGTGGCTCCAGTAGCCATAGAGCACGTTGGAGGCCGTGCTGTTGAAGTAGGGCAGATAGGCCAGGCTCTCCCACGTGATGAATGAGTCGCCCGAGAAGCCCACCTGATAGCGGTGGTTGCCCAGTCCGCCCCAGCGGTGGTAGAGCATGGGGCGCTTGCCGTGCTGGCGTTGCATATCGCTGAAGAAGAGGTAGTTGCACCACCACGTATTGCTCAACCCCTCCACCTTCTTGTCGTTGAGCCATTGCTGCCAGTCGAGCCACCAGAAGTCGACGCCGTCGTTCATATAGGGATGCAGGTAGGTCTCGAAGAGGGCCTTTACGAACCTCTTGTCGCTGCCGAGCCATTCCACAGCCTTGCCGTCGGTGCCGCCCATGCGCTGGGCAAACTCCTGGTATTTCTTCTCGTAGGGTCGCACGCCGTCGGCAGGATGCAGGTTCATCGTGGCGTTGATGCCCTGCTTGTCCAAGAACTGCAGGAACTGACGATAGTCGGGGAAGAGGTTCTCGTTCCAGTCCCAGCCCGTCCATCCGCCACCAGCCTGCTCGCTGATAGGATGCCAGTCCATATCGATGACGAGGACGTCGAGTGGGATGTCATTCTCGCCAAACCACCGCACCAGATTACGGAAGTCCTGGTCGGAGTAGCTCCAGTAGCGGCTCCACCAATAGCCAAAGGCATAGCGTGGCGGCATCGGCACACGGCCAGCGAAGCGCGTATAGCTCTGCAAGGCAGCCTTGTAGTCGTGGCCGTAGCCCATGAAGTACCAGTCCTGAGCACCCTCGGCAGCCGGCCGTTTCTCCACCCAGTCCCAGTCCGAATTGCCATCGAAGAGGAAGCCCTGCGAATCATCCACTAGCGTCCAGCCGTCGGTAGAGAGCAGACCGTCCTCCAAGGGAATGCGTGTGCCGTCGTTGCGGTGGTCGCCGTTGTAGTTGTCCAAGGTGCGGTAAGTGCCTTTCAGATTGCCCTGCTGCTTCATTCCCGGCTTCCAGGTAAACCCCTTGCGCTGGTATGGATTCAGCACGGTGCTGCTGATGGTGAGGTTGTCGGCCGTGAATCCTCCCTCACTCTTCTGGTACACCAGTTTCAGCTTGTCGGTCTTCAGCGTCACCGTCTTGCCTGTCTCCTTGATGGTGTAAGCCTCAAAGGGATAGTCGCGCACTACGGCCACAAAGCTTTTCTTGTTCACGAAACGACCGTCAGGAGCATACTCCAGACGCAGCGTGCCGGCGTCGATTACCGTGATGCGGATGTGAGAGTCGGTATAGGCCACATCGGCCATCGCCACCGTAGGCAGCACCATCCATGCCAGCAGGCACATCAGTCTTGTCAGAGATAGTCTTTTCATTGTGTTGTTATTGGTTTAGTTCATTTCTTCCTTTTGCTTGCAAAGATAGCAAAAAATGTCTTCTCTCCCTGCATAAAAAATGTTAAACCTGTAGATACGTGTATCTGTTCGATTCATTCACGGTGTCATCGCTGTCATCGTCATCGTCATCATATCCATACACTGTATAATAAATGTAAGTGCTTTATATACAGTATTTTATGAATCAATAGTCTCGAAAACCGATGACAGCGATGACGATGACACCGATGACAGTGGGGGCATTTATATTTTTGTAGCAATAAATGTAAAGATAGGTATTAATTTAATTATTTAGATTATATATAAATAGTATATATATACAATACCCTTCTCTTTCTACCTGCCTTTGCTGCAGCGATGACAAAAATAGGTCGGTGTCATCGGTGTCATCGGTGTCATCGTCATCGCTGAAGCTATGAGATCAATAGTGGAGATAAGATATGGATGTGCCGGCCTTCAACACGGATAACACCTTCCTGTTTCAATTCGTTCAGACAGCGCAATAGCGAATATTTCTGTATGCCGAAG
>JAEEGI010014269.1_pt1 | contig 16732 bp, 8 predicted proteins | sample 8958751 | NCBI WGS metagenome assembly JAEEGI01 (sample SAMN16246545, study PRJNA631951) | gut metagenome | biome: gut microbiome; feature: rumen; material: KS-attached | host: Bos | place: Iran: Karaj | collected 2018-10
ATCTTGCGGATGAGGATAACTACTTTCTTCATGCCCTTGACCTTGAGCATGACATTCTCAATCTCGCCCAACTCGATGCGCAGTCCGCGCAGCTTGATTTGATGATCGGTGCGACCCAGAATCACCACATCGCCATCGGGGAGCCAGCGGGCATAGTCACCCGAGCGGTAAATGCGCTCGCCGTGGTAGTCAATAAAACGCTCGCGCGTCATCTCGTCGAGATTGTTGTAACCATGCGCCACACCGCGGCCACCTATGTAGAGCTCGCCCACCACGCCCACGGGCAACTCGTTGCCATCCTGGTCGACAATGAACTCCTTGACATTGAGTTGGGGTTTGCCCACAGTCACCATCGTGGCATGGGTGAGTTCCTTGTTGTTCGATGCCACAGTGATTTCGGTAGGTCCGTAACAGTTGAAGATGCGTGCCTTGGTGACACTGCGCATCTGATTGAGCAACTGGTCGGAGAATTTCTCACCACCGGCTCGGCAGATGTCCACCTGGCTGATGGCATGGCAGAAGTCCTCACTGGTGAGCCACGTCTGCCAACGCGACGGCGTACCCGAAACCATGTTCACACCCTGCTCAGTGATGAGGCGTGCCAGGTCGATGGGGTTGTTGGCCTGTTCCTCGGTGGCGACAACGAGAGTTTTGCCATTGTAGAACGCTGTGCCAATGTCTTGCAAGGCTGCGTCAAACGAGATGGTGGTCACGCTCAGGATGCGACGTGCATCGGTCATCACGCCATTGGCAAAGACATTTGCTGGATGGCCATAGAGGTAGTTGCAGATGCCACGATGGTGCAGCATCACGCCTTTTGGTCGTCCCGTCGAGCCACTGGTGTAGATGAGATATGCCAGGTCGTCGGGGGTGATATCAGGCTTGACATATTGTGCATCTGCATCGAGCAGTTGCTCCACATCAATCGCCTTGTCGGCCGGGACGGTATCCATACGGTCAGCGGTGGTGATGATATAGCGTGCCTCGCTGTCCTCAAGAATCAGTCGCACGCGCTCGGCAGGATACTCGGGGTCACAGGGAATATAGGCGGCACCCGCCTTGAGCACGCCGAAGAGGGCGAGTACCAGTCGGCTGGTACGCGGCAAGAGCAACGCCACGCGGTCACGCTCGTGAACCCCACGCTGGCGAAGTGCCGCTGCAATGCTGTCGGTAGCGAGGTCCATCTCGCGGTAGGTATATTTGGCATCTATCGCTACCAGCGCCTCATGGTCGGGCTGCACTTGTGCAAAGTGATGGATGCAATCATAGAAGAAGGTAAAGGGTGCGTCACCCGTCGCCGTCTGGCGCAAGTGACTCAATTCTTCCTCTTGGCGCGGACTGACGATAGACAGCTGACGCAAACGCGCCTGGGGTGATGACGCCATCCTATGGGCAACGGTTACGATGCTGTCGGCAAGCGCCTGTGCCAAACGCTGGCTGTAGAGCGAGTCATCATACTCCACCACCACGCCGCATGTCTCAATCTTGATGTTAATCTTGAACTTGGGCACATTCAGCTCGAGCAGTTCCTGGCCGATGAGTTTGCCATGGACGGTGTATTGCGATAGCACGCCCACCTGATAGGCATAGGCGATAGCAGGCCTGAAGCCATAATCGTTGGCAATGCGCGCAAAGGGGTAATCCTCGTGGCAAAGCGTTTGGTCAAAGTTCTCGCTTGTCCTGCGCAGGAAATCAGCCACCGAAACATCATCGATGCTCAGCCCCAATGCAAGCGTGTTGACAAACATGCCCACAGTATCGCTAATCTTGAGGTTAGAACGTCCGCTGCTCACCGTACACAGATACACATCACGGTTATTGGTGTATCGCGACACGACATAGGCTGTGGCAGCAAGGAACAAGTGAGCTGGTGTCACGTTAAGTTGGCGGCAAGCGGCTGAGGCTTCTTCAAAGTCAGCGGGGCAGACGGCCTCGCCGATGAATCCTTGGTTGTCGGTCTTGGGCAGGTCAGCGGGAATCTCGCTAGCTCCCTCACAGGTCTGCAGTCGCTCGGCAAAGAACTTTTGTGCTTGGGCAAACTCCTCGCTTTGCTCGGCCTCTTGCTGGTCGGCGACGAAGTCCATGTAGTTATAACTTTCGTTTTCAACTGCCCCACCCTCAAGCGCAGCACTGATTTGGCGTATGAGTAGGTCGGCCGAACCACCGTCAAACAACAGGTGATGCACATCAAGCAGCAGGTGTACGCCTTGCGGTGTCTCAACCACCTGGCAGCGATACAAAGGCGGCTTCTGCAGGTTGAAAGGCTGCACAAACTCGTTTTTGTAAGCATTCAGTTCCTCATCGGTCATGCGGGTGATGGGCACCTCGACGGGCACCGCACCCTCAGTGGTTTGAACGATGGTATCGCCCTGGGTAGTAAAGTGCACGTTCAGCACGGGATGTGTCTCAAACACACGCTTCACTGCCTGTGCCAGCTCAGCCGCATCGACCCCAGCGGGATAGGTGAGCAAATGAGGAATGTTATAAATGGTCGAAGTAGGATTCTTCAAGCAATCGTAGTAGACACCAGTCTGGGCATATGACAACGGCACACTAGTTGCCTTGGGGCGAGCCACCTCCACGGGAATTACTGCCGGTTTGCCTCCGCCCTGGAGCAAGTGCTTAAGAATCTCGTTCTCGATGCTCTGCAGCGTACCGCTCTTGACCAGCGCGCGTGAGTCGAGGGTGACATCGTAGCGCTTGTTGACCTGCACAGCGAGGCGAATGGCCGAGATGGAGGTCAGTCCAGCATAGCCCAGGACGGTTGTCACGCCGAAGTCGGTGTTGTTGACAATCTCTCCAATCATTTGGTGCAGCTCCTGCTCCAAAACATTCATGGGCGCTGCAACAGCCTCGACTGCCGCAGCCTTCTTCTCGGGCTTGGGCAGGGCACGTTTGTTGACTTTCTGGTTTTGGTTCAGCGGTATGGCAGCAATCTGCTTTGTCACCGCAGGCACCATATAGGGCGGTTTTTGTTCCAGGATGAATTGGTTCAACGCCTCGATGTCAACAGCCTGGTTGCTAACGACGTATGCGGCGATGAACTTGCCGCCTCCTTCCTCGTCAAAGGCCTGCACGGTGGCATCCTTGATGCCCGGGAACTCGCGAATGACGCTCTCCACCTCTTTGAGTTCGATGCGGAAACCGCGTATCTTGACCTGTCCGTCACGCCGGCCCACAAACTGGATGTTGCCCGACGGCAGATAGCGCACGATGTCGCCTGTGCGGTAGATGCGCGCATATTTCGGTTCGGTGGTGAATGGGTTGTCGATATAAACCTCGGCGGTCTTCTCGGGCCGATTGAGGTAGCCTCGGCTCACCTGCGGTCCCGACACCCACAACTCTCCGGCCGCACCCACAGGCTGGCGATGTCCTTGTGGGTCAACAACGTAGAGTCGCATATTATCAACGGGCTTGCCGATGGGAATCTCCTTGAGTTTCCTGTCCACAAGATAAGTGGTACTGAAGATGGTGCACTCGGTGGGTCCATAGCCGTTGTAGAAATGATAGCCTTGCGGCGGGGTGAGCGATGCCAATTTCTCTCCTCCCGTCGAGAGGTGAAGCAACGACCCGTTCTCGATGCCAGTAGCAAACTGGTATCCCACCTGCGTTGTCATGAACGAATGGGTAATGTGCTGTTGCTCGAAGTATTCGTTCAGCGCAATCAGATCCAATCTGATTTCCTCGGGAATGATGTGTACAGCAGCACCACAAGTCAAAGCAGGGTACATATCCATCATGCAGGCATCGAAACCATAACTGGCATAAGCCGCCACCCGATGCTGGTCGCTCAAACTATAATAGCGTTGATACCAGTTACAGAACGCCACCAGATTGGCGTGAATCAGTTGGCATCCCTTGGGAGCACCTGTCGAGCCGCTGGTGTAGAGCAGGATGAATAGTTGTTCGGGGCGGATGTCAACCACAGGCGCTTCTTGTGCGGGCAGTGCGTCAATATCCTTGGTCAATAACACCTCGCCTTCATACTCGTTGACCAACGAACGCAAACTCTCGTCGGCGATGAGGAACTGGGCATTAGCATCCTTCATCATGAAATTGAGGCGCTCTTGCGGATAACTGGGGTCCAACGGCTGATAGGCGCACCCTGCCTTGAGCACGCCCAGCGATGCGATGGCCATCCACTCGGTGCGCGGGATGAGTACCGACACCACGTCCTCGCTCTTCAGCCCCTTGCCAATGATGTATGCAGCAATGCGGTCACTGATATCATTGACTTGGGCATAGGTGTATTGGTGTTCCTTGTAGACCACGGCAACATTCTCGGGTGTGGCCAACGCCTGGCGGCGGAACAGCGACACGATGGTCTGCTTGGCGTCATAGTCCACATCGTTGTTGTTGAAAGTGTCGAGCAAGTCGATTTGCCCGGGTGTCGCCAAGTTAATATCCACCAGTCGTTCTTGCGCGAGGAAACCTTCCAGCACCGCTTCATAACTCTCGAGCAGTTGCGCAATCAACTCACGCGAATACTCATTGCTGTTATACTCGGCCTCGGCGTGGTACTTGCCATTCATGATAAAGACCTTGAGGTAGAATGATGCCTCGAGTGTATTATTGCACAGACGGACAGTCTGCATGGGCAGTCCTCCCATAGTCTCGTTGTCGAACAACTGCCCGTGCCAAGCAAACATGGAGTTGCTCTGCAGGTTCAAATCGCGCATCACATCGCCATAACTATAAATCTCGTGCTCGCGGCATCCACTCATTTGTTGCTGCCCTTCCATGATGTATTCGAGTACGGTGGTCTCGGGTGTGAACTTGGCGTAGACGGGCAAGGTCTTGACGACCATACCCACACTGTGAGCGAAACGCTTCTCGCTACGGCCATTATAGACCGTCGTGAACAACGACTCGCCTTCATTGTTATACTTGGCCAACAAGAAGGCATAGGCAGCAGTGAACAGCGAACTCTTGTAAACACCCGTCCGCTTGCAGAACTCATCGACACGTGCCGTGTCTAGGTCGAGAGTGCGCGACAAGCAGTCCTCGGTATGGACTGGGTCTTCGCGGTCGGGGATAATTTGTGTGAAGGTATCGCTGCAGTCAAAGTTCTGAGCGTACCATTGCCTGGCAGCCTTAAATTCCTCGCCTTGCCGGCGCTCGGCCTCCATTTGAGCCAACTCGGCCATCGTGAGTTCCTCACTGGTCAGTGCCTCTCCCTGATAGGCCTTGTCGATGTCACGCAACACCATTTGCAACGATGTCCCATCGAAGATGATGTGGTGAATGTCGAGGAACATGTAAAAATGCCCTGAGCCGTGCAGCAAGCGAATGTGAAACAGGCGGTCACCCACAATGTCAAATGGCACAATCAGTTGGGATTTTATTGGCTCAATGTCATCGATTTCCTCTATCGCAAGCGTCCATTGCTCTTGAGCAAGGTTGACCGACTGCACAGGTTCGCCGTCGGCATCCAGCGAGATGCGAGTGAACAGGGTGGGATGCGCCCAAATAGCCGTTTCAATGGCCCGACGCAGCCTCTCGCCGTCTAAAGCACCATCAAGGATATACAAATATGGAAGATTGTAACAAGGCTCGCCACGGTGCGACATGCACTCGACATACAGCCCATATTGTGATTGAGACAGAGGATACATTTTTAATTGAGAATTGAGAATTGAAAATATGTTTGAAACTCTTTGGTGCGAAGCGCGGTGTTGATTTACCACCGTTTGCTGAGGATTCTTGGGGTGATGGTGAGCATGAGCCATGCCCAATGCAGGTTGTTCTTACCCTCAACGCGCTGCAGGCGTTCGAGGGTGCTCGAGCCGTGCATATAGGAGTAGCCCGCACTGACCTTGACAAAGTTAATGGGCATATAGGATGCTGTGAACTCCAGCTCATGGCCCAGCGTACGGTCGGCATCATAAATGACCGAAGCTGTCAACAGGTAATGATACTGGACCGAGATGTCAAGGGGCTTGATGGGCTTGTAGCGCACACCGCCATACCAGTTCTGCAATCCAGGCGTGTATCCGCCATAGTAGGCGCGGACATAGAAGAAGTCCATGGCACCATAGAACTGATGGTGTGAGCCATAGAGGGGGTTGAAACCGCACACCTGGGTATGCTGCACGAGGCCGATTGAGCCTTGCTTGGGTACGACGGGGTTGGGGTCTCCACTCAAGTAGTCATAACCGAGGGTCAGTCGCCATTGCGGGTTGGGGTCGAAGTCGCCCTTGACGCTCGCCATCCATGCCTTGATGGGGATGTGGAATTCGTCGGTACCCATCTGGCGATAGTATGCCGCCTCAACATTCCATCGAGCAGGGTTAAACTTAGCATACGCTCCCAGCAATTGCTGATGCTCGGTGACGGGGTTCTGGTCTTCGCTGTTCTGCAGGCCCATGTCCATAAACAACAATGAGGCACCCAGCGGGATGTGCTGGAAATCGTAGTGATACCATCCGGTGACCATGCTTTTGTAGACTGCCCCATCGTTGGTACGGTAAATGCTTCCACCGTTCATGTTTTCGGCCTTCTGGTTATAGGCCAGTGTCACATGTGCCTTGTGGCCGTGCCCCTCATAACCCAACTTCAAGGCATCGTGCGTGCTGGGTGCCATCGCCCAGTCATTACGGCCCAGGATGCGCTCGTCATCATAATACAGTTCTTGTCGACCCACAACGGCGAACAACCCATTCTTGGCCTGCAAGCGTGCCCATGCCTCATATAGGCTGAAGGACCCCTTTCCCAACTGCCCCCACACGCCCGAGTGCTGGGCGGTAACCTTTGCCTCGACAAACGAGCGAGCATAGCCAATCGACAAGCGCGTTCGTGACATGATAAACCGCGCCTTGTCCTTGTCCTGGACCTCTGACTCTTGACCGCTATAGGGCATACCGCCATTGCGCAACTCGCCACGCATCAACAGGTTGGCATCAATGGTCAGATAGTTAGGTTTGTCTTGTTGCTCGTCGGTGGGCGGGTCTTGAGCCATGCCACAAAAAGGCACGAACAGCAAAGCCAACAGGCCGATGTGTCGCACTTTAGATACTAGAGAACTCATCTCACTCGACTTCAAAGAGGTTAATCAAGCCTGTCATTGTGAAGACGCTCTTGATGTCATCATTCATGTTGCGCAAGGTCACCTGGCTTCCACCGGCCTTGGCCGCCTTGAGGATGCTCAACAGGATGCGCAGTCCGCTCGAGGCGATGTACTGCAACTTCTCGCACTCGATGACCACATCGCGGCCGTTGGCCTCGAACAAGGGCTTCATGGCCATCTCGGCCTCAATGGCTGCTGCCGTGTCCATTTCTCCCTCGAGCATGGCAATCAACTTGCCATCCATTTCTTGAATTTCAGTTTTCATATCGTTTTTATTTGAGTTTTTTACGCAAGGTAAGCAGATTTTTCCCGTCAACGCGCTCATAGTTGATGGAATCCATCAACTCTCGCACGAGCAAGATGCCCAGCCCACCGATGGGACGGTCCTCGACCGACAGCGAGGTGTCGGCCTTTGCAGTCTGTGTGGGGTCGAATGCCTTGCCACTGTCGCTGATAACAAACTTGAGCCTTTCTCCGTCGCACTGGGCGTTCACATCGATGTCGCCTGTTGTGCCCAGGGGATAGGCATACTGCATGACATTGACCACGGCCTCCTCTACGGCAAGTTTGAGTTGTTGCTGCATGGTCTTGTCCAATCGCAACTGTTGTGCCACCGAGTCGATAAATGCATTGAGTTGTGGCACCTGATGGATATCATTCTGCAGCGTGATGTGCTCGTCGAGAATAACCACATCCTCACGGGGTGTATATCGCAGTGCCAGCATCGTTAGGTCATCGCTCTGCTCGGCGCCATGAACAAATTTGTCTATCGCTTGCAATACATTGGCAAGCAGCTGTTTAGAGCTATCACCGACGCACTGAGATATGCAATCAAGTAACCGCTGCTTGCCGAACTGAAGATGCTTCTCGTCCATGGCCTCGGTCACGCCATCGGTATAGAGCAGCAAAATGGCACCTGGCGGCAACTGGCACTCTTGTGCCACGAATGCAAAATCATTGACGATGCCCAGGGGCAAGTTGGGTTTGACATCGAGCCACTGCGGCTGGCCATTTGTCATCAGGATGGGAGTGTCGTGGCCAGCATTGCAATAACGCAGACGACCAGTGGGCAGGTCAAGAACCCCAATGAACATGGTCACAAACATGTTGCGTTCGTTGTTGCGGCAGCCCGTTTGGTTGATGGTCCGCATGATTTGTGCTGGGTGGCTAGTATGCTGGGCGCTTGCCAGGAAGATGGCCTGCGTGACCGCCATCACCAGCGATGATGGAACGCCCTTCCCACTGACATCGCCAATGCAGAAGTACAGTTTCTCGTCGCGGACAAAGAATTCGTACAGGTCTCCTCCGACCTCCTTGGCGGGGCGCAGCATTCCGAAGAGGTCGACATCGTCACGCTGCTCACGGCCTTCGGTGGAGTGCGGAAGCATCGACTGCTGAATGTTGCTCGCCACACGCAACTCGCCGCCAATGCGCTCCTGCTCAATCTGTGCCTGATGCAATCGGCGCTCACTTTGTGCGTAGCGCCGCACGATGAATGCCAGGACGGCGAGTGTGAACAGGATGAGCAAAAATAGGTTGAGCGACATGAAGTTGAGGTCATGAAACACCTCGTCATTATAGCACACCAGCACCAATTTCCAGTGCGGATGCCCTTTCATGAAGGCATAATAGATTCGCCCCTCGCTGCCGTCTTCCTGGCTCTTGAAGTGAATGACTGTACTGATTTTCGAACTGCTGGGCGCTCGCTTGACGGTGCTATCGTTGATGAGCGCGATGACTTGCTGCGCGTCATGTGCGTTGACGTGATCACTGCGAGGCTGCACAACGGGCTTTCCGTCCTCGGTCAAGAGAAGATTAAAAGAAGATGGGTGGATGTGCCGCTGGTCGATGGTATCATTCATCCAGTCGAGCGGCATATCAATAGCAAGGACAGCCACTGTCTCCCCCTGGTCGTGCAACGGGATCGAGAATGTGGTGATTAACTTGTTATTAGCCACGGTATCAATATACGGGTCACTCCATACTCGTTCGTCTCGTTCGATGGCTTCGCGGTAAAACTCCATCTGCGTATAGTCATGATCGGGGCCTGCAATCTGCTGAATCGAATCTTCGTCACGGTGAGTATATAGTTCATAAAGTCTGCCCTTTGAGGGATAGTAGTTGGGCACAAAGGCAATGCCACATCCTTCCAAATACTTTGATGACTTGAGAATCCACTTGCCTGAGTTAAATACCGAGTCAGGATTTTGCAGGTTTTGCCTCACATTCCAAGCGCTGGAGATCAGTGCTATCTCATTGGTGTTGAGGATGCCCTTGATGAGCACTGCCTTCATGATGATCTCTCGCTCGGCATCGCGCTCCAAGTCTTTCTCAAGCAACCGGTGGGCATAGTAGTGCTGAATCGCGAGAACAACTTGCAACAACACGGCAGCAAGCACAATCAGACGCAGATTTTTCCGCGCCTTTAAATACTCTAAAATCTGTCGCAAACGATTCATTACCTAGGTTTGTCTATTATAAAATGACAAAATTACAAAACAATTGGCAATGACACAATCTGATGGGCCTATTTTTCACTTATTTAGCAGTTACTACATGCCGAACTGTTGTTTGAGCCATTGCAGGGCGTTGTCGACCTGCCAGGGATAGAGCCAGTGTCCCGTGTCGCGTCCCACCTGCAACTGTTTGGGAGCGGTGATGACATTGTAGGCACTGAAAGTCGATGTGGGGCAGCAAGCGGGGTCGTTGAAGCCCCAGGCATAAAAGCCCGGCACACGCAACAGGCGTGCAAAGTTGACGGTATCATAATATTTCGACACCTCCATGCGCGCCTTCAAATTGGGCTCGTTGGGATCGCGGAACAGGTGCGGCCATCCGGCGCCACGGCCGTTGTAGTAGCCCGTCAGGTCGCAGAAGGCGGGGAAGTAGGCGAACAGCGCGCTCACATGAGGACTGAGCGCGGCGGTCATGATTGAGAGCATACCGCCTTGGCTGCCACCATAAGTGGCAATGCGCGTGGTGTCGACATCATCGCGTGTGCACAGGTAGTCGACCGCACGGACGCAGCCCAGGATGGAGCGTTTGTAGTAATAGGTATCGCGGTTGTCAATGCCCATGGTTGTATATCCCGCCAGGGCCCCGTTTTCAAGTTGTTGATAAATCTCAGGATCCTGGTCGACGGGGATACCATGCACACCAACCTCCAGCACGACAAATCCCTCATAGGCAAGCTCGTTAGGTCCGTGGAAAGAACGCACGGCAGCACCGGGCAGTCGCAGGATGGCGGGCTTGCGGCCAGAAGTCTTGGGGACAGTGAGCACGCCGTAGACATAGTTGCCGCGTTTATAAGACTGGATGCGCAGGTAGTAGACATCGACCCGGTCGTTGCTCTCCTGCTCGCTGTAACGCAAGCTAGGGGTCATGGGCAGTTGCGCGGCCTTATCGACCGCCCCGCGCCAGAACTGCTCGAAGTCAGCAGGCATGGTGGTAGTGGGCTGAATGGAGTAAGGGTCGCATGCGATATTGGTCATCGACTTGTAAGTGCGACCGTCCAGCGTTACCTCGACACGCACACTGGTGAAGCCAGGCTCGCGCAACTTGGGAATGGTAAAACTGGCCATGCCGTTGCGGTCGGTACGAACGGTTCGTTTTGCCACAGCGTCGAGTTTATCAGGACCGTAACTGTAGGTTATCTCAGTGTCGGCCATACGGACATTCTCGCGGATGGCATAGGCGGTGAAATGGGGTGTCTCGCCCACATGGTAGGTCCAGTCGGCGTGATCGGGTTCGGCGACGACGGTGACATACTGGTGGCTTGACGACTGGGCGAAGCAAATGCATAATGCAAAATGCACAATGCATAATGTAATGAATTTTTTCATCTTGAATCTGTATCGCGCAACTATAAACTATTGAGCAGGCCGAGACGGCCGGTGTTAACGAGGTGGAGGATAAGTTCGCCGAAGAGGGTGTTCTGCCAGGCAAACCAGCGGCGAGTGTAGTTGTTTGGGTCGTCCTTGTGGAACGACTCGTGCATGTATCCCATGGCAGCATCAGTGTTGATGAGCATCTCGACGCAACGTTTAACCTCGGCATCATCCTTGCTGGTAAAAGCCCGCATGATGATGCTCATGGGCCAAATCATGTCTTTTCCCACGTGGGGGCCACCAATGCCCTCGGCCGCTTTACCCTTGAAGAAATAGGGGTTATCCTCGCTTAGGATAAAACGGCGCGTGTTTTGATAAATGGGGTCGTCCAGACTGACATCACCCAGATAGGGCATGGCAAGCAGACTGGGCACATTGGCGTCGTCCATGAGGTTGCAGCCTCCAAATCCATCAACCTCATAGGCATAGATGTCTCCATAGGTAGGATGGTGGACAACGGCATACTGCTTGAGTGCCTGTTCTACCTCATTGGCAAGGTTGGTACAGCGCAATGCGAGGTCGGGACGGCTGTTGACACCCGTGAGTATGGTCGCAGCCTTGCGCAGCGAGGTGACCGCCATGAAGTTGCTGGGGATAAGGAACTGGAAGATAGTGGCATCATCACTGGGTCGGAATGCCGAGGCAATGAGCCCAACAGGTCGAACGGGGTTGCCATAGCCGCCGTTGGGACGGGTGTCGGTGGCAACAGCGGTGGTGCGCTGGAAGCGGTAGTTGCCTCGCCCAGTCTTCTGCTGCTGGTCGACAAAGACCTCGAGAATGCGCTCAACGGCCTGCAGCCATGTCATGTCGAACACACTGGTGTCGCCCGTGACGCGCCAGTACTCGTAGGCGAGGCGCAGGGGGTAGCACAGCGAGTCGATCTCATACTTGCGCTCGTGAAGCTCAGGCTTCATGTCGGTGAGGTCGCTGCTCCAATAACTGCCCGTAGGGCCGTCATTGAAGGCATTGGCATATGGGTCAAGGACGATGCTGCGCAGCTGGCGGCGGATGACGCCCTCGATGAGTTGGCGCAGCTCGCGGTCGCTCCGGGCAAACTGGACATAGGGCCACACCTGTGCTCCCGAGTCGCGTAGCCACATGGCATGGATATCACCAGTATAAACAATGGCATCGGGCTTGCCATCGCTGTCCAGGCAGTAATGCACCGTGGTGTCGAGGGTGTTGGGGAAGCAGCGCGCGAACATCTCGGCAAGTTTCCGGTTGGTGAGCATGCGCTCGACACGAGTAATTTCCTTCTCGATAGCCTTGCTCACAAAGAGGCGCTCATTTTCGGGCACGCGACGGTCGACGGGTGTAGCACTCTCGGTGTTGAACTCCTTGACCGCCTGTGCCGGCCTCGCAACAGCAGCAAGGGCCACCAATGCCACAAAAATGAAGATGATGTGCTTGTTCATTTCTACGATTATTAAATGACGCCCCAAAGGTAGCAAAAAAAATTGATTCTGCCGAAAGGGTACGACAAAAAGCGTTAAGCAAATTAGCTTAACGCCCTTGCGGGTAGCCCATAGCAGAATCGAACTGCTCTTTCAAGAATGAAAATCTTGCGTCCTAGCCGATAGACGAATGGGCCGCTCAGGAGTGTCCCAGTGTAGACTTAGGCCTCCAGTTTATTGATCTGCTTAGCCAGCTTCGACTTGAGGTTGGCAGCTTTGTTCTTGCTGATGACGTTCTTGCCAGCCAGCTTGTCAAGCATAGCAGTTACGCGCTTGTAGTCCTCGGCAGCCTTAGCCTTGTCAGTTTCCTTGCGCAGGTTGCGAACAGCGTTGCGCATGGTCTTGGCATAGTAACGGTTGCGGAGACGACGAGCCTCTGATTGACGAATTCTCTTGATTGCTGATTTATGGTTTGCCATAATTCTTTGTTAAATGTCTTTTTATTGATGTTATTATTGTTGTGAGTTGGTAGCCCATAGCAGAATCGAACTGCTCTTTCAAGAATGAAAATCTTGCGTCCTAGCCGATAGACGAATGGGCCAAAAACTTATGTCGCCAAAAAAGCGGTGCAAAGTTACAACCGATTTTTCAATTGGCAAAATTTTTCTTATTGAAAACCATAATTTTCCCATTTTTTTGCCCAAATGCTCCTCAAAATCAATCAAAAAACAGTAACTTTGCCATGAGCTAGAGGCATTAGAAGCTCTAGTTTGCCTAAATGAAAAGAGCAAGGCGATGTTTGAAAAGATTCAGGGCGTGGTGCTAAACACCATCCGATACAGCGACAAGCACAACATTGTGCATATCTACACCCGTCAGCGGGGGCTGATGGCCTTCGCCGTGCCACAAGGCAAGACGGCGGGCGCTCGACAACGCAACGCGTTGCTCATGCCTTTGTCGCTCATCGACTGCGAGGCTCGCATCATGCCTGGCCGCGACTTGAGTACGCTGCGCGAACTGCGTCGAAACGCGCCCTTGTCGCAGGTCTATGCCGATCCCGTAAAGAGCGCCATCGCCATGTACATGAGCGAGTTGCTCACTCACGCCATTCAAGAACAGGAGCAAAATCAGGGACTGTATGACTACATCGAGCAGTGTGTGATGATCCTGGAGAGTGCGACGCAGGGCGTGGCTAATTTCCACATTTGCTTCACCTATCACCTAGGCATTCTTATCGGCATCCAGCCCGACACCGGCACCTGGCAAGAGGGCTGGTGGTTTGACATGGAGGAAGGCGTGTTCCACCCCACCCCTACGGGTGGTAGCCACTGGTTGCGTCCCGACGATGCGCGTGTCATTTGGCTATTATCGCGCATGACGTTTGCCAACATGCATCTGTTCCGCTTCAACCGCATAGAGCGAAACCAGGTGCTGGACGTGATGCTGACCTACTTCAAGCTGCACCACTCCACACTGGGCACCCTGCGGTCGCCCGAGGTGCTCAAACAACTGTTTAATTGAGATTCTCTTGCTAAAGAATAGAGGCACTAGAATGTCTAGCTTATCTAGAACATCTAGTGCCTCTAGCATTTCTCTAGTACCTCACTACTTACCGAGCATGAGATTGATGACGGTATTGACATCGGCGATATCAACCTTGCCATCACCAGTCAAGTCACAGCCCTCGATCGAGCCCTTGCCAAGCATGGCATTGATGACTGCGTTGACATCTGCGATATCGACACGACCATCACCGTTCACGTCGCCAGTGATTGCCACCTGTGGCAAGGTAAAGGTGTATTCGACCAACTGCGACGCTCCACTAGCATAGATGGCCTTGACGCCCACCGTATGCTCACCAGCGGCAAGTCGTGGCAGAACAAACTGCGGCTCGGTTGCGGTGCCCTTGAGCACACCATCGAGGTATACCTCATAGTGCTGAACGTATCCAACATCGACACTTGAGCCTTCGTCCTCACCTGTACCCACATAGAAGTCATCGATTTGTGTGAAGAACGCGTCGAACGACATATAGTGCACACCAATACGCACCGTTTGTCCAACATAATCGGCCAGGTCGGTCTCATAGATGGTCCACTGACCCGTGGTGACCGGATCAATACTGCTCACCGGCGTGTAATTGTCGGTGCTGGGGTCACTACCCTCGGTAAACACGCACACCTCCATCGTCTCGGGATACTCAGCATATGCCTTGGCGGTGAATCGGCACACATAACCGTCGCGTATTTGCAGTTCAGGCGACACAAGCCACTTGTTCGAGCCATTCCTCTGTGCCGAGAAGAAAATGATGGTCTTGTCACCCGTGGGTGCCTGCACAGCGGGATCGGTAGGCAACATGGGCGGATTTGTCTGCCAGGGGTTAAACACCATGGGCGCGATGGGCAAGGGCATATCAGCCGTACCCGACCCTGGGAACGAGATGATATTGGTCATCGAACCTAGCGCAATGGGATAGACCGGATGCTGATCCAGGTCATAGGTGTGCCAATCACCAAAGGTATTCTTGGCAAAGTCGGGATAGTCCTCAAACGAGTCATTAAATGACAAGTTTTGGTTCCATCGCACAGTCACATTGTTCAGCCCGTCGGCATCGGCGGTAATGTTATAAGGATCGATAACCGTCTCGACGACAACAACATCAAGGGTACAGTCACCATCGACAGTGAGTGTGCCATCATATACCTCATAGTGCTGTGCTGTGATGCCTACCAGATATTCGCCGAAAGGTATCGACTGGAACACTGCTTGCCCACCTGAGATGGTAGCACTGTAAGTTGACGAGGTAGCGCAGTCGGTCAGTTCTACGGTCTCTCCGTCTAACGACTGGCCGTTGTTAGTCGACACGTTGACTGTCACACGTCCGTTGGTGTTAAGCAAGGTGACAGTAGTAGTGACCACATCGGTTTCGCTGGAGGGATAGACAGCCTGCACACCCAGGGTATAAGTGCCAGCATCCAAATCGTGGAATGTATACTCATACCCATCGGTGGTACCTACCTGAGTGCCATTGAGGTAAATGCGGAAGGTCTCATTAGGATTCATGGGCGAGCGCAGAGGCACACGCCAAGCGCGCTCGGCATGTCGACGAGCACGGAACACGATCTGATCCTGGCCCACATACACATCATCAACCATGAGCATAAACGCTCCTCCCGACTGCGCCTCGCCAATATATCTGATGGCGAATCGGATGGGCTTGCCAGCATATTCGCTCAAGTCATAGCTAAACTCGCGCCAGCCAGTGTAATCAGCCAGCTCATAGTTGCCCTCGTTAATCATGGTGAAGTCGGCCTGGACGGGGTTATCGAGTTGCTCGGTGACAAAAACCTGAAATTTCTCCTTGTAGACATCGGCGGCCTTGGCCATGAACGCAAGCACATTCTTGTTACCTGGTGTGACCACGGGCGAGATGAGCCAGTCATTGTTGGCAGCACCACTGTAGGTGCGTGTAAATCCCACATACTGCATGCCGTTGTAAGGCCTCAGGACAGGATAGTCGTACCACCAAGCGGGCACAACTACCATGGGGTTCATGATTTGAGCATATTGCATCACGCCGCGGTTCATATACTCACCCACAAGGGGTGCTGTCATGAGGCCGTCGGCGTCAATACCTGTCCACTGCCCGAACTGGATGGAGAAAGCCTCATACTCCTCAAACGAGTCGTAGAAGACAGGTGCCTCCTTGTTCCAAGTGAGGGTTACATCGTTGAGACCTGTGACAGCGTTGTGGACGATGGTTGTCTGCAACGAGAAGGGCAGTGTGTTCTCCTCGGCCAGTTGCAAAATGACGGTTGTGTCGCTCTGTACATTGAAGTCGACTGCTCCATCATCATAGCCTGCTAGTGTGGCGCTGAGTTGGTGATTTCCGGCATAGACTTTGATCTTGGCCTGCCCCTGTTCGTTGAGCCGTATAGTGCCGTAGGACAACGAGTAGTCGGTCTGCATCAGTGTCACTGCAGCCGCCGGCAGAGGAACGCCTCCGGGTGCGGTGACTCCGATGGTCAGGTTGAAATCACGCGACTGCGCCATTACAACCACTGCAGTGAGGAGCAATGCCAGGGTAAGGAAGGTAATTTTTTTCATAGTTTCTTAGTTTTTAAAAAAGGGTTGCATGGCCACTGCCACGCAACCCTTTTTATTATTGGCTAGTGTTCAGTTGAACACCTTGTGTTACTTGATGACCTTAACGGTCTGGGTCGTTCCGTCGGTGTAAGTGGTAACCACGATGTTCACGCCCTGGAATGCCTTGTCGGCAGCCTGGCCAGCGACATTGTAGTACTTCACGCTAGCGACGGTCTTGCCAGCGTTAACGCCATTGACACCAGTCACATTGTCAAGTTCCATCACAACAGGCTCATCGA
>JAEEGI010014272.1_pt1 | contig 16731 bp, 9 predicted proteins | sample 8958751 | NCBI WGS metagenome assembly JAEEGI01 (sample SAMN16246545, study PRJNA631951) | gut metagenome | biome: gut microbiome; feature: rumen; material: KS-attached | host: Bos | place: Iran: Karaj | collected 2018-10
GCTCTCGGGGCGCTTGGCAGCGAGGTGAAGGACACCAAGGATGGCAGCACCTGGACGCTGAAGTAGCGAATACAGTTTTTATCAGCATAAAACCGGCAATGCAATGCGCATTGCCGGTTTTTTTATGCAATTCCAAATAATTCCGCTCTGAAAATAAACGGATATAAATGATTGGAGTATGGTTAGGCCGGCAGGGGCTGTTTTCCTTTGTCCCCGGACAAACAAACAACAATCATTATGGAAAATTCAATCAACAGAGTGGAACTTCTGGGCCGGATCGGCCAGAACCCGAAAATCATGACATGCGGAGACTCCCAGGTGGCGAAGTTCTCCATTGCTACAAACGAGAGATTCAAGGACCGCAGCGGCACCTTGAAAGAAGAGACGACTTGGCACAATGTATCGGTATGGGCTTCGAGAAATACCGATGATTTCCGATTGCTCAAAAAAGGCGTCCTGGTTCACGTGATAGGCAAAATAAGGAATGCCCGCTACCAGAATGCCGACGGTGAGGACAGGTACTATACCGAAGTGACGGCTACTAAGATGAATATCCGTCGCGATGACATCCAGGCCGCTCCGACTCCGATGCCTGATATGATGATGCCGGCAGGCTTTTACCCTGGTTTTGCGATGAGTTGACAAAGAGATTGAGAAAAGAAGATGGAAAGGACTGGTGTCATATCCCTTGTCGCCGTACTCATAATATGTACGACTTCCCTTGATTCATTTGCCCAGCGCTGGTCCATAGGAACCAATTTAGTGGATTATGTCAATCTGGGGACCCTTAATGTAGAGAGCAGTGTGGCCATATCCCGGCACTATTCATTCAACGCAGGTATTCGCTTCAATCCCTGGACATTCCATTACGGCAGCGAAGAAAGGCAATTTGAGAATAGAAAAAGGTGCTGTTATGCGGGATTCCGCTACTGGCCATGGCATATCTATTCCGGATGGTGGACAGGATTGCAATTACAATATCAGGAATATAACCGTGGAGGGCTGCCTGTATTGCCTGCCGAAGAAGGAGATGCCTACGGGTTATGCCTTTCTCTTGGTTATACCCTGATGGTACACAAGTCGTTCAACATTGAGTTTGGAGTGGGGGCTTGGACCGGAGCTACGGCATACACCGCTTATTCCTGTCCCTATTGTGGCGATATACTCGATCAAGGCACCAAGTTCTTTATCTGGCCAAACAATGTGATGGTGTCATTAGTATATATCCTTTAACCAATGAAAAAGATTTCACTTACTGTCATTAGTCTGGCGCTGTCGATCGGCGCCTGTTGCCAGACAATCTGGTCCAGTCTCTATGAATACTGCCGTGACAGCATCTATCGTGTCTATTTTTCTCAGGGAAAACTGGAGGCGATCAGGGATAACAACACCAATGCGGCAATCGCCCTTTCCAACGGAACCGATATTCCCGACAAAGAATACCGCGCAGCCAGGAAAGATACTTTGCAGATACTGGATCTCTATGGGCGGCAAACACTGGTGATGAAAGCCATAAAAGATGAGTCAACAGGAGAAATGGTTGCCAATGAGGTCATAGACGCGGCAGTCGTTTCGGCCCGGTTCAGAAATGTTGCAGAACGAGGCGGAAAGGTCGCGATACAGTTTGACATTACTGTTCCGAAGGCTATGATGGACAGCAAGTGGCAGCTTAGGTTCGCACCGCAGATGTACGTTCTGGAAGACAGCCTGTCGCTCGATCCGGTCATCATCACAGGAAGGGGGTATCGCAAGACCCAGTTGAGAGGTTATCAGCAGTATGAGCGTTTCTTGTCTAGAATAATAACGGACACGAATGCGTTTGTGAACGTAGGACAGCTCGAGCTTTTCATAGAAAGAAATATGCCTAGGTTGTACGAATTCAAGCGTGATTCGACGGAAGTATCAGACGAGCAATTCTATTCCTATTACGGGGTGAGCGAGGCAACGGCGGTGGAGCACTATACCAACAAACTGGCACAGAGGATGAACGACAGGCGAAAACTTCGTCGCCAGAAGATGTTCGAACGATATGTGAAAGCACCCATAGTGACAGAAGGAATAAAGCTTGACACGGTGTTGATAGACATAAACGGAGACTTCAAGTATTGCTATTCCCAGATTATCGACACCAAGCCAATGTTGCGCAAGGTGGACATCGTCCTTTCCGGGGCGATATACGAGCAGGATAAGCAGCTGTATGCCATTCCGAAAGGAGAGCCGCTTACCTTCTATATTTCTTCTGTATCCTCGTTTGCCGATATGTCAGAAAAGTATCTCACCAAGATAATCGAGAGACGGGCCACGGCGAGCGCCTCATACAACATCGTTTTCCAGGCGGCCAAGTCAGATGTCAGATATGATTTGTCTGACAATGCTGAAGAAATAACAAACATCAAGAACCAATTGGTTGCCCTTATGGAGAACGAGTTGTTTGAACTGGATTCCATAAGGGTCACGGCAACTGCTTCTCCAGAAGGCGGATACAAGCAGAACGAAAGGCTTTCCAAAAGACGGTCAGAGTCAGTGTCAAGTTATTTCCGTTCCTGGATTAAGCATTACAGGGATTCCCTGGAGGCAACCAAGGGTTTCAGCATAGATGAATCAGGTGACATGTCAAGGAATCGGGTGGCAAGTATTCCTTTTCAGAGCAGTATCTATGGTGAGAATTGGAAAGGACTTGACAGACTGGTCGGAGCAGATGACAATCTTTCTTCAGAAGACAAGCACCACTACTTTGAACAAAGTGATATCAGCGACCTTGATGTGCGCGAATCAAAGATGAGACAGCAAGGATATTACAACTACCTCAAGGATGAGTTATATCCCAGGCTGCGAACTGTCACTTTCGATTTCTATCTGCACAGGAAGTCGATGGTAAAGGACACAATACATACGACAGTGCTTGACACGGCGTATATGAGAGGGGTGGAGGCCATAAGGAATCGTAACTACGAACAGTCGGCTGCTTTGCTTGCTCCTTATCAAGATTACAATACCGCAGTGGCATATGTGGCACTGGACCGTAACCGAAGTGCATTGCAGATCTTGCAGGGCTGTGAAAAGACGGCACAGGTAAACTATATGCTGGCACTGGTCTATTCCAGGCTTGGAGATGAAGGGAATGCCGTGCAATGCTATATGGCGTCTTGCAGACAAGATCCTGCTTATGTGCACAGGGGTAATCTAGACCCGGAAATATCAGAACTCATAACGCTTTATGGCCTAAATAAAAAAGATGAAGAAGAACTCTATTAAAGAATCTTAACATAAACAAAAATGAAAAAACAGCTAATGATTATCGCAGTTCTCGCCCTGGGGGCCATGGCCTGCCAGAAAGAGAATGATTGCAAAGAATGCAACGAAGGAAAACCGGTTGAAGTGACTGTCAGTATTAACGGTACGACGATGTCTAAGTCTACGGGCAATTCCTATGCGAATGAATCCAAGGTAAACAACCTGCAGATTCTGGCATTCAATGCCAATGGTGAACTTGAAAATTATCGCAGCATAGACAACGAAATGAGCGTTACGATGCTGGCATCATCAGGTGAAAAAACTGTTTGGGCGGTAGTGAATGCTCCTTCACTTGAGGAAGTGGGTACTCTGGAAGAGTTGAACGGGACTTTGACTGGACTTGCAGACAATGCTTTAGACGGGTTTATCATGACTGGTTCCGTAACGGCAGAATTGACAGATGGAGCAGTCATCGCTGTTACTGTACGCCGCCTTGTCGCCAGGGTCTCTGTTTCGAAAATTACGGCCGCTTTCCCAGATACACCTGCATTTGAAGGGAAAACACTCAAAGTGACAGGCATCTATATGCTCAATGTTTCCGGAGCAGTAAAGTATTCCCTTGAAGGCGAACCGGGCTTATGGTACAATAAACTCAAGCATGAAAATGAGCAGGTGGATACTTTCTTGTTTGATGCACTGGACCAGACAATAGAAAACAACAGTTCATATGAAGCAGAGCACGCATTTTATCCGTATCCCAACAATATTGACGTCAGTGTCAAAAGCCTTGACGAAGAAAGCCGTGGCACGTGGAGCCCAAGGCGGTCTATACTCTGTATAGAAGTTGAATATGACGGAGAAACGGGATATTATCCCATAGAACTGCCCGTCATAGAAAGGAACAAGACGTATCTCATAGAAGAGGTGGTGATTACCCGTGCACCGGGTGACAAGCCATATGATCCCATAGATACGGGTGCTGCTACCGTCAGCATAACAGTTCAGGATTGGGAACTCGGCCTCAATTTGGGAACCGTCACCATTTAACCATATTAATTACCAGCAAATAAAAAAGAAATGAAAAGAACAGTATTATTCGCTGCAGCAGCAGCGCTTATGGTTGTGACTTCCTGCAACAAGGAATCAGCCATACCATCACTATCTGAAGAACAGAAAGTATCCATTGAGGTATCAATCGTTTCCAACACTACGCCAACCAAGGCAACCGGTGAAGTAAATACTTCGGCTCAGGCATATCATACTGCAGACGAGGCTGCAATAAACAATCTGCAGGTATTCGTTTTTGCCGGAGATGCCCTTGACGGTTATTCCGCAGCAGAGGCCGGTAGCACGGAAGTAGAATGTACGGCTGGTACGCGTGATATCTACTGTATAGTAAATGCCCCGTCACTCAGCGATATAAAAACCAAGACGGCCCTTCTTGCTGCGACTTCCAGTCTTGCCGAAGATTCAGACAACTTTGAAATGGTTGGATACAAAGCAGGACAGCAGATTACCCGGGAAGGCAGTTCTCAGATTACGGTAGAGGTCAGCAGAATAGCTTCAAAAATCGTAGTTAAAGCAATTCAGAATGCACTGAGGGTTCAAGGCCCCATGACCATAAGACGAGTTTATATTACAAACGTGGCTGGAGAAGTCAACTACGGGTTAGACTACAGCCCCGATGTTCAGGGAACATGGTATAACAAAGGCGGATACCAGGCTTCTAACAATTTGGGCTCCTTCACACAGGACCTGGGCCTGTCTGCCGAAGTGGCTTCAGGTGACAGCTATTCGGTTGACCATTATTTCTATGCATACCCCAATGATAACGCTTATGTCCCTCACGGCAACGCAGGCTGGACACCGAAACGGACTCTTCTCGTGGTTCAGGTAGAATACAACGGTGCCTTGTATGATTATCCGGTCGATCTTGGAGTTGACCTTGAATCGAACAAGATGTATGTCATCAACAATCTGAAACTCGTGAACCTTGGCAACCCCGACGACGGCGGAGAAGGTGGCGAAGATGAGGAAGACATCGTTTCCGGAGCATCAGTCGAGGTAGATGTTCAAGTTGTTGACTGGGGCCTCATCCTTCTCGGAGATGAGAGTGGAGAAATAATTATTTAACGATTAATCTGAATGATCACTCAAGGAGGCTGTTATGAAGAAGCTTGAATGTTTTCTGTTATATCTGTGCGGTGCTATTCTTCTTTGCACGGGATGTGACCCGCGGAGTCTCGATACCCAGAACCGTACCTACGAAGTACTTTTCGTCCTTGAAGGTGACGGCGGAGCTGTGCGCTCCACCGTCGCTGCGGACGAATCGGCCTTTGATGAAATGTGTATATATATTGTCAATGCTGAAGGGGAAGTGGTAGATGCTATATCTGCTGCCTCTGCTACCGTAGTACGCAATTTGGCGGAGGGATCGTACAGGGTTTACGCTGCAGTAAACTGTGGACTAAGACCTGATGCTTTCTCTGATTCCGAAGGTATTCGTGCCTATGTACGCAATCTGACAGGAGAGTCTATGGCCTTGTCGATGTTTGGCAGCCGGGATTTCGTGGTGCCTGACGATGCCAGGTGCACGATACCGGTAATACGGCTTGTCTCAAAAGTTGAAATCCGCAAGTTTACGACAGACTTTTCTCTTCGGCCAACGCTGGCTGCAGAACAGTTTTCACTTGACAGCATCTATCTGATCAATGTCTCCGGGCTGACCACTCTCGCTGCTGATGAAGAACCTGCGTCGATGATTTGGCTCAACCAGAGAGGATTTACGCCATCAGGGGCGGAATCGATGCTATGTGACGCCGTAGGTTCAATTATACCGCCTGGAGGACATTATTCTACCACACATTACTTCTACTGCTATCAGAACGGGGCCATAGGGGACAGTCACGATGATACGTGGAGCCCACGGCACACCAGGCTTGTGCTGGCGTGTACCATAGGCAGTCGCCGGACATATTATCCCGTAGATATAGTCAACCCATTGACAGGCACTTTGACACGCAACGGCTGGTACGTCATCAACGAATTGACTGTGACCGGGCTGGGTGCAGACGGGCCGGATGAACCCCTGCCGGAGGAAGAACCGTTGTCCTTCTCTGTTCGGGTGATGTCCTGGGATGGAACATATGTCGTAAGTGAGGTATTATAAAAGACCATTGCCATGAACAAAATTCCAGGCTGTAATGCAAAATACTTAATGATAACCGCTTTGGCGGTTTGGGGGTTGTATTCGTGTTCTGTAAAAGAAGACCGTACGGTCTGTCCCTGTCTGTTGGAAGTCGTTTTTCCAGACAAGGGCAATGATTCCGGCCGGGTATTGCTGGAGGGGTGGACTACGGACGAGGTTTTCAGTGATGAAAAAACACTCGTAGGCAAGCAGGATACGATTATGCTACGCGTGCCGCGAACAATGATACATTTCTCTGCCGTCGCCGGCCTAGCTCAATGCGAGCGGAAAGGTCACGTAATAACCGTTCCGGAAGGAAGCCATAGCGATTCTCTATATGGATACATCGACTATGTAGACTGTACTGGGGAGACTGCCTCTACTGAGGTATATTTTCATAAACAGTTCGCGACAGTGACGATTCAGATCATTAATGAATCTTTTCCCGCGAAGGACTACTCATTTGTCGTTTCAAGCGGCAGCAGTGGGTTGGATATTCTATCACTCCAGGCTGTGGCCGGCCAGTTTAGGCATCAGCTCAAGCTTGAGGAGGGGAGACGTATGGTATTCCGCCTGCCACGGCAGGGAGATGACAGCCTAGTCCTTTTTGTGACACATATATCAGGCGATTCCGTACAATTCCCGCTGGGGCAGTTTATAAGGAATATGGGATACGACTGGGATGAGACAGACCTCAAAGATATACTGGTCACTATCGATATATCACGTAATCAGGTTACAATAGGAGTGGCAGGTTGGGAAAATGCAGTTGAATATGAATTGTCAATGGTAGAGATGTAGGAGATAAAAGAATGAAACGAATTATTATTTGTATCGCCCTGATTATCGTGGCAGTCTCATGCGAAAGGGAAGATGTCAAATTACCTGTACTGTCAGAAAGAGAAGTTGGAGACAGCATGAGCGCAGTCGCTTTTTCCAGCCGAATTAAAACAATGGGGGTATCTACGAAAAGTGCGTACATCTCACCCTCGTTTGATGATGCGATGATTTCTTCCGTCACGCTGGCAGTGTACGAGCATGCCAGCGGCGTGCTGTATACAACCGGCCACTTCACATCAGACTATTCGAACATGCAGATGAAGCTGCGTTCCGGAGTTGAATACGACATCTATGCCTTGGCAAATATGGGAGACCAGACAGGGAACTGTCCCCATAATCGTAGTGCGCTCTTGTCTGACTTCACCTATACCGTACCCTCATACGCAGAAGTGAATGAAAAGGGTATACCAATGACGGGTTGTATTGAGCATTATATTGCCGGCAGCGGTGAAGATGCGACATTGGACTTGCGCAGATTGTTTGCCAAGGTAGTGCTGAACGTCACCACGGAGTACGATGGGGGCTTGCCGGGCGGGGTTGTGATTACCGACTTGCGCATATGCAATGGCAACGCAGTCCTTAATGCATTCGGACGAAGTGCAATGACAGATGCGTCAAGCCGTATTTCTACAGATGACTATCTGACCACAAATACGGTTAATGCATCATCAGTCGTGTTCTATGTGCCTGAAAACCGTCAGGGTAAGATAGGTAATGCTTTTTCTTCGCTTGACAAGAATCCCGACAGGAACAGTGAGGTCAATGCGGTGCGAGACCTTCTGACATATGCAGAGGTTACAGTCGCCGCCGCATCCGCATATTATACTGGAACGATTCACTATAGAAGCTACATAGGGGCCGATGAAACTACAGACTTCGACATACAGGGAAACTGTTGCTACATATGGGATATGACTCTCACAGAGGATGGCTTGGTAAACGATGACTGGAAGATAGACCAGGATATCCGGGACGATAGGTTTATGCGGTTCCTGGCCGATCCGGTAATTGTAGAATCTGGCGATGAAGTTCAGTGGGAAGATATTCTTGAAACGAATATCTCGTGGATAGATATGGCTGGGACCTATGGTGGGACTGTCATATATGAAAGCCTGCCCGATGCAGTCGGATTTGCTGTCCGCGATGATGTAGTGGTGGGAGATGTGATGACGGCGACACTGCTGCCATTGCGTAACAGCCATCCTTTCCTGGAGGCTGAAACAAGCTTCAGGGTGGTCAGCAAGTACATAAATTTTGATTCGGATGTATATGAAGTCAATCCGCGTAAGACAGTGACTTCATTCATTGAATATGGCAACTCTTATACAGGAGTGGTCACTGGCGCCGGCGGAGTTTTGGAGAGCGACGGTAAAGAATGGATTGTAGATGTTCCCGAAGGGCTTCCGCATTCCACCAACGGCACGAACTATCTGGACTATGCCTATGCATATGATTCTCTGGCTGACAGTGTAAACTGGACTCCATCCCGTTATACGCCGCCTGGGGACTATCCTATTGTTTGCAGGACGATGAACGGAAAACATAGTGACGTAGCCATTCTTCGCGTAAGAGATACCAGATGGATAAATACAGACAATGCCATCGACGGATTGCCCAGAGAGACGACGATGGCGCTTTCTGAAATAAACGATGCTACAATATGGAACATAGGTTATGCCTTTGGCGATCTTTCTGTTTCAGATGATACCGGAAAGACTTGTGAGGCTCCCAATGCGGGGTTTTTCGCCGGAAATAGAATGATTGACAGGTGGAATGAACATATCGGCTATTCTTTAAGAGGCAGTGCTGAAGATTATCTTGTCCCTGATGATGTGACAAACAAAATCAGTTCCTTTTCTGTCACATCAGATATCCCTATAGGCGATTATGTATATGACATTTATTGGAAGGATACCTGGAACGATGCCACGGCAACTTATTCGGTCAAGGACTCGGCGGTACTTCATATCACCGGAATATATATTACCAGCGTTTCCGTATCTCCCTCAACATTGACTGTCAGAAAAGGTGAAACATTGTCAATCAATGCTTCCGTACAGCCAAGAAATGCATCTTTGAAAAAAGTGACTTGGGAAGTCGTCAGTGGGGGAGAATGTGTCTCCGTTGAATCTACAGGTGACTTGCAGGCGGCCGTGATGGGTTTGCAGACCGGTACGGCGACAGTCAGGGCGATTGCGGCTGATGGAAGCGGCGTCCAATCCAGGAACGTATGTACGATAACGGTGACCAATCCTCCTGTCAGCCTTGCCGTCCTGCCGGCTGAAGAGACAATTTATATGGGCACATCACTTCCGTTCAGAGCAATTGCAACACTTTATGATGGATCAGTTGCAGATGTCACGTCTAACTGCAGATGGACCACGAGCAATCGAAACATAGCTACAGTTGGCAATAATGACGGTGTGGCCGTTGCGGGCAGTTCTACTTCCGGTATATGTATGATTACTGCTTCATACAATTTGAGCGGCAACCAAAGCCTGACAGCAACAGCCACCCTGAATGTAGTGGCCAGACCGACTCCAGTGTCGATAGATTATCTGGGCGCTGCAATATATCTCCTGCACAACAATTCCAGTGGTGTCAGCCAAATTAACAATACACACAATATGGGGTCATTGCCGCTGAGGCTGAATTATGCTGATGGAACAAGTATAATCGGAACGGTAAGTTCGCTAGGCGCAACCTTGTCTGCATCCGATACAGACGTCATTTCAATATCCGGAAGTTCGAGAATAATAACCGGAGGAAGAGGAATTACCACAGTTTCGATTTCTTGCGATGGCCAAAGCGTGGATGTGAATGTCTATGTCAGTTCATATAGAATAACGCCGTCTATGGCGAACAGCATTTATCTAGTCACTGGAAGCAGCCAGACCTTCAACAGTTATTTAATTCCCTACAACCAGACATCAGAGATTCCCTTCAGTGTCAATTGGAATGTCCGCAACGAACCTGGTTATGGACAAATTACCGTAACAAACGATTACGGCAGTTCGACGAGTGTCATAGGAAGAGTCGCCGGTACGGCCTGGCTTTCCGTAGAATATGCTGGAGAATATGGCACGCTCAGCATAGATTATACAATACAGGTCCAGAATGGTGGAGGAGGTTCGACAACATACTATCTTGAAGTGTCTCCAGAATCAGTTACCCTGAATGAAGGCGGTACTGCTCAATTTACTGCAAAATACCATACCGTAACAGGAGGAAACGATGACGGAGGTGTTGCGGTTCAGGCTTCTTGGAGCATATCATCCGGCGGCAGCTATATAAGCATCACCAGCGACGGACTGGTTACGGCCCAAAGTAGTGGGCGGGCAAGAATAATGGCTTCCTATAAAGGAAAAACAGGATATGCGACCGTCATAGTATCGAATGCTCCGCCGGTGATCACCCATTATCTGGAAGTGACGCCGACAGAATCTATCGTAGAAGTCGGCAATACGCTGCAGTTCACAGCCATATATCATACAGTTACAAACGGAATGGACGACGGTGGTGTTATAGTCACCCCCGTATGGGGATCATCAGACAATGCTGTTGCTACAATAAATGCAGGAGGAACGGCTACGGCGAGAGCCCGAGGCATAGCAACGATCATTGCTTCGTATTCCGCAGATGGAGAATCATACACCGCGGCAGGAACCCTCACCGTTGCTCAGCAAGTTGCGGAAGTGTGTCGTATTGAAATAACTCCCGCAGAAACAACGATATCCGAAGGGGCGACACTTACTTATGTGGTTAGAAAATATACGGATATCTATACCGACGGCATCCTGTCGTTCAAAGATTTGACCGGAGTCGTCATTCCAAATACAGATGTTGCCTGGAGTATTGTAAGCGGTGGCTCTTGTGCAACGGTTAATTCTTCAGGTATTGCCACAGGTGTCTCTCCCGGAGATGTGACCGTAAAAGCAACATACAGAAGTGACGCTTCAGTAACGGCGACAGCGCTGTTGCATATCGATAACGTTTACAATGTGGATCCCGGAACCGGAGGAACAGGCTCAGGCGGAGGCAACTATTAATGATCAAAAACAACAATGCTTTATGAAAAGGATAACTAAGCTTTTTATCTATGGAATTATACTATTGTGCGCGGGTTGCAATGAAAGGCTGACCGAAGAGCCGTCAGGACTGCTGACAGACCTTACTTTCAGGGTAGAATCCGCATCGGTTGGGGGTGATGCACAATATACGCGTTCTTCATATCCATCCGCTTTGAATGGCCGGATTTCCAATTTCACCATATTCGTATTTGACGGAAATGGCAATTCTGTCTCGGCAAACTATTATCCGGGTGATGTGAACATGTCAGGTCGTGCGCTTTTCGTCAATGAGAGGCTGAATACGACCATCAATGATTCGTTTGCAGTTTATATTATTGCCAATTTGGGAGATCTGCACACTGAGAGTACTCTTTGCACGGGAGGAGTGCCGGCCGAAAGCAAGGTCAAGAACTATATGCATTCCCTGTCATCAAATTATGCGGAGTTCAGCAGCAACGGATTTCCTATGGCAGGATATTACGATAATTATCGCCCTTCTGCAGACTCCAGAACACTCTATGCAGACAAACTGGTGGCACAGTACAACATCCGTTTCATAAAGTCTGCACGGAATCCCAATACATACACAATTACAGGTGGAAGACTGTGCAATGTGGCGGGTAGATGCACTCCATTCCAACCATTCATTGCCACTTCAGAAAGTGATGTAAACAGTATTGGAGATGCTTTCACGTCATCTGATATTTCTGCACTGAACGCCGGAAACTTCGCGACGCTTTTCGTTCTGGAGAACGAGAAGGGGGATGTGTTCCCTTCGAGCGTAAATGCCGAAAGCCAAAGAAAGATGGAAAACATTCCTGCAGGAAGCCTGAACAGGAAAACTTGTACATATGCGGAATTCAACGTTACGGTACATACGCCGACAGCCATTTATGATAACGTAACCTACCGCTATTTCTTCGGTGACGGAATGAGGGATTGCAATGTGCACCGTAACATGATATATAATCTCACTATGAATTTCGACAACATTTATGTAGAGGATGAAGGCTGGAGGATAGAACCGGGTAATCCGGTAATAGATAACAACGCTCTTGTTCTCAGCCGCTCTCAACTGAGCATAATAAAGGGTATGTCGAACAGCTTCACCGTGACAAAGAAGGCGGGAGTCGATTATGAAATGACCTATTCCCAATCAGATGCCCAGACATACGGCCTGACAATCTCTCGTACTACTTCAGGAAATGTTGATACATATACTATTAGTACCAGTTACACTCAGGCTTATTCAGGAACTAGTATTCCCAAAGTAGATTATGCCGATATTCCTGTGACTTTCACCACTGCAGACGGACTGGTGACAAAGCAATTCAATATACGCATAAACAAGAACCCGCTGCTGCTGGAGTTCTCGTTCCCTGACGGATTGGGAGTGGTTGATGTGTCCAAAACGGTAGACTGGCCGGCCGGGGCAACTCTCGCGACCAGTGTTACGGGCATACTGTATGGAGAGAATCAATACTGCAGCAACAGGCTGCTCGGCCAGTATAACTGCGACATCTGGCAAACGCCGCTGGGAGTATATTCAGCTGCCACCACTCTTGGTGAAGGGGATGCGGCTGCCACGACTTTTCAAACGATTAATCTTGGCACAAGCGGCCTGCAGACTGCAGCCCATGAACTGAACAAGAGCCATCCTGTAGATCATCATTATGCCGTGGGGTCGACAGAGGTCCATTACACGGCTGTTGGACATGCTTACTTGAAGGTTTATTGTGCGGTCAAGATCAATGGAAGTGTCGTGACGGTTCCAATCAAGATAATAGCAAAGTCGGGATCGTCAGGATCAGGCAATTCGTATAGGTTGGACAGCGATGGAAGCAGTACCAGGATGACGGTAAAGGCACAAAGGGTTCCTGCGTGGTACTATGAACCGACGGTCACAAACAACAATGCGGCAGACGGCTATACCAACGGTTATGATACTCTAAACAAAGAATATCGTGTGTCATTACAGAAGTATGTAATGTTAGTGAACGGAGTCCAAATGGGATATACCAGGGGGAATCTGCATTCGTTCAACGTCGAAGGTGGCCCCGTGAATAGCTATAATCCTCCATTGGGGATGGAAATAGTCTATGGTGTTCCGGATTCTGTAAGCTATTAGATTATAAACCCGAAACAAAATTAATAGCAGCATAACAAAAGGAGGCCGGCAAGCCGACCCCCTTTGGGAAGGTACCCGAGACCTCCTTTAGTTTAATTAATTATGATTACACTATTAATCAAGATTGTGATTGTCATCAAGAGGTAGTCACAATCCGGGGTCGATTAAGATGCTATCATCGGCCCCGTTCGGGTTTCTTTGCAAATTTAGTAAAAACATATATAAAACAAAACGGACAAGCCATATGACTTGTCCGTTTGCGCTCCTCTTCGGGGACTTGAACCCAGGACCCCCTGATTAACAGTCAGGTGCTCTAACCAACTGAGCTAAAGAGGAATTTTCCCTTTCGGGACTGCAAATGTAATTATTTTTATCGTTAGACCAAATTTTTATTTGATAATTCTTATCGCAAATGTGAAATCATATTCTGCGAAAGGAACTCTGTAGGCTTCCAGCGGGAGGGTTCCCCAGGAGTTGATTCCGCCTACGCCCATCTGCTTGAGGTCTACGTTTACATAAGTTTCGGAACGTGCCACGAGGTCGCTGGTGTGCCATTTGAAATCTTTCTCTGTGATGTCCAGGTCGCTCATTCGGTAGTTGATCGCAGAGGCGTTGAACAGGGTGGGGGCGGTGAGTTCCAGTCCGAAACCGGTGTTGTCTACAACCTTCCAGCTGCGCAGACCTGTGCGTGTGCCGCTTTCGCCGGGCCTTACATATCCGAAGCTGTACATATCGGCAACCTTAGCCTTGTAGTCTCCGACCAGTGCGCCTGAAGCGCGGTCATCATAGTTCTCCCACGGGCCGAGGCCGTAATAGTCGACGTTTGCGAAGCGGTGTGGCATTGCGAACTTCATTCCAAAGCGGAACATGTCACTCTGGCTGGCACCTTCTGCTGGTGTCATTTTCTCGTTGACGATAATCTCACCGTCGGCGTTGACCTTGTATTTGAGAGTCAGAGAAGCCACCTGCTCTGCATCGCGAGCCTGGTCCTTGAGCATTCTGTATGCGGCGGTGATGACTGCACATCCGTCTTCCATGGCTGTCTCAACCTTGTCGAGCCTTATGACGGGGCTCTTCCAGAATGCATATCTTGTATGGAGGTTCGCTCCCTTGTCGTTGTCTGTGGCGGGACGATAGAAGTTGGGCTCAAGAGCGTCTGTGAGCAGGTCTACGCCTTTGTAGGTCAGCCTTTCCAGGTAGCCGGTCCTCTTGTTGAAATCAGCCTTGAAGAAAGGAGTCGTTGCGAAATAGTAGTTGAAATCTTCTCCGAGTGTCAGAGTCTCTCCCGATACTGCCTTGGCACTCTCGGCAAAGGCGGCCGCTGCATCGAACTTCTTGACGAACATCTGGTCATAAGCCACGGCGGTACCTGCGTCGAGCAGACCGTCAGCCTCCTTCAGACGGTATTCTACATAAAGGACAACTTCCTTGGCATCTGATGTCCTTGCAAGCGCAGCTGCGTATGGCAGGGTCACTATGGCACTGGTCTGGGGAGCGGTCTTTATGTCGCTGACCACTCCTTCCGCAACAGTCTTGTTGTCTGCAGACAGCTTCCATACAAGAAGATATCTTGAGAGGTTGATGAAGAAGTTTTCGTTGTAAACCCTGATGGTACCCTTGCTGAGGTCTACGGGAGTTGTCAGGATGTTGCGGTACTGGTAGCGGATTTCGTACGCGGGTTCTGCAAAGTCACGGTTGCCGGTCACGAAGCCGTTGCTGTTGAAGTTGCGGTCTCCGTTCGGGTCGTAGTTGTTGTAGCTGCCGGCCATAGTGTAGCGCATATTGCCGTTTGCATCATAATCAGCCAGAGACTGGTTGACGAAGTCCCAGATGAAGCCGCCCTGGTAGTTCGGATATTTGCGGACGAGATCCCAATACTCCTTGAAGTTGCCCACGGAGTTGCCCATTGCGTGCGCATATTCGCACTGGATGAGAGGAAGCCTGTGTCCGCCCTGAAGGTATTTCTCGCAGTCTTCAGGAGACATATACATAGGACAGAAGATTTCGCTGCGTACGGTATTGTCAGGATTCCTGAAGTCGAGGGCGCGCTCGTAGTGTACGGGGCGGGAAGGGTCGTATGCCTTGATCCAGTCGAAGCAGGCCTGGAAGTTGTCGCCGTCGCCGGCCTCGTTGCCCATACTCCATATAATGACTGACGGGTGGTTGAAGTCACGTCTGACCATACGGCTGTCTCGCTCGAGATGTGAAGTCTTGAACAGCGGATTCTTGGCCAGGGTGTTCGGGCCGTATCCTATGCCATGCGATTCGATATTGCCCTCGTCTACTACATATATGCCATATTTGTCGCAGAGGTCATACCACCTCGGGTCATTGGGGTAGTGGCTGGTGCGCACTGCATTTATGTTGAGTTCTTTGAAGATCTGTATGTCACGGATCATCTCTTCTTCAGAGAGTACATATCCACCTTTTGCACTGATTTCGTGGCGGTCTGTTCCTTTGAGGAGGACAGGCTGTCCGTTGACAAGCAGCTGTGCGTTGCGGATGACAACATCCCTGAATCCCACGTTTACGAAGCTGACTTCTTTAGTGCCGTTGCCAGACGTTGTGGTGATGCGGAGCTTGTAGAGATACGGGCTCTCCGCACTCCACAGATTGACTTTTCCTGCCTTCAACGATGCAGAAAATGCAAGTTCGCCTTCACGCGCAGTCGTAGCACGGTAGTCGGTATTGTCAGTACCGGTGAAGTTCTGGATTGTGGCAGTGCAGCCGGCTATTCTCTTGCCTGCAGCATCGAAGAGGTCGAATGCTATGCCGCTCACGCCCTTGGTCGCAGCACCGCGGATGGTAAGGCTGCCGTTGGTATAGTTATTGGCCAGAACAGGTGTCACTTCGATTGTGCGGACCCTTGCCTCCGGACGTTTATATATGTAGCATTCTCTGGCAACTCCTGTCAGTCTCCAGAAATCCTGGTCTTCAAGATATGTTCCGTCACACCAGCGAAGCACCTGGAAGGCGAAGAGGTTGCTGCCAGGTTTAAGGAAGTTGGTTATGTCGAATTCGGCTTCCACCTTGCTGTCTTCGCTGTAACCCACAAACTTCCCGTTGACATAGAGGGTGATGCAGGATGTCACCGAGCCGAAATGCGCGAAAACGCGCTGTCCGCTCTCAAGCCAGCCGGCGGGTATAGTTATTTCTTTTCTGTATGAGCCGGTATGGTTGTGTTCGGTCGGAATCTCAGGCGGGTTGGTCCTGAAGAAACTCTTCCAGGCATATCCCGTGTTGGTATATACAGGATCGCCATAGCCGTTGAG
>JAEEGI010014273.1_pt1 | contig 16730 bp, 14 predicted proteins | sample 8958751 | NCBI WGS metagenome assembly JAEEGI01 (sample SAMN16246545, study PRJNA631951) | gut metagenome | biome: gut microbiome; feature: rumen; material: KS-attached | host: Bos | place: Iran: Karaj | collected 2018-10
ATGCTGCACGAAGGACATTCATCTGTACCGCTTTGGCCGCAGGAATAGCGCCTCAAGTCATCATGAAATACACGGGGCATTCTGACTATAAGGCGATGAAGCCGTACATCGAAGTTGCGGAAAGGACAAAGGATGACGCAATGAAGACCTTCTCCAACTACCTCAAATAGCTTGCGTTATGAATATCCTTCTCACAATCGTTTACTTGCTCTCGGCGGCTCTTCTTGTGTGGTTCGTCTATTGGTCGTTCAAGAATCCGGACCACTTCCTTCTCCTGGACAACAAATACAGGATGATGGTGAAGATACGCGATTGCTATTTGAAGGGGCTGAAAGCTCAGCCTCAGGACAGCGAAGAGTACTTCATGAGAAAGGCGACAAAGATAATCAACGACTATAAGCCAGTCTTCGGGCCGATTGAGATAAAGGCAGATCTCCGGTTCCACAAAGAGACCGTCACCAATATGCTTTCCAGGAAGGAATACTATCAGTACTATTTCACTCAGGATAGGTTCAATCTTGCTGTATTTCGCAAAATGTACGAAGACTACCGTTCCGGGGTCTATGCGACTTACCCATATGATCGGGAAAGCAAGCTTGAGGCTGTTTTACCAGAGCCAATTAAGAAAAACAAAACGCTCGTCAGCGATATCACCAAGTTCATCGATGCTGGATGGCTGGATGAGAATGGTCGGCCTGTTCCCGGTGCTAAAAAGGAACAGCAACTGGCTTTAGCCGCGTCTATGATGTGTGACCATGCCGGGGTCAATAAGTATTCTGAACTATTCGGCTCTTACTGGGAAATAAAACCTTCAACGATGAGATCGAACAAGCGGAATGCGCTGGAAAGTGTTGACGGGGCGTCAATAATGATGGAAATCAAAAGAATTCTGGGATAATCTCGTACGATATGATATGGTTTCCTATTTCTCGAACTGAACATCAATGACCATTACCCTTCATAATTGGAAAACCGATGACAAACTAGTGCTGATGGCGCTGTGCAATGCCGTGGACAGGACCTTCCTGTCGGACCGGCTGCCTAATCCCTATACCGAGACGGATGCCGATTGGTGGCTTGGGATGGTGGCCGGGAATGATGGCAAGGAGGGCGTCTGGCGGGCTATCGTCGTGGACGGGCAGGTTGTCGGCAGTATTTCCGTGGAAAGGATGGCCAATGAGAATCGCTCCGTTGGGTCGATTGGCTATATGATCCTGACGCCGTTCTGGTCCCAGGGTATCGGCACAGAAGCGGTTCGGCAGATCTGCGGGATTGCTTTCCGGGAGCTGGCGCTGGAGCGCATAATCGGCGAGGTGTTCCCGGAGAACCTGGCATCGGCCCGGGTGCTGGAGAAGAATGGGTTCCTGCTGGAGGAGACCAGGGCCGGGGCCGTGGTGAAGGGCGGGAAGGCGATGGATGTGAAGGTGTACGGACTCCCTCGCTGAGTTTATTCTGCGATTAGCTTGTAGCCGGTGCCGCGGACGTTCAGGATCTGGATGCGGGGGTCGCGGGAGAAGCGGTGGCGGAGGCGGGTGATGAGAACCTGGAGGCTGCGGGCGTTGAAGAAGTCGTCGTCACCCCAGAGTGACAGGAGGATGTTCTGGGTGGGGATGATGCTGCCGCTGCCTTTGCATAGGAGCTGGAGAATATCGGCCTCGCGGCGTGGGATGAAGGTTGAATCGCCGGTGGGTCTGTGAAGCAGCGTTGCCGACTCGGGAGTGAACTCGTATTCACCGATGCTATAGGATGCTTGGCCTTTCTCCTGGTCGGGGGTCTTTTTCCAACTTCTTCCCAGAAGGGTTTTCATCCGGACTACCAGCTCGGGAATGGCGAAGGGTTTCTTGAGGTAGTCATCGGCCCCCAGGTTGAATCCGGTGACGACATCGTCCACGGTGGTCTTTGCGGTCAGGAACAGGATGGGCGTTTCCTTATCGCTCTGGCGGATGGCTTTCACCATATCGAAACCGGACATCTTGGGCATCATAACGTCAACCACAAGGATGTCGGGACGGATTTCAAAGTACCGGCGCAGGCCTTCCGAGCCGTCATAGGCCAGCTCGACGGAGAAGTCCATCGTCTCCAGGGCGTCTCTCACGATGCCGGAGAGCGTCCTTTCATCTTCTACCAGTAGTACCTTGCTGCTCATAGTTCGATGGTGAATGTGCTTCCCTTACCGGGTTCGCTATCGACGGAGATTCTGCCGCCGTGCTTTTCTACAATGGTTTTGGCAAAGAACAGGCCGATACCGTAGCCCTTGACGTCGTGGACATCGCCGGTGGGTACGCGGTAGAATTTCTCAAAGATATGTGCCTGCTTCTCGGGAGCAATGCCGATACCTTTGTCACGGACCGATACGCGGACGTGACCATCTTCTCCTTCGGCAGAGAGATGGATGTCTGCGCTGTCGCCGGAGTACTTGACGGCATTGTCCATGAGTGTGGCAATGACGCTGGACATCAGGGAAGCGTCTATGTCGGCCGTGAGACCCTCAGGTATGACGCTGACGGCTATCTGGCAAGGCTTACCGGCACTGAGGCGGGCCTGGGCAGCAACGGACTCCAGTAGCGGGCTGAGCTCCGTGCTTTCAATACGGAGCGAGAGGCGATCCCGGTTCTCCATCGACATAGAAAGGATCTGCTCTACCATACCGTTCAGTTTCTCCAGGGATTCCCGGGTGACCTTGAGATACTCTTCCCGTTTTTCCGGATTCTTGTCAAGGCCATAGACCAGCATGGCGTCATTGGCGGCATAAGCCACGGCAATGGGGGTCTTCAGCTCGTGGGTCATATTGCTGGTGAAATCGGACTTCATTTCATCCAGCTCGCGCTGCTTGCGAAGGGCGCGTACCATCAGGTAGAAGACCAGTGCCAGAATCATGAGAATGCCGGCAGACATCAGGAGGACGCCAATCATTCCCCGGAGGACGGAGCCGGTCATGGGTTCGCAGTACAGTTCATATCCGGCACCACGGTTGGCGATGGAGGTCATGGATATGTGCTCATCCCGCGAGGAAGAAATGTACGCCGGTGTTTGGGCTTCGGCCAGGACTTCTTCCCCGTCCATCAGGAGAATCCGGTGCTCCAGCGGATAGCCCAGGGAGTCCAGCCGGTGCGTGAGGATGCTGTCCATGACGGGAAGGTTCGTTTTGCCGGCCGTTTCTCCGAGAATATCCGCCTCAAAAGGCTTATCCACCTTAGCAACCGTAATGGCTTCAGGGATGCTGTCTCCGGGCGAAGCGAACTGGGTGGAGACAATTTTCGAAAGCCGGACATTGCTCCCACTGTAAACCTGCGCTGAGAAATGTACGCTGTCTGAGGACTGTTTCCGCCGGGCGGTGAGCTCCTCCATCTCCGCCCAGGTGATGGAAACCCGGATTTCGGAAACGGCCGCTTCCCGGCGGGTCTTGTACAGGCCCTTGATCCAGTAGAGTTCATACGCCGCGATGGCCGCCAGGGAGATGATGGCCAGCAGGGGCAGAAGATATGATTTCCTGAATCTCACGATGCAAAGGTAGCAAGAATCAAGGGATTTCGGGTGGTCGTTAACACTTGTTAGCATTCTCTTAACGCTCCGTTAACCAAGATTCTGGACGGCAAGGCTTACTTTTGCGGCAGATTCTTCGATTTGCTCAGAATGAGAATAATACATAATACGATGAAAAAGATTCTTGTTTTCGTGATGATGCTCTCGGCCCTGATGGCCGGCGCACAGGAAAAGGCGCAGTACCGCGTGACGTATGATTGCAACGCTCAATATGGGCCCCAGCGCCAGGTTTATCGCTGGCATCTGGATATCGGCGAAACGAGCGCCGTATTCTATAGTCCCAACAACAGGGCCAAGGACAAGGTGATTGATGAAGTGGTGGGCGACAATGATGTCACTTCCGTGATGGCCAGGCTCCGGACCATCAGGAGCGAGTTCCCGAATCCCAACCCACTTGAAGTGCTTGTCGAGCCCATTGCAAATGGAAGGTACACCTACCTCAATGACATTGTGAGCGATAAGATGTGGTATGAGGAGAAACTTCCGGAGATGTCCTGGGAAACGACCGGCCGGGACACGACAGTGTGCGGGTATGCCTGTCTCCAGGCAAAGGCAATGGTGTATGGCCGTGACTGGACGGTTTGGTTTGCTCCGGAGATTCCGGTATCCTATGGCCCGTATATCCTGGGCGGACTGCCGGGATTGATTCTGGATGCGATGGATGCCGACGGGCTGTTCCACTTTACCGCCGTAGGTCTTGAGCAGAATCCTGCCGATGCGGTTGTGGAGCTTTCCCGCAAGGACAAAGCCGTCAAATGCACCAGGAAGAAATACATGGAGCTCCGGGATAAAGCCAACGGGCAATCGTACGCTGACAAACTCCGGGAAATGGGTGTCGATAGCAGAACGGTGGTGAAAGTCGTGTCGGAAGACGGCAAGGATATCGACCTCAATGAAAGCCGTCCCAAGCAGAACTACCTGGATCTGGAGTAGGATGAAACGACTGACAATTGTTCTCTTCCTGCTGCTTTCAGCGGTTTTGGCTTTCGCTCAGGAACCGCTCTCCGGCATTGTCGTGGACGATGCCGGCAAGGCGCTTGCCGGAGCCAATGTGATGGCTTACGGCCCGGACGGGAAGGTGCTCAGCTTTGCCGTCACAGGTGCAGACGGGACCTTTCAGTTGAAGAAAACGGCAGGGCTGGAGAGGATTACCGCCAGTTTTATGGGGTTCAAGACTGTCAGCATTCCTGCAGGGCAGTTCAAGGACGGTCAGCAGATTCGGATGGAGGCCGGAGGATTTCAGATAAAGGAAGTAGCTGTCACGGCGGAACGCATCAAGGAAAGCGGAGATACACTGACCTACTCGGTGGGTGCCTTCAAGCAGGCGCAGGACCGGTCCATCGCCGATGTCATCGGCAAGATGCCGGGGCTGGAGGTGAAGGCCAGCGGGGCCATCGAGTATCAGGGCAAACCCATCAACAAGTTCTACATCGAGGGAATGGATCTGATGGGGAGCCAGTATGCGCTGGCCAGTGAGAACCTCTCGGCCGACAAGGTAAAGGAGGTGCAGGTGCTGGAGAATCATCAGGCTATCAAGTCGCTCCGGGATGTGAGCTTCAGCGAACAGGCGGCCATCAACCTGGTACTGAAGGATGAGGCAAAATCCACCTGGTCCGGGCTGGCCGATTTGGGCGTTGGATACGGAAAGGAGTGGCTTTACGACAACCGTCTGATGGGGATGCAGTTCAATAAACGTTTCCAGACCTTGATGCTATACAAGAACAATGATACCGGCAAGGATATCGGCGCTGAGGTGGTGGACCTGACGGATTTGACCGGCTACAGGATGGAAAACGGCCTGCTGGATATGATTTCCCTTAGCGGGCCGGAGTTTGAACGGGAAAGATATACTTTCAATTCCAGTCATCTGCTGGCCGGGAACTGGTTGCTGAAGACCGGGCCCGATTCCCAACTGCGCCTGCAGGTGAGCGGGCTTCTGGATCGGGAGCATCAGCAGAGCTGCAGCCGGACCACTTACCTGACCATCGCCGGGATGCCGGTTGTCGTGGAGGATTGGGATGTGACCGGGCGCCGCCGGGAAGTCAAGGGAGAAGTGGAATATACCCTGAACTCCGCGAAGACCTATCTGAACAGCCGAACCAAGGTCTATGCGGACTGGAATGCCAGCTCCGGCGTGATGAACCTGGACGGCAAAGCGACGGATTTGATGGTACGGCCTTGGAAGCGGAGCGTGTCGGAAGACCTCTCGATGTCGCATACGACAAAGGACGGACACATTTGGAGACTGTTCTCTTCCACTGGTTATACCTGGCTTCCCGGGCAGCTGCTCACGCTCGATGGGAAGCAGGAGATGATTGACCTGGGGCTGTTTTCTACACGCAATTATGCCAGCGTGTCGCATCGCATCGGCAAATGGATGCTCAGCGGAAAAATGGGCATGGATGCCAGGCGGCAGCAAATCAACGGCCACCTCTGGAACCTGCTGATGCCCTATGCCGAACCGGCCCTGCAGCGCGAGTTCGGGAGCCACAAGTTGGACGGCCTCCTGAGGATAAGCTACCAGCGCAGGCAGTATGACCGGAACGTGCAGCAGGGAGTCTGTTTCGAGCCGACTGTCCGTTGGAACTGGAAGCTCTCTCCCACGTCCTCGATGTTGGTTTATTACCGGCTATCCGCCAGCCCGATACAAGGGACGAAGGTTGTGGACGCACCGGTCTATACTTCCTACAGAAGTCAGTATGTCGGCACGGGCATTCCGGATGTCCAGCTGTCCCATACCGTTTCCGGGACGTACTCTTACAGGAATCCGGTTTATGGCCTATTCTTCAGCATCAACCCGGTGTTTACCCGGAGCAAGGGTAATCTGCTTTATGCCAATGCCATCAATTCCGGCATTTATATACAACAGGCAAGCGGCCAGAAGTATGACGCAAACACATATTTGTTGGACGGAAGGATCTCCAAATCATTATCCTGGTGCAGGACGGTGATCGGGCTTTCCGGATCGGCCTTGCTGAGTGACTACGGCTATCTGTCGGCCGGTAAGGTGGCGGATGCCAGGACAGCCGCATACACAGTATCCCTGGATTACTCTTTCAGGCCTGCCCGGTGGATTACAGTGGAGGGCGGCTCTCTGCTTGAGATGACCAGGCGAAGCGTGGAAGGGAAAGCGACGGCCAGCGTGAATGACTGGGAGCATCGGATGCAACTGAACTTCCTGCCGACCAAGAGATGGATGGTTTCCCTGCACAACGAATTGTACCACAGCAGCGAGAAGGAATTCGGCGTAAATTGGTTCTGTGATGCATCGCTCAGCTACAAGGCGGACCGGTGGGAATTGTCGCTCTCGGGCCGCAACCTGGTGGGGACTTCTCAATATGAACGGGTACACATCTCCTCGGCGGTACAGTCCTATACTTTGACGTATTTGAGGCCGAGGGAGGTTGTGGTGAGGTTTTGCTTGGACCTTTGATTACCTGTCATCCACGTTAAAGACAGGTAGAGTGAAGATCCGTGCACGATTCCCGTCAAGGCTTGATTTTTGAAATCTGCATCAGCCGTTACTGAACCTTATTACTGTATGAGAGTATTACGCGCCATCCTGATAGCTGTTATATTGCTTCCACAAGTTTTGAGAGCCCAGGTTTCTTTCGATCCGGGAGAAGGATGCCTCAATGTGGTTGAATTTACTGCAGGGCCTGGTTTGGGAGCTTTGGGTGACAGGCTTATAGGAGCCAATTATCTTCATGAGAGGTTTATTAACGAACAGTTCAGCGTTGGGGTGGGTGCTGGTTACAGCTACCACCAGCAGTACCAGTTTTCTGCGATTCCTGTGTATTTCAGCACGCACTATTTCTTCGCAGACAGCAGGTTCTCCCCGTTTGTGAACCTCAAGGCGGGCATTTATTGGAAGCTGGCGCCGAAAAATATAGATACTAATCAGGAGTTATCCATTTCGGGGAACCAGCCTGGCTTCAGTTTGTATGTTTCACCCGGCGCCGGGGTCAAGGTCCATCTCACTTCGCATATCGGCCTGATGGCATCGGTGAGTTATGACGGATACCTGGTTAATGTTCTCGACGGCACCAAGAACAATTATCACACTACGATAATTCCGAATCTGGGAATTAACTTCGGTCTGTGCTTTCAGATTCCGGGGTGGTAGGGGCGTTACTCTGCAATCAGCTTATACCCTGTCCCCCTGACATTGACGATGCGGATACGCGGATCTTTGGAAAGTGCACGGCGCAGGCGGGTGATGAAGACCTGGAAGCTGCGGGCGTTGAAGAAGTCGTCGTCGCCCCAGAGGTCGAGGAGGAGGTTCTGCATGGGAACGACTTCTCCGTGGGCACGGCAGAGGCGGCGGAGGATTTCGGCTTCCCGATGGGACAGGCTCGTGGTCTCGCCTTTCGGGAGGTATTTCAGCATTTGGGATGAGGGCGTAAAGCGGTAATCACCCAGGGTGTATTCGTTCTGCTCCGGTTCAAGTCTTTCAGTCATATAAGCCTTGCCCATCAGAGCCTTGATGCGGACGATGAGTTCCTGGATGGCGAAGGGTTTCTTTAGGTAGTCGTTAGCGCCCAGTTCGAAACCGGTTACGACATCGTCAGGGGTGGATTTGGCCGTGAGGAAGAGGACGGGGGTATGGTCGTCGGCCTTGCGGATGCGGCGGACCATCTCGAAGCCGTCCAGCCGGGGCATCATGACATCGGCAATGAGGACGTCCGGATGAGTCTCGAAGAATCGTTTGAGGCCTTCGGCTCCGTCGTATGCGGTCTCCACCGTGAAGCCCTTGCTGCGAAGGGTCTCACTGACGATTTGTACGAGGGTCTTTTCGTCTTCGACGAGGAGTATCTTGATTGTCGGCATAGATTCAGAGTGTCAGGATGAATTCACTGCCCTTGCCGGGAGTGCTGGAGACTTCTATGGTGCCGCCGTGCTTCTCGACCATCGTTTTGGCGTAATAGAGTCCAAGGCCATAGCCCTTGACATCGTGGATATTGCCGGTGGGAACGCGATAGAATTTGTCGAAGATGTGCTTCTGCTTCTCCGGCGCTATTCCGATACCGTTGTCCCGGACACGGATTTCGACTCCTTCATCGGTGGCTTTCGCAGTGATGTCGATGTGGACTGAGTCTCCGGAGTATTTGATGGCGTTGTCGATGAGGTTGCTGACGATGTTTGAAAGGTGGAAACGGTCCGCGTCGAGCACCAGGCCGCTATCTACATTGATTTTGATGTCGCAGGTCTTTCCGGCGGAAAGAGTGTGCTGGTCGGCCAACTTCTGCAGCAGCGGCTCCAGCTCAATGGTTTCGCGTTTGAGCTCGAAGGATTTGCGGCTTTCCATACTCATCGAGAGGATCTGCTCGATCATTCCTTCCAACTTCTCCAACTGGCCCTGGCTGATTTCCAGGTATTCGCGGCGTTTCTCCGGATCATTGCCCGCATCGAAGTTGAGCAGGGCGTCATTGGCGGCGTAGGCCACGGCCACCGGGGTCTTGAGCTCATGGGTGATGTTGTTGGTGAAGTCGCTCTTCATTTCTTCCAGGCTCTTCTGCTTGAGCATGGTATGGATCAGGAACCAGAAGGAGAATGCGAGGATAAAGAATAGGATGAGCGAGGCGGCGATGATGCCGGCCATTTTCCGGAGAATGGCCAAAGTGAGCGGCTCCATAGTGAGCCGGTATATCTTGCCTTCACCCTCTTCTCCATAGGAAAGGTCAAAGTCTTTTGCGCGGGAAGAGGGTGTATATCCTTGGGTGGATACGACCGCCAGGGTATCTGCTCCGGAGAGCATCAACAAGCGGTGCGGCGCATTGACTTCGTAGGAGGCAAGCCGTTCCATGAGAATGCTGTCCAGCACGGCGGGATTGGGCTTGGAGATGTTGTCTATTCCCTGGTGCAGGCCAATTTGGTAAGCGGAGGACATTTCGCCGGGGCTGCTTACCGCATAGGAGGATGCCGAAGCGCTGATGGAGTCTTCGGATTTCTCGGTTTTGATGGTGGTTACTTTGATGGTGCGGGTTCCGTCATTGTTTACGACGACAGAGTCCGTCCGTACCTTGGTTTGTTTTCCGGCGTTCGACCAGCCTTGGGCGATGGTCACGCTTCCGTGGAGGTCGCCTTCAGAACGGAGTGTCTTCACCCGCTCCATGATTTCCGCGAAGTCCGCCATCTGCAAAGAGACATTGATGAGTGATTCGTCGGACTGGTAACGGGATTTGTAAAGTCCGGACAGCCAATAGACCTGGTAGCCGAAGAGGGCTGTCAGCGATACGATCAACAGGATAATGATATGACAGGACGGAAGTTTCATGGTGCAAAATTAGCCGATTTTCCTCATTTACAGGGCGTTTTAACACTATTTAACACTTCTTAACATTGCTTTAACATAGTTTCTCTGGGATTCGAAGCAATTTTGCAGCGTGAAATCAGATCCTTCGACCTGAGGCCTCAGGATGACAAAAACAGATAAGATGAAGAAAATAGTTTTGATGTTTTGCATGGCTCTCGCTGCCGTCGGACTGGCTGCGCAGGAGCCGGATTCGCTCGCCATCGCGGCGGCGGATAGCCTGTATCTTGAACTGACATCTGCGACGGTGACGGCGGAAAGGCCGGTCGTGAAGGTGGACAAGGGGGCGCTGGTTTATGACCTGCCCCGAATTTTGGAGAAGACTCCGGCCGACAATGCGCTGGAGGCCATCGGCAAACTCCCCGGCGTGATACCTCAGGGAGACGGGTTCTCCGTAGCGGGCCGGGGTGCGACGGTGGTCATTGACGGGAAAGTCTCGACGCTGTCGGCCGACCAGGTGAATGCGCTGCTGCGCTCGACACCGGTGAGCCGGATTGCCAAAGCGGAGGTGATTCCCAATGCCACGGCGAAGTACCAGGTGCGTGGCGCCCTCATCAACATTGTCCTGAACCACAACGCCGAGGACCGGGGCAAGCTGCAGGGCGAGATTTACGGGAAGTATGCGAACGAGTACGCCGGCAGCGCCCAGGGACGGGGTTCCCTGCTCTATACCAAAGGGAAGTTCTCGACGGACTTGATTTATAGTTATGGTTTTAACCAGATACACAATGACAATACAATGGAGGCGCGGCATAGGCTCAATGATGGAAGTATTCACAATATTTCACAAAATGAGCTGGTGGATACCCGTGAAAAGTCGCATCAAGTTCGCTGGGGAGCCGATTATTTCTTTGCAGAGAATCACAGGGTCAGCCTTGTATATAACGGGAATTTCGGCAAGTCAGGTACAGACCTAAATACAACAGGGACCGAAATCTCTACCGCCCGGATAGACAGAAACAAGCAGTTGCATAACGTCCGCGCAGATTACATGGCGCCTTTCGGGCTTTCCGTCGGTGCGGAATATACACACTACAGCAAGCCCTCCAACCAGCTGCTGAAGAGCACCTTCGAAGGGGCGGACTGGCACTTCCGGACGGAGGACCGGCAGACAATTGACCGCTGGAAAGTGTTTGCCGGACAGGAGCACAGTCTGGGAAGCGGCTGGGAATTGAATTACGGCGTGGATCTGGAATGGGCCCGGGACAAGAGCTTCCAGTGGTACTACGACCCGGCTACCGGGCAGAAAATCCATGTTGCAGGTGACGGCGGTTTCAGCTCCCTGCTGGACGAGCAGTCGCAGAATGTTTATGCCGGATTCAGCAAGGCCTTCTCCGAGAAATGGCAGATGGACGGCTCGCTGGCGGTGGAGCATTTCAAGAACGCGGCCTGGAACGACTGGTCCGTGTATCCGACGCTGAACCTGACCTGGCTTCCAGCCGCCGGGCATATCGTCCAGCTGGGGCTTTCCTCTGACAAGGGTTACCCGGACTACTGGTCCCTGCAGAGCACCACGACCCATTCCAACGCCTATACCGAGATTGTGGGCAATCCTTCGCTGCGCCCGAAGAAGGAGTATCAGGCGGCGCTGTCCTACATCCTGAAGAGCAAATACGTGTTTACTGCTTATTTCAGCCACTGCAAGGACTATTTCATCCAGCTGCTGTATCAGAACCCTGACCGGCTGGTGCAGACCTACCGCTCGCTGAACGAGGATTTTATGCAGCAGGGCGGCATCCAAGCGACGATTCCCTTTAACGTGGGCGATTGGTGGAATGCGCAGACACGGTTCATCGGCGCGTGGCAGCGGGAGAAGGACAGCGATTTCTATGATATACCCTTCGACCGGAATATCTTCTTCGGAATGGTGATTATGAACAATACATTTACCCTTTCCAAGAAGCACAACCTGAAGCTGCTGGTGAACGGCATGATTCGCTCCAAGGGCATCCAGGGCAACTACGACCTGCCGGCCTCCGGGAATCTGGACGTTTCGCTGCGCTGGGGCTTCGCCGGCGGCCGGGGCCTTCTCAACATCTTCTGCTCCGATATTTTCCAGACCAGCATGATTTCGCCGGTCATTGACTATGGCGGGCAATATGTGCAAACCAGCTACAAGTGCTGGCGCAGGGCCGGGGTCGCCCTCTCCTGGAAGTTCGGCGGCTATACGGAGAAACGGCGAGAGGCCGTGGATACGGGGAGGTTTAAATAGTCTTAAATCGGCCTCACACTTGCTTGAGAAGAATAGTTATTGTAAATTTGTGCTCGTTTTTGCCGAATATGGCAGAACGAATGATAATTGAGACTGATTATGAGGAAGATTGTTATTTGTGGGCTGACAGCCGTTATTACACTCGCATCTTGTACTGAGAAATTGAGTGAAGAAAACACTACTCTCCGGATGGACTTCCCGGCGGAAGATACGCATCAAATTGCGGACGATGTACAAGCATATACGATCCATACCGACGAGCTGACCGTCTCTTTCGACATCTTTTCCGGAGCCGGGGGCTATACCGCTCAGGTTATGGAAAATGACTATATTCCATCCAGGCAGATTACCATACCGGGAGGAATGGCCCGCATCGAAGGGAAAACCGTCACGGTGGATTTGCTGGATGATGTGGTGGACGTAGTGGTTTCCGACCGTTCGGGGGCGGAGTCGCACGTCTACATCTATAGCAGCCACCCGGCCGTGCAGCATTTCTCGTGGTCCAAGTGCGTTCCCTATGGCGGCCCCACGAAAAGTACCATCGACTTCGGCGCAGGTGAGCCGTACCGGATTGTGTATTATTCTGACATGAATGCGGCGGACGCTTCGATGGAAGGCTCCATGCTGAAAACCGGCGCCCTCCTTCCCGGCTCCCACTGGTATCTGATTCGGGACTGCCGCGGCACTGTGCGCAAGTTCGACCTTGATGTGCGGCAGGGTTACGACATCGAGGAGGAAAGCCTGACTGTACAGGCCCAGGCCGGAGACCGGCTAACTTTCCTTTTCAAGTTTGGCAAGGAATGGAAAGTCACAGAGGGTGAAACTGGTCCGGAAATGTTTGTCTATCATACTGACAGCGTTCACGACGACTTCGTCTGCGACACTTTTGTCGTCACGGTGGGAACGGAAACGGCCTCCTGGACATTCCGGGACCGCGAGGGGCACCAGACGGCATTGACAATAGAGATTATCCGATAAAACTATTTTTTGAAGCAAGATTTCGGCCGTTCGTGCGTTTAATAAGAAAACGTGAACAATGATGAAGATATTGAGAAATGTTCTTTGCGCGGCGCTGCTGGTGGCAGGACTGTGCGGGTGTGAGAAGAATCTGTTTCCTGAGATTGACTTGGCTAACAATCTGGAAGGAAGTTGGGAGAAGGTATATCCGGAAGGAGTGCAGGATGCAGGGCTGGTGATATGGGATTTCAAAGCAGGCGACGCTGATCCTCAAACGTGGATTCTAAGCATCTATGTCTCAGATGTGTTTACCGGTGATTCGGAGGCGAAATATATCTACGAGCAGCATCAGAACGGCTATCCAGGCGTGGGCGGTTCCACTCCGGCTCTTTATCTCTTTGAGTTGGATCATGACTTCAAGCAAGAGGACCGGAAGGCCGCGTATACGCCTACTGTTGGTTACTGGGTTAAGGAGTGCAGTAAGGACAAGCTGGTGCTTGAGCGCTTTGAGGTAAATACGGACGGGCCGAATCTGCTGGAGGGCGATGTGACGTTCCGGAGGATGGGGCTATATATCAAGTAGATTCTTCGGTTTTTTGCCTTGATATGACAAAACTGCCGTCACTGTTGGGTGGCGGCAGTTTCTTTTCCTATTCGATTTGACCTACCTGTTTCTACCCCAACCATTGTTTCTCTTCGTGCCGTCCCAGTTGGTGAGTTCATTGTTAGAACTACCACCGCCTATGTTGGCACCTCCCCTGCCTCCGGCTGCGAGCATCAGCCCTTCCATGATCTCCCTGGGGACACTCATTTCCTCGCTGAGTTGCTTTGTGCGGGTTGCCGCGAGATCACTCATGAAAGGGGTTGTCCCTTTCCAATTAACTTTTCCGAGCAGGCTTTCTGTTGCCTGCGTTCGCTGGTCTTTATCTGTCGGATCCAGACCGCACATATACGCCTCGGCGATAATGCCGCTGCCGATAACACTCTCATCATCCTGGGAGAAGAGATATTTATCGTAGTCTTTGGCGAAGTCGGATATGGCTTTTGTCGCGTCAGTTATCCACTGGTTTATCTGCCTTTGGAAAGACTCCTTGTTCCGTCGGATGGTTTCCCAAATCTCTTTGATCTCGGGGATGGCGAGCATATCGTGGACCTTTTCTTCCGCATCGCTTGCCCTGCGCCTTTCTCCAGTTGCGATTCGATCCGCTCTCTCTGCCCGCCTATTGGCTGATTCACACTCAGCCTGAAGTTTCCGGACAGCTGTTTCGTCAACTGACGCTAGCTTTTCCTTCAGTCGGGTGTTCTCCGCAGTCAGTTTCTCATTGGCCTCATGGAGTATCCGGTTTTGCTCAATCTTGTCTGCGATATCCTTTTTCGTCTGTTTGTAAAGGGCTTTGCCCGCACGCAGAATCTCCTCTTTCTGCGTGGCCTTCGCTTCCATGAGTTTGGTCTGCAAATCCGTCAGGATCTTTTTAACCGCCTTCTTCCGTTCCGCCTTCCACTCATCCTTCCCTAACATAGGGATTGGAATATCGAGTTCTTTCTTTATGGCTTCCCTGGCTTCGTTGACCAGCGGATCCGTTGCAAGCTCATGAACGTAAAATTCCTCCTCTTTGATATCCATTGCTTTGCAGATAGAATTCAGGGTATCGGCTAATTTGTCTGTCTCTTCCTTGAGCGCCTGATTCTTTGCCTCCTGCTTCTTCTGTATGAATTCGTTCCGTTCCAGATGTTCAAGTCCGGTCTCAGACTTCTTCTGCCCTCGCTGCATCTTCAAGATCTCGGCAAGAAGATCCTGCATCTTCGACATATCCGTCTTACTCAGTTTATACGACTTGCCGGTGAAAGGGTTAATCCAATCCCAGACGATATGGGCGTGATAGTTAGGTTTCCATCCGGTCTTTTCTTCACTGTCTTCATAATGCCCCTCGTCCCGGTGGATGTGTATTTGGATTGCTCTTATGCCCCACCTCTCCTGAACGGCATCGGTGAATTTCATCAGGTCGTCCATCGTCGTGTTTTCTTTTACGATTACCACTCCTTCGCGAAGGGGGCTGCTACCATGACGGACACGCTTTTTACCATTCTTGTCTGTATATTCCACGTCCTTCTCCTGCATCGCCCTGCCGGTCAGCTCCTTCACAACGGCTTTTTCCGAAACATAGTATTCCTGAAGAGTTTTCCCGTTCATGATAGGTGAGACATAGGATTCGTTCTTGTGAGTCAGATCTGTGCGTATGTAAATCTTCTTCGGGTCGAGGGCTTTAAGGTAGTCGTTGTCCCGCCTGTTGTGTGCCTCGCTCTGGGCGATGTTGCACGGTTTGATATGGATAGATGCTTTTGCGTTTGTGCTCATGACGTTTACGTGTTATGTGTTTGACTTGTTGAACGGGGTATCGGGGCAGCGCCCTGATCGGAGGGTGCAGGGAGAGGGTCACTCCCTGTCTGGGGATACAAGGGGCGTCGCCCCTTGCCCAGGCCCTCGGCAGAGCCCACAACTACAGGAGCGGAGCGCGTAGTTATAGTGGGCTATAACAGGGCGAGCCCTGCTGTTTAACCTGCCACCCTCCGGACCGGCTTCACTCCTTTCTTCTTTTCCCTTCATTTCGGGCCTTTGTTTGGCCTCTTGTCAAAATGGATGGGGTGAAATTGGTGCGACAGGATAGGCTCCTTTCGTCGCAGAGACCTGTCGCCGGAGGGTTACCGCTTCCTGCGTCTTTCCTCAATCCAGTTAGAAATAAAGGGAAAGGGAAAAGAGGCGAGGATGGATTTACTGTGTCCCGCCTGGATCCGCTCTAATCGGGCTGCCAGATTTAAGGGGACTGACATCTTTTTCAGGCGGGACACGCTTGGCGGTCCTGACCGGTTTCACGATAGGCTTGACTTCCGGATTACTGACAAAGAATCGGCTCCTTATCATTCCTCGATACTCGAACCAAGCTGACAGACAAATCATCGTGTGGATAGTGGTCCGATTGGATGGTTCAGAGCGGAGAATGCCAAGTTGATTGAATTCTTGAACAATGCGGGTTGCCGTCTTCCGGTCGCAGCCCCACAGCCTGGCAAGGTCAACCTTGGAGGCTACGAATTGCCCTGGTTGTAGGACAGCTGAAAAGTTCTTTCCATAGACCTTGTTCTCCTCAGGAATGGCCATTTGAAGGAAGGTCTTGAAGCATTTCATCCGATGGATTTCCTGCTGCTCATCCGAGAGATAATCCAACTGCGCTTCATTGAGGGTAATGCTATATCTGAGGTTCTTTTGCATAAGGCTTGTCTGGCTTTTTGGTTCAGTGAGACTATGAGACTTTGACACTTTGCCAATCGGAGCTGCCCAGGGCCCGAAAGTCTCAAAGTGTCAAAGTCTCATTCATTAAATCTTGGAATACTTTCCAGGCCCTGTCTTCTTTAGAAATATGCCATCCGATTCATTTCTGAGATAACGAAAGACCGTACTTCTAGAGATCTGGAGCTGTTTTCCGACGGCAACGGCCTGATCCGAGGTGAAGTCTGTATTCAAGGCATTCAACAGATCAAAGAACCGACCGTGATCGACCCCTCCCATTTGAATCAGTTTATAGGCATACTTCGACGTCTCAAAAAAGTAGTTGGCAAGGATCGTCGCTCTCAATGCGGTATTTTCGTCGACAATGGTTGATAGAGGAATTTCTCCGGCCGCTTCTCGCATAGCGTGGATGATGAGGCAGA
>JAEEGI010014276.1_pt1 | contig 16725 bp, 9 predicted proteins | sample 8958751 | NCBI WGS metagenome assembly JAEEGI01 (sample SAMN16246545, study PRJNA631951) | gut metagenome | biome: gut microbiome; feature: rumen; material: KS-attached | host: Bos | place: Iran: Karaj | collected 2018-10
CGTTGACGCCATGACCATGTCGGCCAAGAAGGACGGCGTTGTGAACATGGGTGGTTTCATTGCTACCAACAACCAGGAATGGTACGAGGGCGCCAAGCTGTTCTGCATCCCCTTTGAGGGCTTTATCACCTACGGTGGTATGAACGGCCGTGACCTGAACGCTCTGGCTGTCGGTCTGGACGAGAACACCGAGTTTGAGATGCTCGAAACCCGCATCCACCAGGTACAGTATCTGGCCAAGAAGCTCGACGAGTATGGCATTCCTTATCAGCGTCCCGTGGGTGGCCACGCCCTGTTCATCGACGCCGACAAGGTGCTGTGCAACGTTCCCAAGGAAGAGTTCCCCGCTCAGACCCTGACCTGCGAGCTCTATCTCGAGGCAGGCATCCGCGGTTGCGAGATTGGCTACATCCTGGCTGACCGTGACCCCGTGACCCGCGAGAACCGCTTTGGTGGTCTGGACCTGCTGCGTCTGTGCATCGCCCGCCGCGTTTACACCGACAACCACATGAACGTGATTGCCGCTGCCCTGAAGAACGTATATGACCGTCGCAACGAGATCACGCGTGGTGTTGCTATCGAATGGGAAGCTCCCCTGATGCGCCACTTCACCGTGAAGCTCAAACGACTGGGCTAATCCATAAACCGAATACCATTAACTGACCATCTGTAAGCGACGGCGGGGAATGCCCCCGCCGTCGTTGTTGTTTAGTGCCGATTATGGAAACGTTACGGAATTTTTTACTATTTTTGTAGCCCATTTGATGAGATATGAGTACAAGTGTCCGAGCCATAATGTGTTTTCTTGCCGTGATGATGGGGCTGCCTGGCTTTGCCTTGCCCACATCACGGGAACACAGCAAGTGGCTTGACCTGCCGCTGGAGCGTCTCATCGACATGGCCGACAAGGATTTTGCCGACGGTAACAAGAAAGACACGGCGCTGATGTGCTACACCATCGTCGCCAACCGCTACGAGGCCTCCCTGCCTAGGGAACAGAAAGTCATGTGCAAGGATGCCAACATGAGGCTATGGTCTATCTACTTCTATGACTTCTACGATTACCCCAAGTGCTTTGATTGCCTAACGCGAGCCCAGGAAATTGCTACCCAGGCAGGTATCGAGGATGCTAACATCTATCTGGGTTTCGGGTGCATGTACCAGACCATCTCGGAGGAGTGCGGCAACTATGAATTGGGCACCACGGCGCTGGACTACTAACGCCAGGCGCTGGCTGTGGGCTTGAGGACCCACGACGACGAGCATACCGACATGGCGTGTACCGACGTCCTGTCGATGTCCTATGCCCAAGGCGGGCTCGACCAGACCAATAGCATGTGGAGCCACTATCTGCAACTGCCCGAGGACAATGCGACGTGGATCCTGCGCCGCTATAACAAGATGCTATATCAGGCTCTCAAGAGCGTTGAGCACAAGCAGTATGAGCAGGCTATTGCCGTGTATGACAAGCAGTTGCAACTCATCGATACCACACGCTATTCCCGCTTGATTTATTTCACCCATGTCGAGAAGGCCAAGGTCCATGCCATGCAAGGCGACTACGCGCGCGCCATTGCAGCGCTGAAGCAAAGTGAGAAAATTGCTGTGGACTTAGAGATGAAGGATTGCAAGTTGGAGGTGTACGGCATGCTGTCGCAGTACTACCAGCAGCTGGGTGACCGAAGCTCGCGCGAACATTACTATAACCGTTACACGATGCTCAAGGACACGTTGACCAACTACCAGCAGCTGGCCAGCGTGAGCGAGATGGAATTCCGCGGCGAGCTCAAGGACATGGAACAGGAGATGGCCGCGATGAAACAGCACCGTGAGGTGATGAACATCGTCACACTCATCTCGCTGGCATTCCTGCTGGTATTGCTGGTGATGCTCTACCTGGTTTACAAGAAAAACGGCGAACTGACGCGTTCCAACCAGTCCCTGTACCAGAAGAACGTGGAGATGCTGCGGGCCGAGGAAGAAGAGCGCCGCATGCGCCGTCAGTTGCAGGACAAGGAGTTGCATGTCGAAGAGGACAACCGGCCTGTAGCTGAAGTCGACGATGCCACCGACGACGCTGGAGATGAGGAAGCCGATATAGATGCCGCTGTCAAGTACAAGAGCAGCCACCTGAGCGATGACGACAAGCAGCAACTACTGGCGCGCATTCTCGAGGTCATGGACAGCAACCTTGAGATTTTCTCGCCCGATTTCTCGCTGGAACGGCTGGCCATGCTCTCGGGTTCCAAGTACAAGTATGTGTCGCAGGTCATCAACGAGCACTATCAGCAAAACTTCAACAATTTCCTCAACTCCTATCGCATCAAGGAAGCCTGCAAGCGCATGGGCGACATTGAGCACTATGGCAACTACACCATCGAAGCCATCAGCGAGAGCGTCGGTTTCAAGTCGCGCTCGACGTTTGTCTCATCGTTCAAGCGCATCACCGGCCTGACGCCGTCACAGTACCAGCGCATGGCCCGTAAGGGCGTCCAATGACCCATCCGTTGTTTTTGACGTACGAAATGTTGCCCGAAACTACTGTTTTCGAGCATTTTTTTGTGTGAATTGCCGAAATTCGTACAATTTGCCCTACTCGTTGCCGTGAACAAGTGTCGGAGAATGAGTATTTTTGCGATGTGTAATTCATTGCCGTCCTCTCAAGGCGGCAGCAATATCAACATTAAACTTATAGGATCACATGAGAAGACCAAGAACCTTACTCGCGTTGCTCGCGCTGGTGGCCATGATGGCATCGGCTGGCGAGCAAAACACGACCTACACGGCTGCTCCGAGGCCCGTCAAGGAGGTTGTGAAGACCCAGCAGAGGGCCAAGATGCTCCCTGTCAAGCAGGCCGACTCCAGAAAGAAGGCACCCGTTGCCGACCAGTTCGAGGGATTGACCATGTATGTCAATCTGACCAACTCTAACGACTGGGCTGGCTACAGCATCGGATCGGTGCCCTATGGCATCTACTCTTACACTATCGGCACGAACGCCGGTTTCCAGGCCCTTGCTACTGATTTACGCTATGACTTCATGGCCAGCGCCATGGGTCGCGACCAGCTGGTGGGCGCAAGGCCTATGGAGCTGTTCGGCTCATTGAACGGTGTCGAATATAACGGATTGAGCCGTGACGGGTTCAACGAACTCTGGTCGCAGGTGTACCAGCAGGTCGATTATAGCTATATTCCTTCGGCGATGGCCTATGATGTGACCAGCGATCTCATTTACTCGATCCAGTATAACAGCGATCTGACAGGCCTGAACATGGCCGTGTGGGACCCTGAGACCCGCATGTTTGAGACCATCGCAGCATGGCCCAACAGGTTCCAGCCTCTGGCAATGGGCTTCACGCCCAATGGCGAGATGTACTGCGTGGGTAATGACGGCGAGTTCTACCAGATGGACAAGGAGACGGGCGATGCCCGCTCGGTGGGCACGCTCGACGTTATCCCCACCATGTACGTCCAGGGTATGGGCTATGAGCCCCACAGCGGTTGCTTCCTGTGGATGGCCGTTACCCAGCAGGGCTCGGGCATCTATGCCATCGACCCCTATGATGCCAGTGTGACGCTTGTGCAGGAACTGACCAGCAACGAGCAGGCTTCCACCGTATTCTTCTTGGACAATCAAGCTCCCGACTTGGCTCCGGCCGCCATCAACGACCTGGCCTTCACTTTTGACGGCAGTTCGACCAACGGCAATATCACCTTCACCGTTCCCACAACCGCCTATAACGGCAGCGCCTTGAACGGTAATGTGATCATGAGCGTTTGGCTCGATGGTGAGTTGATTGCCAACTACGTCCCTGTTGCTCCTGGCAGCCAGCAGACTTTCAACGAGGAGGTGAGCAACGACAACCACTATGTGTATGTGCTGCTTGAGAACGACGGCGGTTATTCCCCCGTCAACAGCTTGTACGTGTTTGCCGGTTATGACACTCCGCTGCCCGTGACCAATCTCACCTTCACCGTCGAGAACGGTGTGAGCCACCTGACGTGGGATGCTCCCGCTGCTGGTGTGAATGGCGGCTATCTCGAGAACGTGACCTACAACGTTGTGCGCATGCCGGGCAACGTGCTGGTAGCCGAGGGCCTGAGCGATTGTGAGTTCAGCGAGACCCTGCCCAGCAAGATGGAGCGTTACTACTACATCGTGACCCCGTTCAATGCCGATGGCAAGCAGGGCGAAGATGCCGTTTCCAACAGCATCTTGACCGGTAACGCCTTCATGCCTCCCTACTTCGATGACTTCAGCGACGCATCGACCCGCGACCTGTGGACCGTTGTCAACGCCAATAACGATGCTAGCCAGTGGGGTTCGGAATACACCTGGAGCTTCAACGACTACAACGTCAACTGGGGCATCTACACGGGCCCGTACAACATGGGCGATGACCAGGATGCTGCCGACGACTACCTGATTTCGCCGGGTATCGCTATCGAGCAGGGTATCTCCTATGCCCTGATAGTGAACATGCGCAACACCTTTGCCAACTACATGGAGCGCGTGAGCCTGATGATCGGCACCGATCCCACCGACGTCTCCACCTTCAAGGTGCTGGATGCCGATGAGGCCTATGACGTGAACGGCACCCTCACTGACTGGGAGACTGACTTCCAGGTCGAGGAGACCGGTACCTACTACTTTGCCGTGCGTGTTTACACCCACAGAGAAGACAATGCTTCGGGTATCTTTGTAAATTCGATGGCAGTGAACAGGCTGGGTATGAATGAGGCTCCTGCCGAGGTCACCAACCTAACCATCACTCCCGACGAGGCTGGCGAGATGATCGCCGAGGTCACCTTCACTACTCCCGCCACCACGCTCGACGGTAACGAGCTGGCTGGCGACCTTACCGCTAACATTTATCGTGACGGTGCAGAGGAAGCTGTTGCTCAGATTCCCGTTGTAGCCGGCGGCAATGCCAGCTGGACCGACAACACCGTTGAGGGCGTAGGTGTCCACACCTATACCGTGGGTGTCAGCAACGAGGCTGGCGAGGGCAAGCGCGTGAGTGCCGAGGCCTTTATCGGCGTTTACACTGCTCCCTACACCAACACGTTTGACAACGAGGCCGATGCCCGCTTCTTTGTAACGGTCAACGACTCATCGGTTTACAGCACCAACGAGTACCGCTGGATTTGGTACAGCTACAACCAGAACCTGGCCCTGGGCGGCTATGGCTACTTTGTGCAGCACCCTGTCGAGAAGATCTGGCTCTACATGCCCGCTATCAAGCTCGAGAAGGACATGGTTTACAACTATTCCTTCAACTGGACTTACAGCTCCTATAACCAAGTATGCCCGGGTTATGCAGGCATCGGTATGGCTCCCGACTCGACGGCCCAGACCATCTATCCCGACCAGTTGCCTTACACCAACTATGGCGAGAAGGTGCTCATCGAGAACGAGGTGATTGCCAGCGAGACCGGCAAGTACTATCCTTCAATTCTCATGGTTGCCGATGTGGCCAGCAGCTACATCTCGCCCAGCATCGACGACATCTCTATCACGCTCGTGGGTTCGGCATTTGCCCCCTACAGTGTCGAGAACCTCGTTGTCGAGCACGACATGACCGGCTTGTTGAAGGTCAACTTTGCCTTCAATGCTCCCAATGTTGACTATGCACAGCGTCCGCTCGAAGGCCCGTTGACGGTCTATATCTACCGCAGCGGTTCGGCTATCCCCTTGAAGACCTTTGAGAATGTAGAACCCGGTCAAGCTATTGAGTGGGTTGACGAGGAGCCCATGCACGGCAATAACTCCTACGTCGTTGTGGCCGAGAACGAGTATGGCCGCGGCAAGGTGAGCGAGGTGACCGTCTTTGCCGGCGTTGATGTGCCCATGGCAGTTCAGAATTTCTGGATTCGCGGTAACGAGGACAACCAGAAGGCTGTCCTGACGTGGGATGCTCCCGCCGAGTCGGTAAACGGTGGCGTTCTTGACGGTTCGCTCGAGTACACCATTGTCGAGTACTTCCCCGACGGTACTACCCCCGAGGAGCAGATGGTCATCATCGGTACCACCACCGAGACCACCTTCATCGTTGACCGTGAACCCAGCCCCGAGATGCAGATGCACTACTATGCCGTTATCCCGTCAACCAGTGCTGGCATTGGTCAGGCTGTTATCGACGATATCGTCTTGGGTCAGCTGAAGGATATCCCCTTCGAGGAGTCGTTTGCCGATGCCCGTCTGTCCACTACCGGTTGGGTAGTCGATGCTGATGTGGCTAACTATGGCACCGTTTGGTATATCTTGACCGATGACGATGAAATGTCCTCTCAGGATGGTGACAACGGCTTCGCCATGTGCTACAATGGCAACTATTACAGCAGCTATCACTGGAGCGATCTGGTAACGCCCAAGGTGAAGGTTGATCCCACCCAGCAGTACACGCTGTCGTTCTATGTTTACATGGGCACGACCTCCAGTGCTGCCGTGATGCCCACCCTGGTGGTATCGCAGAGCATCGATGACAACCCCTACGAGGAGTTGACGACGATTGACGTGACCGAGGGCGACGGCGAGTGGGTACTCGTTGAGCTCCCGCTGACCGGTGCCGAGTTGGGCAACTTTGTCAAGGTATGCTTCCGTGGCAACATGAGCGTGATGAGTGAGCGCATTTGGTTGGACAACGTACGCATTACCAGTGTGGACAAGCCCAGCGGCGTTAACGAGTTGGCCGTTCCCGAGCAGGTTATCGCTGTCAAGGGTGGTATCAGCATCGAGGGCTTTGAGGGCCAGCAAGTGCGCATCTACACCATCGATGGCCGTCAGGCAGGCGCATTCATTGCCAATGGCAACAGCAGCCTGTCGGTAGCTCCCGGCATCTACATCGTGACCGTGGGCAAGCAAGCCTTCAAGGTAAGCGTTAGGTAATAGCACCCTAACACCCTAACAACAAGTGGGCTGGGAACTGAGTTCCTGGCCCACTCGTTTATTCACTCGCCTCTCAAAACAATAAACAAAATCATCGCCGCCATGGGTTAAACACGAATGTCCATGAATATCCATGAATGACCAAAAATAATTTAATGACCATTCGTGGGGTTTAATGGCCATTCGTGGGGTTTAATGGCCATTCGTGTTATTGTATCCAGCGACATCGGTTTGCGGGCATGGTTTAAACATAAATGTCCATGAATGATCAAAAATATTTTTAATGGCTATAAAAAAAGAGACGCAAAATTTTGCGTCTCTACAATGTTCTTGGTTTCCCTTTGTTACTTCACGAGGATCTTCTTGCCGTTGTGGATGAAGATGCCACCGGTGGTGGGAGCGTCAACGGGCTGACCCATCAGGTTGTAGTACAGACCGTCGGCCTGTTGAGCTGCATCGATTTCCTCGACGTTGCTGCCGTTACCCTTGGCGGGAATGAAGATGACGAGACCCTTGCTAGGATCATCCACCTGGTGGTAAATTACCTCCTCGATGTTCTCCTCGGTCTGCTCGGCCACGTTCCAGGTGTTGCCCTGTGCCCAGATGGTGGCGGTGCCGTTGTTGAACAGGTCATAGAGCACGCCGTTGTTGCCGTTGTTCACAAAGGTGTTGTTGCCGGGGTTGTAGTCCTCGGCCTCGGGGTCCTCGACCTTGCCCAGGTTGATGTTGGGAGCGCCGGAGGGCACGGTGATGCCCCACAGTCCGCCTTCCATCCAGTTGCCTTCCATGTAAACGTTGGCGCTACTGCTGCTGTCATAGATGCTGACGCAGCTGCCGCCGTTGTTGGCATTGGTCTCGTAGCAGTTGTCGATCATCGTGTTGTTCTTGATGATGGCGTCCATCGAGCCGATGGTGGTGATGCCGTAACGGTTGTCGGCGATGTAGTTGTCCTCGATGTAAACCTTGCCAGTGTGGCCCATGCCCATCATGTTGCTCACGCCGATACCGCCCGACATGGTGAACTGACCGCCAATCACCTCGTTGCCGGTGATGTAAACGTCATAGTCGCCAGCGCAGGTCAGGTTGATCTGGGGCTTGTTGCGGTTGTCGGTAGTGTTGTGCCAGAAGAGGCAGTTGCGGATGATGATGCCCACGGGGTTGGACGCACCGTTGCCGATGGCGTTGAGGGTGTTCTCGATAAAGTAGCAGTTCTCGACGATGTTGCCGCCACACGAAGCGTTGAACGACAGAGCGCCCGAGCTGGACGACTTGCCGTTGTGCAGGGTGAAGGTGCAATTGTCGGCATGCAGGCTGCTGTTCAGACCGCCAAAGACAACGCCCACATATTCAAAGGTGACGTTCTTCAAGTTGGCATTACCGTTCTCGCCCAGCATCCAGAAGCCCTTGGGCTTGCTCTCGTCGTTGTCGCGTGTAACGACTGCCGTGTCGGCGGGAGTGAAGTCGGCATTGCCATTGACGGTGATTTGAACACCGTTGGCCATCTTGATGAGGTCGTTGTTCTGAAGCTGCAGCACGTCGCCCTCGGCGATGGTGAAGTTGGTGCTCACCAGGTAGGAACCGTCGTCCTGAAGGGTAACGCCGGTGCCCTCGATTTGGCTCAGTGAGTTAAAGGTGTACACGTTGCCGGTGCCGTCGGTCACGAAGTCATCGGCCATTGCTCCAACTGCTACAGCAGCCATGAGCAGGAATGAGTAAAATTTCTTCATAAATTTATAGTTTATTGATTATTAGATAATTGGGAACGACTAGAATAGGCATTGCCCAATGGGAAAGTACAAAAATAGTCATTTTTATGAACAGTCGTGGCAGTTGAATGCGTTTTTTTCAATTAACCCCACCAAAACCGAGGCCAGTCACCCTAAATAGACCCCCAAATGGCCCTTTGTGCAATCGAAATCATTCCTAATGACGAAAAATCATAGTCCCAACACTCTGTTAATTGCATTTTTTGTTATAATTTTGTAACCGAATATTTATCAATCAACTAACACTTGACATTTCATGGATTATTCCTTTGTTGACTTTCTTGCCTTGATAGGCGCGGTGTGCCTCTTCCTCTATGGTATGAAAATCATGAGTGAAGGTTTGCAGAAGACCGCCGGTAGTCGCTTGCGTTCCATCCTGGCCTGGATGACCAAGAACCGTTTCCTTGCCGTTATCACGGGTATTGTCATCACTGCGCTGATTCAAAGCTCCTCGGCCTCGGTGTCGATGGTTGTCAGCTTTGTCAACGCAGGTCTGATGCCACTTGAACAGTCGCTGGCAGTGAGCTTTGGTGCTGCGCTGGGTACGACGTTCACCGAGTGGATCATCGCCATCTTCGGCTTCAAGGTCAAGATGTCGGCGTTCCTGCTGCCTTTGCTGGCCTTTGCCGTGCCGATGCTTTTCATCAAGCGGAACAACTACAAGAACATCGGTGAGTTGCTCATCGGTTTCGCCTTCCTTTTCATGGGTCTGGACGCCATCAGTGCTAATGTGCCCGACTTGTCCAAGTCGCCCGAGGTGTTTGCCTCGTTGCAGCAGTACACGTCGATGGGCTTCCTGTCCATCCTGTTCTTCACGCTTGTGGGCTGGATTGTGACCATGGTCATCCAGTCGAGTGCTGCCACGTTTGCCATCGTGCTGATTATGGCCGCCAAGGGTTGGATCTCGTTTGACATTGCCTGCGCCATGGTGCTGGGTGCCAGCATCGGTACCTCGATTACGCCGCTGCTGGCGTCTCTAGGCGGAAATGCCGAGGCCAAGAAGGCCGCATTGGGACACGCCTTGTTCAACCTGTTCGGTGCCGTGTGGGTGCTGATTATCTTCCAGCCGTTTGTATCGATGGTGACTTGGGTGGTGAGAGACCTCTTCAGCTTGGGTGACCCCTTGGCATTGTATAACAGCGTGAAAGCCGGTGCCAGTGTCGAGGGCAATGCTTTGGCCCAGGAACAGGTGGCCATGTCTATCGGCATGACCATGTTCCACACCATCTTCAAGATTTGCAACCTACTGATTATGATTTGGTTCACCAAGTTGTATGTCAAGTTGCTGAATGTGCTCATCAAGAGCAAGAAGAAAGAGGACGAGGAGTTCCAGCTCAAGTATATCCAGGGCGGTCTCATGAGCGCCAGCGAGTTGAACATCGACCAGGCTCAGCGCGAGATTGTTGTGTTTGCTGGACGTGTCGAGCGCATGCTGGGCATGGTCAAGGAACTGGTTCACACCAAGACCGGCACGCCCGAGTTCAACAAGATATTGTCGCGTGTACAAAAGTATGAGGACATCACCGATCGCATGGAATTTGAGATCGGCAGCTACCTGAACAAGGTGCTCGACGGCCGCTTGAGCAGCCAGGCCAAGGCCCGTGTGGCCAGCCTGCTGAGCATCATCAGCGAGCTGGAAAGCATCGGTGACAGCTGCAACAACATTGCCAAGGCCCTTGTGCGCAAGGAGGAGGCCGACGCCCACTTCAACGAGTACAACTATGCCAACATCGACGAAATGCTGCGTCTGGTGAGTGAGGCCATGACCAACATGTATGCCGTGCTCAGCGATATCGACAACGTGACGGCCGAGGATCTGATGCGCAGCTACAACAAGGAGCGCGAAATCAATAACTTCCGCAACCAGTGCCGCACCGAGAACATCGAGAACGTCAACCAGAAGAAGTACCCCTACAAGGCCGGTATCTTCTATATGGACATCGTTTGCGAGGCCGAGAAACTGGGCGACTTCATCGTCAACGTTATCGACAGCATGGAGGATATCATGCGCCGCAGCTCATCGGTAACCAGCGGCCTGCCCATCGGCGAGCTGAATCCCGAAAAAACTGCTATGGGATCGAAATAAGCATCCCTGCAGTTCGCATCGCCGTCCAATAAACAACTGAATACTCTGAGTAGTCTGATTATCAGCTATTTCAGAGTATTCAGTTTTTATATAAGAATTTGCGGCAATAGGTTAAACACGAATGTCCGTGAATTACCATGAATGACCAATAATTTTTTATTGGCCATGTCTTTGTATTTCCTTCCTCTTAGTTGTTGCGGAGCAGGCTGTCGATGAGGACCGTCACATCCGAGATGCTGATGGCGCCATCACCGTCCACGTCGGCATTGGTGATGTTGATTTGGGTTGAATCGTTGCTTAACAGATAGTCGATGAGGGTGGTCACGTCGTGGATGTTGACGTCGCCGTCATCGTTGACATCGCCAGTGAGGACTACCAGACTTGGGTCGGGCTCAAAATTGATGACCATGTCTTGATAGCTATTGAATTGCAAGCCTCGCACGTCGAGCAATGCGATGTCAAAATAGCCGTCGTAGTTGCCATACCATCCCCAGTTGACGTGAACCATTCCCTGCTCGTTATATCCGTCGATAAGGAACGAATGGCCGGCAGCCATCAGACCCACCGACGGGTCGAAGTTCACATAGACGCCCTGATAGTACAAGGGGCGGCCATGGCTCAACTCGTTATAGACCATATCCATCCACTCGGGCTCGCTGTAGTCGCTGCGCACGACGATGGAAGCGTCCTTGCTGTAACCGAAGTAGTTTTGTGCACCTGCCAGGCCGGAATGGTTGCTTGACCCAGACTCGTTGGTGGCATAGGTCATCCCGCTAATCAGTCCGCAGACGTAGGACAGTAGGGCTACTGCGCGCCCTTGAGTCTCGGTGTATTGGCCTTCGGGGTAGGTGTCCAGCATGTTGTCCCAGTCAAAGGTGGCGTCAAAGCTGGCGCTGGCATTCTTGTTACCAATCATGAAATCGGCTGTGCCCGTGGCATGGGCGGGGAAGCGGTAATAGCGGGTCAACTGGGCCAAAGCGGTAGCTACACATCCCACACAGCAATGGACCACATCGGGCGTGTAGTCGTCACAGATCTCGCCATAGCCAGTGGGGCACCAGTAGCTGTAGGGAGCATCCTGGCCCCATTGCGACGTGATTAGGGCATCCACTTTGGCCGGATATTTGGTGGGGTCGGGCAGGGTGGTGGTGAAGTTAACGCCTCCGCTGGTGAGGATGCGTGATACTTGCTCGATACTGCTGCAGAACCATTCGAAGCCTGGGTTGGCCTGTGGAGTGCCCGACGTTTGACATTCACCCACTGCCAGGACTGCCGGAAGGCGGTCGTCGGCCGCAATCAAGGCAAAATCACCTTGGCGGGTCTGATAGAGAGTGTAGGCGCTGGTTGTCCTGGCCTCGACCAGTGGCGCGAGGGCGTTGAAGCGATGACCGCTTGCGGTCATGGTCATGAGGGCTTGTTTAGCCGATTGCAACATGGCTTGCTTGTCGCGTGTCGCGCTCCATGCGGGTGTACTCAACACGAGCATAGCCATTAAAATTGTGATGTGTGTGGAAAGTTTGTTAAACATAGCTGGAAAAATTGATGGTGTTAATAATTAAATGGTTACAGAAGACAAAGATAGTGTCAATAGTTAGATATTTGCAAATAAAAATAAAAAAACAACTGAATATTCTGACAATTCTGATAATCAGACATTTTAGAGTATTCAGTTGTTACGGTTGTACTTCCTGTTTTTTAAACTGTTGTTAGGATTCGGCTTTGAAGTCGCTCAACTCAGGGCTGTAGTGATCGTAGTTCCAGGTCATGGTGACGGCGGCGCTGATGGTGGGCATGTCTTCATAGTGCAGCACCTTGCCGACCACAAAGTTCACACCAGGAGTGACATAAACCCTAATCTCGTTCGAGATGTCGTAGGTGATGATATCACCGATGTAGATGGCGTCGTCCATAAAGCCGCCCATGTCCTCGATCGTGTTGGTCACTTTAACGAGTTCTTTACCCTCGGCATAGAAGGTGATTTCCTGGCCGTTGATGCTGTAAGTCAGCACTTTGCACAGGGCCTGCTGCATCTCGTAGGGGTCAATCGATGCCATAATACTGGCATAGCCATCGCCATCGAATAACAGTTCGTAGAGACGTTCGACATCCACGCCAGTGCCCTCCATGTCGCTGCCTACGATCCACAACTCTGTCGTGGAGGTGTCATATCGTGCCCGTGGCATACGGCCATGACGTATCTCGGGCAGGGCAGTCTTCACGTCGCCCTTGCCAACAACGATGCCATACCCCTCGCTAGAAACCTCGTCCGAGCACTTCAACAGGCTCCACACCTTTACGCTAACTCCCGTTAGATTTTCCTCCATCAGCATCTCATAGCGGTCGTCGATGTTGACATGTTTCATCAGATCTACTACCGCCTGGGGCGCTTCTCCGAGAGCAACAGCCTCTTCCATCGTTCCGTTCACGTGGCGCTGGGCCTTGCCCTTGCAGCCCGTCCCAATCATGCCGCACAGCGCAACCACGGCGGCAACCATCAACCATTGCTTCATCTGTTTCATTTTCATTGTTCAGTTTATCAATATCAGTGATTATTTACTCGTGGCAAAGGTAGTGCAAGCCGAGGGGAGAACAAAGAGAATTCATTCTTTTTTTATCCCGAGGCACCGCCTACCTTCGCCACCAAGCAATAGTAGTGTTGACTGATAAGAATCCACTCTAATCCCGTAAATATGCGTCTTTTCAGGATTGTAATCCAAAAAAGTCAATACTTTTCGGGATTATAATCCTGAAAAGTTGCAAAATCCATAATAATCATCTACCTTTGCTGGAAAAAATATTAAAGAGATGTTTTATAGGGATTTATTACCAATCATCAAGGAGAAATGTTTCCGTCAAAAAGCCATTTTGATTTTAGGGGCACGTCAGGTCGGAAAAACAACCTTGCTCAAGGAATTCATTCAAGGAAAGGCTGATGAGGTGCTTTTTCTCAATTGCGATGACCCGACGATAGTGTCATTGCTGACCAATCGCAATCTCAAGCAGTTGCAATTGTTGATAGGGACGGCTAAAATCATTGTAATTGATGAGGCACAAAAAGTTGATAATATCGGCTTGACACTTAAGATGATGGTAGATAATTTCCCTGATGTGCAGGTGATTGCTACAGGGTCATCGGCCTTTGAATTACGCAACAAATTGAATGAGCCACTGACCGGGCGCAAATATGAGTACCAGTTGTTCCCTATATCCACAAGCGAGATATACAAGACAGGCAGTTATCTTGATGTTGTGCGGTTGCTGGAGCCAAGACTCATTTATGGCTCTTATCCTGATGTCCTCACTCATACTGCCGAAGCGCACGAACTACTAAATTCTCTCGCAGATAGTTATCTCTATAAGGATGTACTTGCAACAGAGAATCTGCGCAAGCCAGACTTGTTAGATAAATTGCTGAGGGCTCTGGCATTTCAAGTTGGTTCTGAAGTATCCTATAACGAGCTATCGCAGATCATAAGCAGTGATGCCAAGACGGTCGAGCGTTATATCGAGCTCTTGGAAAAGTGTTTCATTATTTTCCGTCTCAATGGCTTGAGTCGCAACTTGAGAAATGAATTGAAAAAAGCGAAGAAAATATACTTCTACGATAATGGTGTGCGCAATGCAGTGATTCAGCAGTTTGCTCCGCTTGAAATGCGCAATGACGTCGGTGCACTGTGGGAAAACTTCTTTATTGCTGAGCGCATTAAGTATAACCACTATAGGCAGCACTACTGCAATGTTTACTTCTGGCGTACCAAGGCTCAGCAGGAAATCGATTATATTGAAGAGGCCGATGGTCAATTCACCGTTTTTGAGATGAAATGGAATCCCAAAAGAGCCAATTCAACCATTCCGTCAAGTTTCTTGAAAGCATACCCCGTTGCCGAGTCCGTGATTATTACTCCAGAGAATTATCTGGAATACCTGATGTAGAAATCATTACAAAGAAAAAATGCGGTTATAATCGCAGGAAGCAGGTGAACAGCTGCGACTATAACCGCAAGAAGCAGGTTTATTGTAGTTAAACAGATTGATCAATAGCTTAATTCTATTGCTTTGATTTTTGCCTGCTAACGGGCAATAACTGATTGCCCATGATTTTGGTTTTAGCAACATCAATAATTGTTTTGCTCATGACTTAATCCTGTTCTCAATCCATTCGCGTGTTTCTTTCCCAAATATTATTTCTGCATACTGCAAAAGGGTGGCAGTAGAGGATATTTCACATTCAGCTACTTCCTGCATGAACTCAAAGAAACGCGTTTCGCCGACGTCCTGCTCTAAATCATACAGAAGCAAGGCACCTTTATTGTACAAGGCATCATAGGCTTCAGGAGCGTCACGGTCAACCTCGTAGATGGGACAAGCATGGCGGGCATTTTCGCGGCAGGCTTCCAGATAACAGTCGAAAACATGCTTGTCGAAATGGCACTTGACATACCACAGCATGCTAAACTCAGCAAAACCTTCGTTGAGCCAATCTTCCCAACTAAACGTCGGTGCTTTGTTCCACCAGAAATGACCCATTTCATGGCCAATAGCGGTTTTGAAGTGCTCATTGAAGCGTTTCGTCGCGAAGGCAATGAAATTTTTGCGGCTGATGCCACCACCACGACGTGGCACAACAAGGAATTTCATATAATCATTGCTGGGATTGGTTTTGAACAAGCGGGTATAGAATTGCAGAGCCTCACTGCATGCGACCAGCGCAGAGTCGGCATCTGCATCGGCAAAGTCGGTATAGACTACTTCGAATGTACGCCCATCACTGGTCATCTTCTTAGATTTAAGTTTTGGTGAGGCCACAATCTGGAGGTCGAAACTCTCCCACGGCTGCGACATTTCCCACTTATCACCCTTACGCTCCACAATGCCTGAACCGCTGACCTTGTAGCCTTTGTTGATGGAAACGGAGACGCTTGCCGTGAAGTCACGGCTATTGCTGTTAATGGGGAACCATGCCATGTAATAGCCCAATTGCACCCAGTCCTTTTCCATCGAACTCATCCAAGTGTCCAGGCTGTCGAGATTACAGGTATAGTCAAATGTGATACTGCAAATACCCTTCTTCTTTGGCGCGGTAAGGCGAAGCGGCGCTCCCTGGCGAATGTAGGTGTTAGACGATTTTGCCTTTGTGTCAAATGAGTATGTCAGTTCCTTCTTGCAGGTGACGTGATTGATGGTTGAATATTTCCAGAGCGTGAAATCAATGCTCTCCCTGCCTTTGAAATCAATTTGTGCCGTCGCTGTCACGGCGAGCGTCTTTTTCTCCACGTCAATGTCAAGCAGAATGTCGTATCGCTTGACGATTGGGGCATTGGTATCCTCCACGACCGTTTTCCTCGGATAAGTAATTTCCCTCTTGTCCTCTGCCTCATGCTTGTAGGTACACATCGAGTCCATAAAGGCCGTCCATCTTGCATCGTTGTGAAGTGTTCTGTAGTCTTCTTCTGTTAAGAAAGTTGTGTAAGCAAATGCATATTGCCTGCCGAATTTCTCTCTGAACAGATTGAAATAGTAGAATGTGCTGTCAGTATCACCAGCCGCCAAAGCTTTGTCAGCAGCTAACCAATAATCCCTGCCCGTCTGTGCCACCACAAATGTTGCTACTGACAGCATTGCCAGCATGAAAATAAATTTCCTGTACAGTTTTGTCTTATTCATAATTTGGTTAATTCTCTTTCTTTTTGGCGTCGAGGTGGTAGGTGAAGGAGATGCCGATGTAGTGGTGAAGCGTGTCCTGCCACTCGTTAGTTTGTTGATAGGCCGTCTGACTGCTCCAGCGCCAGTCATCCTGGTTGAGGATGTCATCGGCAAATAGCCTGACGTTGCCCTTGTTCTTGAGAATCTTCCATGTGATGGAAGCATCCCAGAGCAGGCGGTTACGGTTCATGCCGCTGGAGGCATAGCCGCGCCGCATGGCCTCGGTGAGGGATGTCTCAAAGACAAAGTTGCGGTAGTTGGCCTCAAACTCCATGCCGTAG
>JAEEGI010014279.1_pt1 | contig 16721 bp, 11 predicted proteins | sample 8958751 | NCBI WGS metagenome assembly JAEEGI01 (sample SAMN16246545, study PRJNA631951) | gut metagenome | biome: gut microbiome; feature: rumen; material: KS-attached | host: Bos | place: Iran: Karaj | collected 2018-10
TGTAGTAGAAGAATCAGAAACAGAAGATTCTGAAGAAGAATAAAAATAAAAGACTTCGTATCCAAAAGTTACGAAGTCTTTTTTGTTATATATTTATGAGATTACCAAATGTACATCCCATTTCCGTTCTCTAAATATGTTTCTCCATTTTCAGTGAACCAATCTTCTGCAGATGCACGAAATTCTGCTTCTGATGCCTGCATATCGCTCCACTCATTTGCACGAGTTGCATTGATTTCATCTGGTGTTAATCCACCTGTTGCATCGTTTGCAGAAGGTGTATATCCAGCAGCCTTTGTTGGCTTAGCAATTACAACATCAGGATTAGCAACTGATGTAACAGTAACGCCAGCCTTTGTTGCTGCATCAATAGTTGAAATACGGTTCTCATTGATACCTGAACCAACATAGTGCTCAAATAATACTTCATAGTTGCCTGCTGCAACAGTTGCAACATCAGTATTAGCAGAAGCATATGCATCTACATTGAAAGTAGCAGAAGCATCACGACCTTCATAAACACCATTGTTCATGTAGTGGTTCAAAAGAACTGCAGCATCTGTACCAACAACTGCAACTACATCTGGATTCTTTTCAGCATAATACTTTGCATCAAATACCTGTGCAATAACCTGTGCATTAAGCTGCTGCTTAACAACCTGTGCCTGAGCATCTGCTGCAGGAAGTTCTGCTGCATAAGCTGTAAGTCCTGTGCTCATTAATCCCATTGTCATCATTGTGGCAAACATTGCCATTAAAATTTTCTTTTTCATTTTTCATCCTCTTAAATATAACTATAGAAACCGTTATATATTACCCCCCCATTGCACTCTGTCAAGCTTTTGTAATGATATCAAGAGACTTAATAAAAAAGAAATGTAGCATCTTTTTCTCCTAATGAAATAATTCTAAGAACATCATTATTACATAAACGCAAAGAAAGCACCTCACTAGGAGATGCTCTCTCTGCCGACTTTGAAGATGCTGCTAAAATTTAATTTTAGTATTGTCGATAGCTTTGACCGAAGCTAACGAGGTCTTCAAACTCTAATCAATCTTGTACTTTAATTGTAAACTGTTTTATAGCGATGTCAATACGGAAAGTCTGTTGAACATTGGTGCCAATGTTTTGCTTCTACTAGTCTATCAAGTACGTCATATGTGTATGAAGTCTTTGTTTCATTTTCTACAAGACTTGTCCTATTAACAAAAGCATCATACTCGTAAGCTGATTTAACCTGGCCATTTAAACTTGATTCTGTAAGGCGCCTATTGCATCGTACTTGTAATCATACTGACCTGATACTGCATCAAGACCTCTTCGTTTTCTATTTATGCCACTAATAAGTCCTGTGTCATTGGACATTGTGGTCAAGCACCTACTCCATCATAACTATAATGCATAAAATACCCCTCCTTACTGAACTTTACATTATCCCGTAAAAAAGGTACATATCAATATGACTAAGTGTTATTTTTATGCCATTTTGATTCTGCAAACACTGATACCTCATTATTATCAGATCTTAGTTGTAAACGACAACCACGGTCACAACGCTGGAGATGTTATTCTTAGCCCCATCTCTGCTGTAATCAATCAGGAGCAGACTCGTGACATGAAGCACAATCTGATTGTCGGACGTGTTGGTGACAATGAATTCACCCTTTACTATGAAGGCATCTCCCTGACAGGTGACAGCGAGCTGGCACCTGCCAAGACATACGACCGGCTTTATAAAGAAGCTGACAAAGCACTGTATATTGCCAAGGGTGCTGGCAAGAAAACATTTGCGTTTAGGTAAGATTTTTTAATCTAATTTTGTCTTTATAAAAAGGACACGATTCTCGCAAATCGTGTCCTCTTTATTAACTGTATTGCACTATTCCTAATAGCTCCTTTTCCATTATAAATTGCTACATTCATTTAATATATTCCTAGTCCTTCATACATATTCTCAATCTCCGAGTTAGTAAACGTCCCTTCGCTACATTTTATAATTTGAACTACACTATTTTCCTTCGTTTTATAAACAAATATAATGACTTCCTCATTCGATTCTTTGTATCTTAATAAATAAGTACTAAAGTTTGGTTTGTTAAACTCATCAATATCTATTAATTCACTTTGATCGACCATATATAAGTTCTGTAATTGCTCTTTACTTTTAACATTTCCTGTTTCATTAATATCTTCATTGGAAATCCCAATCTGTTCTACAACATCCTGATTTATGTATTTACAAGGTGTTTCCACTCCTAATACTTTTATCTCATCCTCAGCCATATAAACAAATGAATCACCCTTTTCTATTAATTCAAGGTTCTTTTTTTTCTCTATTTTCATATACGCTACATCACTTATATATATCGACTCATAATCTTTTGAAGTATTTATGCTTATGCCGTACCTTATAATAAATAGAATTAATACAGCAATTAATATAAGCAATTGTTTTTTGCTAATTTTCTTTTTTTTCATTCTACACATGAACCTCCTGCACCAATCATTGAAAAAATAATGCTTGTAAAATAATCATTCTCAAAAGGGTATAGCGTATCACTTGTATTAGACATGGAAATATGTCCTTCCGCAGCGGTTCCTTCAATTCCCACTCCTAGAGATAAAAAACCTCCAAATATATTATGCCTATCCAAATCACCAGATATCCACGCTCCGCCTCCAACTAAAACACCTTCTCCCGTACTTCCTCCAATCTCAACTCCATATCCTTCTGTCCTTCTTATATTGTCAGCATCATAATCGCCTACATATATAGATAAATTGGCACTTGATCCAACCTCTAAACCCGTCGCATACGTTCCTTGTATTCCAACCGCCTGCTTAGGATCTTTAAACATTTTCACTGGATCAAACACCAATTGAACCCCCACAGATAGATACTCTGCTGTGCCAACAGATGCAGAACCTCCCAATACTAATATTGGTCTATTTTTTGTCATTTTATCATCAACCCATGTATTAAATTCTCCTAACTTATTATTAACTGCAGTATCAATATTGCTAATAGTTTCTTTTGTTACGTTTGAAGTGATATCATTTACTTGCTTTGCAGTTTCATAAAATGTATTTTCTGCCTGTTTTATCCATTCCGGTAAATTACCATCATTATCCACTAATCCCACAGGATTTCCCCAACAGTATCCGTAGTGATTTAGTGTAAATGGAGCAGTAATAAATCCCTTTACATTATCTTCACTCTGGAATCTACCTGTACTTGCATCATAGAATCTCGCCTGTGCAAACTTAAGGCCCGATACTTCATCCTCTTGGTAGCCAGTGAAGGCAAATGGCTGAATGATGTTTCCATTAGTTGTGTAATCATGCTTTCTTTGCTTGCCCGTTCTTGGGTCGATGTTTCTACCAAAGTCATCAAAAGCGTATGATGATACTGCTACTCCATCAGTACCTGTCATGTACATTGGTGAGCCTAGTTCATCCTGGAGATAATAGTAGTTGCTTCCTGCCTTCGACATGCTAATTACGTTGTTGTCATAGATGAAGCTTTCTGTTTCTCCATTTACTGTGCGCTCAAGTAAGTTATAGTAGTCTCTTGAAAGGTCGCATAAGTATTCTATTTTTTCTTCTGGTCTTGTAGATGCCACTCTAAAGCCAAGGCCGTTATACTGATTCTCCAGCTCGCCCTTTGCCACATCAGTTACTTTTGCAAGCATGTTTGTGGCATCAAAAGTAAAGGTCTTTTGTAGTTGGCCTCCTACAAATTCTTTTGTCTGATTACCACGTTTATCGTAGTCGTATGTTTTTACGATTGCCTGACTGTTATTAAGCTCTTTTGCTTCTACTAGTCTATCAAGTACATCATACTTGTATGAAGTCTTTACCTCTTTCTCTGTCAGGCTTGTTCTGTTACCAAAAGCATCATACTCATAAGCAGATTTAACCTGGCCATTTAAACTTGATTCTGTAAGGCGGCCTATTGCATCATACTTATAATCATACTGACCTGATACTGCATCAAGTCCTCTTCGTTTTCTATTTATGCCACTAATAAGTCCTGTGTTGTCATAAGTATAGAAGTACTTATCAAGAACACCTTCTTTATCATGGCTTTCCATGCTGTGAAGATTTCCACCTGGAAGGTATGTATACTCCTGCATTACTCCATTGGCAAAGCTTTTGTTTACAAGTCTTCCAAACTCATCATATCTATAAGAAGTCTCTTCTCCGTTTCCTACAACAGCTGCTAGCTTTCCTTCTTCATCGTATGAATAGCTTGCCACTCTTCCATCTGGATATGTAAGCTTGGTCTTTTCTCCGATAGAATTGTATTCATAGCCAACTGTTCTATTTTGATAATCAGTTACTTTAGTTAGACGGCCTAAGATATCATTCTCAAGTGTTGTCTTTCCAAGCCAGTCATTTATCTCATTGAGCTGGTTTAATTCGTTATAAGAAAACTCTACACTTCTACCATCCGCATAACCTACCTCTGTTACTACACCAAGGTTGTTATACTTATAGTTTGTAGCGTAGTTATCTCTATCCGTCTTTGTCTTTAATCTTCCATACTGGTCATACTCGTATGTTTCTTCCTGACCAAGAGCATCTGTTACCTTTGTAAGCTGACCTGATAGGTTGTATGTGTAAAGTGTGACATGACCATCTTTTCCTACTGTTGGGAAGTATTCTGAATCCGTATTTACGATTCTTCCTTCTGCTCTATGAACTGACTGAAGGTTATCAAGGGCATCATAAGTGTAGGCGGTCTCGTTTCCAAGTGCATCTACTACACTTTTAAGTCTTCCTGTAGGAGTATAGGTGTAAAGTGTAGTGCTTCTTCCATCCACTACCTTTGTGGCTCTTCCCATGGCATCATAATCGTATTCAACTGTGCGTCCATCTGAGCCTTCTACTTTTGAAACTCTGCTTAAAACATCATATCTATAGCTAATCTTATAGCCATCTGCAAATACTCTTGCTTCAACACGACCTACATTGTCATACTTTAAAAGCTGCTCTATCTTTCCACAAAAATAGATTACATTAAGCTTTCCTGCATTGGTGTATTCAAATCTTCTTACTCTTCCTGCAGCATCTGTGATTGTTTCTATTTCTCCAAGCCTGCTGTAGGTATAGCTTGTTTCATTTCCAAGTGGATCTGTCTCTTTTGTTACTCGGCCTAGAAGGTCATACTCTCTTGTGTACTTGTTTCCGAGAGTGTCTGTCATTTCTATGAGGTTACCAGACTCGTCATAAGCATAGGTTTTCTCATGCCCTAATGCATCAACCTCTTTTATGATTCTATTTAAAGCATCATAATCAAGGCTACGTACCTTTACGTCGCCTAAGTATTCTTCTATTACATTTCCATTTCTATCATAAGCATAACCAGTTGTTCTTCCCTCTGGGTCTGTTACTTTCATAAGTCTCATTAGAGGGTCGTAATCATACTTTATGACACCGCCATTAGGCAGAAGTACTTTCTCCTGCTTTCCCATGGCATTATAAGTGATTTCTGTTACTCGGCCTGCTTCATCAACTACCTTTGATACTCTGCCCATGATGTTTATGTCATAGTTTTTAATTGTTCCATCAGCCTCTTTTACTGATGTAACCTTTCCCATCTCATCATAGGTGTACTCTCTGGTGTTACCTAGGGCATCTATAGTTCTTGTGATGCGGTCAGCATTATCGTATTCGTATTTAGTGATTGCTCCATCCGCTGTTTTAGTTTCGATTACACGATTTAGTCCATCATAGCTATACTCTGTTACTACGCCATCCGGATCCTTTATGGTATTTACGTTACTTCTATCATCGTATGAAAACCACGTAAGAGCTCCAGCAGCATTTCTTGTTTTCTCTAGATTACCATCTCGATAGTAGAATCTATTTGTCTCATTAAGTGGATTTCTTATTTCAAATAGCTTTCCATCAAGGTCGTAGGAATACTTATACTCTTCGCCCTTAGCGCCCTTTACAGCCATAGGCTTTCCATCTGCTCTATAGGTAATGCTTGTTTTATTTCCTAGGGCATCTACTATCTTTGTTAGATGGCCCTTATTATCATAAGAAAACCTGGTAGTATTTCCTCTTTTATCTGTAAAGCTTGTCTTTTGATTTCTCTTGTTATAGGTGTATCTTTCTTCACCATCATAGTATTTTGTCTTTGTATGACGTCCCATGTCATCATGGGTATAAACCACCTGATTACCGTTTTGTTCTGTGGCAACTGTAGTCATCTTTTCATCGTCATACTCATAAGTCATAGTAGTATCATCCGGAAAGCTTTGCTTTGTAGTACGGTCTTTACTGTCATACTCATTTGTGATTGCTACTATTCCCTTAGGATTTATTACTTCCTTAATCCTGTTTTTACTATCGTATGTAAACTTTCTTGTAGCACCATCTACTTCTGTGATGCTTACAAGTCTTTTATCTTCATAGGCATAAGAAACAGACCTACCTGTATGGTCGGTCACTTTTTCTATAAGTCCTTTATTTTCATCTTTTAAATATGTGAATGCGAGGCTGTTTTTATTCTTTGCCTCTACTTTTGAAAGAAGCCATTTACTGCTATCTGACTTCTCATAAGATAGAGATACGTTATCTCCATCATTATCTCCCATGGCAACAAGCTTGCCTAAAACATCAAATCTTTCATAGTCCCCATTATCCTGTGTGATTACATAGCCATCTGTCAGCTTTTCTAAAATACCTGGTTCGCCATGCTCTTCCATGTATAAATGCTTTTTTTCATTTATACAAAAGAATGAACCTTTACTTCCATCAGGATAATCTATTCTTATCTTCTTTGTTGTTTCATCTTCGTATATACGTTTTTCAAAGCTATGAGTCCAGCCTAATCCTAGTGCTCCCTCTTTAGTACTTTGTGCATTATAAAATCTTTTAAAGGTTAATGTATATCTACCACCAAGATTTACATCCTCATGTTCATTGATGTAATTACCATTACACATGTTTACAGGGTCATATCTATACACTGCACATCTTGGTTTCTTTCCCTGCAAATAATCTTCCATGTCATCACAGTACTGGTTGTACTCTTCTAAAGCTTCACCTGTAAGCACATCTCTTGGTGTTACCCATGGAAGCTTTCCTCCTGTAGCATCATAAGTGCTGATATCGTAATACTTTCCATTTCCAAACCCAGCCATAAATGTATCCAGGTTTGTTTTGATGGTATCAAAAATGGTCTTATAATCACTACCACTTATGTCATTCTTATGAGCTTCATCAAAATCATGAAGTGCCTTCTTTAGCTCTGGAACGATTCCTGATAGACCATCATTACTTGTTATCTTTTCCAGTTCTTTATAGAAGTTTCTATAGTCTGGAACTGTAAATGTTCCTACAGCAGAGCATTTATCATTTAGCATCTCAGCCATAGCTTCTATGGCCTTGCCATTTGATTCTAGGCAATCTTCATAGGAGATAAAATCTAGCATTATCTGACGAAGATGGGCTGTACTTATTTTTGCAGTGGAGGATGAATCTACAGTCTCACTAAAATCATCCATAAGGCCGTTCTGCAGATCCATAAGTTTTTGAATATCATTTGTGATATCTACTAAAAGTGGCTTTTGTCTTTCTTCTATGAAATGCTTTGCACTATCAGCCTCTGGGCCTTTATGAGTTTCATCATTTGCAAAAGCTTCAAATGATTTGATTAAATCATCTGACATTTCAAGAAACTCGTTATAAACCTTTTGGCAGTCATCAAAATAACTTCTTAGCGCTGCAACATCCCACTCTATATCTACTTCGCCTACTTCTATGTTCCCCTTCTCGTCTGCGTATGGCATAATCTCTTCTCCCTTGTAGTCTTATTTAATACACATATAGTAGATATTATCCCTTATTATTCAACTTTTCAAGAAATAAGATTAAATAATATTAATAAAATATTGAAAAAGCACCGCGGATGCGGTGCTTTATGGCTGCGTTAGATTGCGGATAGGTCGGCGAAGTCGGTGATGACGCCGTCCACGCCTAGGCGCTGGAGCGAAAGCATTTGGCCCTTGGTGTCTGGGGTGTAGCAGTAGACCATGGCCCCGGCTTCGTGGATTGCGCGAACAGTTTTAGGCGTGAGGGTCTTCATGTTGACTCCATAGTATTCGGCTGGGTATCTGGTAGGTAAAGTTGATTTACCGAAGGATGCCAGCATCATGATTGGTTGGTCAGGTGCGATTTCCTTGATTTGTGAGAGGTAATCGTACTTGAATGACAGGAATACTACGCGGTCTAGAAGATTATATTCTGCGCATTTTTCGTAGACTTCGTTGGCGAAATCAGGGTCCTCACCGATGTCTTTGAGTTCGCAAAAAATCCGCATGTTAGTAGCTTGCAAAAGAGCTAGGGTTTGGTCTAGGGTTGGAATGCGCTCGAGGCGGTATTCCCTGCCGAACCATTCTCCTGCGTCAACTTGCAATAGTTCTTCGTATGTATAGTCAGCGACTGATTTATCGTCGCCTGTTAATCTTTCAAGAGTGTCGTCGTGGTAGATAACCAGCTCTCCGTCTTTGGTTTTTCTGACGTCAAATTCAACTGTTTTGGCGCCACATGCGTAGGCTCCAGCGAAGGCACTAAGGGTATTTTCGGGGTACATACCTGAGTAGCCTCTGTGAGCTACTACCTGCACCACAATATCCTCATCAGCATTTGCTGGTAAATAATAGAATTCGTTTAAGAAAACCAGAGACAATAGCAAGGTCACCATGCTGACAGCGACGGCTCTTCTTGCTTTGAAAAAACGTGGTATTTTCATATTCAGGCCCCCTTTATCAAGTTACTAATATTTTACCACTAATTCAATTGTCTGACAGCAAGCCTTGAACAAAAATATTGTCCGAAATCTGCCATTATAATTTATACAATTTGTAGTCTTTACAAAGCGTCTGCAAACTGAGGCTGGAGCTTCTTAAATACGTGTGTTCCAAGAAGGAAAATAACGATTGTAAAGCACCAGAAATAAAGTGTTAAGCCTGGCTTTTCCCAAAATCCTATCTGTCCAATAAAGCTGTCACGATAGCCACTTGTGATGTAGTACATTGGGTTGAGCTGTAGAACAATGCTTAACCAGTTTGGGATCTTGTCAACCATGGCATCAAAGTTCCACATGATTGGTGTTGCCCAGATGCCTACCTGTAAAAGTATATTTACAAGCTGAGCCATATCCTTGAAGAATACGCAAAGTGAGCTTGTAAGATAGATTAGTCCGATTGTAAGTACCATCATGGCACATGAATAATAAAGGGCCTGTAAAATATATGGTGTAATTGGAAATCTGTATAACAGATAAACAAGCAAAGTAAATAATACAAAGAAGCCATGTACAAAAAGGGATGACACTGCTTTTACAACAGGCAAAACGTTGATAGGGAATACAACCTTCTTAACAAGATAATTGTACTCATGAAGAACAACGGTACCTGCTGAGAGTACCTCGCTAAAATAGAACCATGGAACGATACCAGCTGAAAGCCACAGTACAAATGGAGCGCTGATGCCAGCCTTTGTACCCTGTGTTCCCTGATTAAGAGCCTTATCAAAAACAATCCAGTATACAAGGATTGTAATGATTGGCTGAACGAAAGCCCAAATGACGCCAAGTGTTGAGCCTGCGAACTTCTGCTTGAAATCGTTCTTAGCAAGTTTCTGTATTAATTTTTTGTTTGTTAAAATGTCTTTAATCATAATATTCCTAATTCATTTTAATGTGCTTATTCTGATTCTCGTAACCACTTAAGTCAAGAGTCCAATCTGATGAGCCATCTTCCTTTTCTTCCACAAGTGTAAATCCCATATCTCCGTAGAAGTTCTTAACCATTTTGTTTTTAGCTGTTGGAAGATAATGACCTCTAAGCTCCTTAACTCCACGAGCCTTAAGGCGTGCTACCAATTCGTCCATCATGGCAAATTCCATGTCACGCTTAAGAACACGGCAACTCATAAGCCAAAGGTCAATGTCACAAACATCGCCATCAACATGGCCAATAGCAACTGTAACAACACCGTTATCGCCAAACTTATCAATAAGCTTTCCGTAAAGAGTGACATAGTTTGAATCAGCTGCAGTCTCCTCAATTTCTGTTTGAGTGAAACGCTTTGTTGTAAGGTTGAACTGATTTGACTTGTTTGTAAGCTGAGCAATACGAGCCATATAAACTGGCGCAAAGCTATCTATTTCTGCCTGCATCTCTAATGAGTCAAGATACTGGCCATAATCAGTGAAGCTGCTTTGAAGCTTAGCTCTTGCAGCGTTCTCCTGATACATTTCATTTCTCTTTAAATCGTCTGCGGAAATGTTTGTTGCTTCAAAGAAGCCTGAGCGGTCGATTGTCTGGATATAGTGAACCACATTATCAAGCTCTGGTGCGCATACACCCTTAAGCTGTTCTGTTACAATGTGGCGCTCTGCTGGATTGTCATCAACAAATACCAAGCTTTCTGGAAGAAGGGTAAGCTCTGATGCAATGTCTGCAAAGTTTTTATCCTTTGGATCCCAGTTGGCCTTGATTGAAATGAAATCCTTTTCCTGGAACTCGCTGTCAGGATGATTAATACCTGCAATAGCGTTTTCCATATCGTTTTTTGAATCTACATTTAATATTATGCCAAGCTGCTGATGTGCTTTAAGGTAACGCTGGAACTCTGTGTATGCCTGTCCCTCAGCTTCCTCTGGACCAAGGACAATGCCATCAACACCATCGTCACCGATAACGCCGCCCCAAAGAGTGTTGTCCAAATCAAGAACAAAGCCCTTTTTATTCTTTCCAAGAAGTGACTTGATAATGTTGGCCACATTGAAAGAAAGTGATGGGATTGCGGGAACGCACATAGCGTATTTGTACATGTACCAGTAGAATGGATCAGACCATTCCTTTAAACCGTAATCTGCTGAGATGTAATTGATATCGCAGATATAAAAATTCTCTGTAGACATGGCATAGTCGTACATGCGCTGATTTAAGCGTGTGATGAAGTTCATGGAACCACGGTAATCGTATGCATCTCTGTTGCCAAGAAGTCTAAAGAGAGGCATTTCGAAATTGTTCTGGATGATTGGGCAATTGTACTTTTCAGCAAGTGTCTTCCAGATTGTTTCGAACTTTGCGTATTGTGCATCTAAAAGTTCATCAACTGCTGCCCTATCCATTGCGAGATTTGGGTAGCTTGTGATGTTGCGATTGCTAGTGCACACATAAATGATGTCAGGTGCAAACTCTTCCAATTCAGGATTAGGAAATACAGCATCCTCATAATACTTGTTGTATTCACTCTCGTAAAACTCTGGACGAATGCCATTGTTAAGCAAGAACAATTCAAGCATAAGAATAATATTGGCAGTAGTGCCTCCGCCAAGAACTGCAATCTTCTTGTCTATAAACTTTGTGTCTGTAGCAAGAAGCTCTTTTTTAATTCTCTTTTTCTTTGATAGTAAATAATCGCTATCAAATGGATACTCTAATTCCTTCATAAGCACCTCTCAAAATTAATAATTAACAGCAGACATACCGCCATCAGAATAATATCTATAAATGCTAACATCGTCATTACTAAAAACTAGTTTTAACTTTGGGCTATCCTCCTGATAATCCGGATGATTTAATTTGGTAACAACCAGATAATCAACGCCACTCATTTCCATAGCCGCTTCTGCAACTGCAGTATCCTCGCTAAAGAATTTTTCATTGATAGAAAGCATTGCCTCAACCTGCTTTTCTGTGATGTCAGAATAGTCGTAGCCCTCTATATATACCTGACGCTCAGAAAAAGCGCTGCAGTAGAAATAGATGCTTCTGTAATCTAAATCCTCTGTGAATCTATCTACAGCAACCACAGCATCCTCTGGTGTGTTGTCTCTAAGCCATAAATAAGCTTCCATTGTATCAGCAGAAACAAGATCCTGACGGTCGCCAGCCTCTGATTCATAAACAGCCTCTTGCTTGATATCGTCGTAGCAAAAATATCCGATATCAATTATTAAAAATGCTGTTCCAATGCCAAAGAAAAGATATGTGACATATGAAATCAATGTCTTTTTGTTGTCTATGAGATATTTCATTGCACCATAGAAAATGAATGCTGCATTTGTGATAACGAAATATCCCTGAGACAATCCTGGCACACTAACTGAACAGAAAGCTACCACGCCGATAATCACAGAACCAATAGCGAACCAATCAAAGATGTCACCAATGACATTTTCTTTTACAAGTGTTTTAAATTTGCTATAAGCAAAAGCTGTAAATGCTAAAATACATGGACCAACAATACATACAATGCAAAGAAGAACAGCAATAATCACCCATGGAAATGCCATGTAATCAAGACCAAGCTTAGAGAAAACCTGACCTACACGGCTGGCATCAAGAGTGCCTGCTGGTGTAACTTCCATGGCTCTGTTGTTTGAACCAGATGGATTTAATCCAACGGTAACTATCATGTATGTAAGTACAAATCCTAGTGATGCACAAAATACATAGAAGAATCTAGGCATGTGAATCTTTTTAACCAGGATCGACTCAATAATAAATACTGACCAGGAAATTGTCACAAGAACGATTCCTGTTGTCCCCTTGAAGCCAGTGGCAGTAGCTGCTAAAAGATAGATTGCTATCATCACCCTGACAGAGAACTTGTCGTACCAAACATCTACTAAAACATCTACCAATAGGACTGTGATAGAAAGTGCAAGTCCCATGGCATTTCCATTTCCAAACAAATGATTATTCAACCAAGATGTTGGAAGCTTTGCTCCCACAACATTTACAGGGAGCAAACAAATGCAAGAAACAAGCATTCCTGCATAGTAAGAATAATATCTAACGCCACGAATACTTCTATCACCACGAAGTCTCTCACCTACAATCATCATGGCAAGAGTAAGTGGCCACGCGCAAATCAAAGCATTGCCATTCATGTATAGCCTGAAGGCATCCATACCAAAGATGTGCTTGCACATGGCAAAAATAAGCTCATAAAAATAATGATAATAAAATGTAAGGCCAGAGATTCTAATATCTCCATTTGGGAAAGAGTGACTCAAGGATACAATGTTTCCTGTATGAAAAAGGAAATCGTGGTAAACCTGAGTAGTCTGTCCTGATAAGGCGCCTGCATATTTAAGCTGGAAATTGATAGTAGAAACTATAAAAATAAATCCAAATATAATTATTCCAAGCCATTTAAAATGCTCATAGGCATTGTAAACTGATGGGCGCCCTTTTTTGAAATAGCGAATAAGTGCTATTGCAGAAAGGATTGGACCAGATACAGTGATAAGGCCACGAGCGCCAATTATAGACTCAATAAAATAAATGGTTGCAAGACAGATGAAGCCTAGAAAGAATCCAGATAAAAGTCTGGTGTATGCCTTTAATCGTCTAGGCAAAAGGAAGTCCACAAGGAGCATTCCTGGCACCTGTATCCAAAAAATAACATATAACCAAAATATTACTGTAATTGCAAAGCTAAAAGTCATTAACTCTCCTCTTTCTCATCTGGGGCAAGCTGTCCCAGTTTAAAGTGCTTGCGGCAGAGTGCCACATAGGAGTCGTTTGCTCCAAGCATAACCTGTGGGCCTGAGCGTACAACTCCGCCTTCGTTATATCTAGTGTTGCAGGTGGCTTTACGTCCACACCAGCACACTGTTTTAACCTCGTGAATAACATCAGCAATCGTGATAAGTCGTTCTGAGCCTGGGAAAAGCTTGTTTCTAAAGTCTGCTCTAAGGCCATAAGCAACAACAGGAACATCCATAAAGTCAACAATATCAGATAGAAAATCTACCTGTTCTGGGGTTGCGAACTGTACCTCATCAACAATGATGCAATCGTATTTTTTGATTTCCTCCTCAGGCATTTTTATCAAATCCTCGAGGAAGATGCATTCGTTCTCCAAACCAATTCTAGAGCGAACAACTCTCTCGCCGAATCTTGTATCCATTTCTGGCTTAACCAAAAGCGCATTCTGACCAACTTCCTGATAGTTGAAATGAGTCATAAGGGCATTAGCTGTCTTTGAAGAACCCATAGCTCCATAATAATAGTACAATTTTGCCATACAAAAAACCCCTTTACATAAATTGACAGAAGACCAAGCTTAGCCTTCTGTCTGGTTATAAATATTTTAATAATTACTTGTTTAAAAGTCAAAAAACTTTGTCCCACGCAAGAGTCTCTAATTCTGTAGCTCTGTGAATGATTCGAGCATTTGCCTTGCCATGGTTCTTAACAAAATACAATGCTAAATCTGCAGCATTCATATAATCCCATGCTCTATTGAGTGGCCTTGGGATGTGATTAACAATTCCCTGTGAAACTGTAATCTTTCCTACTCCAAGTGCTTCGCCAGCGATTTCCATGGACCTTTGTATATGACGAGCAACTTCTTTTATCTCCTCATCAGTCATGTCGTAGTAGTAAATGATGAATTCGTCACCACCATATCTAGCCACGAAGATCTTGTCATCTTCAACACTCTTTAAGATGTTTGCAAGCATCACTAAAAGCTCATCACCCTTTGCATGACCGTATGTGTCATTAACTTCCTTAAAGAAATCGATATCCATCATTTCAACAGCAAGTGTCTTGCCCTGCTCGTTTGCCAATACAAATAGCTCATCAATGACTGTATTGAGCTTCAGTCTGTTGGCAATTCCTGTAAGAGGATCTGTCTCCGCTGCTGCTGAAAGGAACAGATTCTTTGTACGCTGCTGAGCAAGCTCAGAACGCAGACGCAAAGTGGTCAGGAATGAGCGCTTGTTGTCCACTGTCTTGATTGTATTGTATCTATAGTAGTTGCTGTAACTAGCCATGAGGCGTTCTTTGTCGCCCAAAGCTTCGTACATTTTAATCTTGTACTCTTCAAGGAATAGTCTTAGATTTATTAAATCGTCTTTTGATAAAACCTGTTCAGTCCTATCATACATCTTTTGAAGTTCCTCATAGTCTTTTTCTTCTGTGAGTATTTCAATAAGCTGCTTAGCCTCATCGAAATAAACAATATATTCCTGGCAAGCATAGAATGACTCCAGGCAAAGAGCCTTCATTTCCTGAATCTTTGCTGTGTCATTTTTAAACTTGTAATATACGTATCTGGCAATTCTAATATCGAAAAGATCATTTATATCTGGGTATTTTACAATTATCTTTTCCATCTCAGCAAGTGCCTGATCCGCGCTTTCCTCATCCTTAAGGATTACATATAGCTTTACAATAAAAGCGTAATCCCCAGCCATAATACTAAGCTTGAAATCTTCGTCATCTATGAAACTGCAACATTCAATGGAACGATAATGATATTCTAGTGCTCTCTCGATAGCTTCCATTTCCTCGCAAAGAGAAGCAAAATTAGAACACGCCATAGCTTCAATGGCGTACAATCTGTGTGCCCTGGCGATTTCCATGGCATTAATGAAATAATCTTCGCTAGTGATGAAATGACCTTCACTTCTGAAAATAATACCTAGCTCATTGTAGCATCTACATAAGAGCTCGTATTCGTCTGTTTTGGCGAGGCCTCGAACGCCCGCCGACATGTAATATAAAGCTTGCGAATAGTCCTGATTTTGGCAACATGCATCGCCAAGAGCACAGCTTGCGTAATCCTTTAAATCCTCGTTTCCACATTCCTGTGCTAAATCAAACAAATCGCAAGCAAAGCTAAGGTGTTTTTCGTTATCCACCTTTCGATACTTGTTTACGTTTTTGATAAGTTCCTGTACTTCCGGAGCTTGCTTACTCAACAATTCTTCCACTTATTCTTCCCCTTGGTCAAAATCCATTTTGCAGCCCTAAGCTGTGTAGGGGAATCCTTTCCCCTACTGGTAAAATCGGAATTTTACCCTGTTGGGGCGTATTATAACATGATTCTTAGACCGTGACTACAATTAATTGTGCGAAAACCTTTAATTTTGCAAATAAAGTGCCGCTGTAAGATGTCCCTCATCTGCAAAAACAAATACTACTATATTTGAATCGTATGTATTCACAAACTTAAGATCTAGTGAGCCCCATGAAATTGTGGCATCCCATCCCTCTGGCAGATAGTAAACCGGAAGAGAATGAGGATGTCTTTCAGTTGCTTTAATTCCTGCAGTCTTCATGGCTGCATATATGGTTGAAGAAACCTGGCAAACGCCTCCGCCGATTCCTGTTGCATGTTGTTTATTAATGAACACTGGCGCCTCAACAAAACCATTTGCTGATGTACGCTTACCAATTGAATTTGATGCTGAGAAAGTTGCACCTGGTGCCACCACGGTACCATCTACCTTTTCTGCGGCCACTTCGATATTATGGCCTCTAGCTGCATTTGGATCATACTCTGTTGTGTAGGCTCCAAGCAAAGTGTAGCTCTGTGGCATATCTGTTGCCAAAGCACCAACTGAAGGAGTGCCATCGCGTCCCTCTGCCTTTCCAGACAATACATAGTGAACAACATATGCTGGCATGTTATTTCCAAACACTGCAGCAAGGTCAGGATTCTTGATCATGTAGTCGGTAGCATTGAATGTACCGCTGGCGTTTCGGCCCTCGTACACACCGTACTTAATGTAATGCTCAAGATAATATATGTAACTTCCATCTGCCTTTGCCGCAACATCAGGATTCATAGCTGCATAGTAATCAGCATTTAAAACCTGCGAAAAAATCTGGTATTCTTCCTGGGTAGCTGCCTTTGCATCGATATGGGGCATAAGCACAACAGCAAA
>JAEEGI010014281.1_pt1 | contig 16719 bp, 6 predicted proteins | sample 8958751 | NCBI WGS metagenome assembly JAEEGI01 (sample SAMN16246545, study PRJNA631951) | gut metagenome | biome: gut microbiome; feature: rumen; material: KS-attached | host: Bos | place: Iran: Karaj | collected 2018-10
AAATAATCCATGTCAACATGACTGGAATAGTCCTTGCCGTCATATACATCGCTCAAAAAACTGTTGAAGCGTTCTCTAATTATATCTAAATCAAGAACGGTACTGTCTTCTTTAAAGTCGGGGTGCTTGATGTTTACCGGCAAGCTATAGGGTGTTGACATGAATTTCTGTTTTCTCGTCTCATCATAATACTTATCCAGCTCCAATAATGCGGCTGCGGCTTCATCATCCAGGTCAACACTGTTATTGGCAAGACCTACTTTTTCAGTGAAATTATAACTGCCTTTGTAGGTGCCATTGATATACAGGTCAACTGGAATGATGTGGTTGACAGCCACAGTGCCTATCAGACTTGCCGCTTTCATACCAATGGCATTGGTCAGCAGCGTACCCTTTCTTTTGTTGGCCAGCAATACCCAGTTTTTACCATTGGTCAGACCGAACGGTTTCACTTTGCTGGCAAACTTCAAGCGGTAGGGGTTCTTGGACGTCGGATCGGTGGACCAAGACTCATTGCCGCGCCCCTTAATCTGCACCGAGTCGGTCATAGAGGGGAATACACCTGCTCCGTCAATGATGATTTCAGCATCGACATAATAATCCTTGCTGGTAATGTTCACACTGTCCACCGTGTTGATGTCGATGCGGGGGACAGAAGTGCTGTGGTCTGTCAGGAAATCAACATTCACGCCATAGGTGCGGCCAAAAGGCATCATCGCATATTTTCCCGCTTCAACCTCGGTGAGAATCAGGTCACCCGGATAGCCCACGACATAGGAACGACTGTTCTCAAAACGCAGGCGGCTCACCTTGCTTGTCTGTTCCTTGCCGTCAACATAGGCACGGGCACTCTCGTCGGATAAATTGAACGATGCCGTCAAGCGCTTACCGATTCCTGCCACCTCGACATTGACATCGTCATCGGTAATAGTCCCGACAGCATCGGTGTACACCTGATAGTTATACTTGTTATTGAACTTATAGGAGGTGAAAATGGGCAATTCCTTGGTAAGCGTCTCTTCGATAGATGCTATTTCTTCCAGAGCATAGGAATATACCGAACCATCGGGCGCGGTAAATGAAAGACGACCATCCTCTTGAGTTTGTGACTGGACACACGTATCAGGGAACACAAACAGACGGCCATCAGAAAAAGTCACATAAGTGTTTGCATAAGTTTGATGAACCGCACACACACTTAACATGAATAGCAACACAAAAAGCGCTCTTTTCATGTGCTCATGGATGCTTTGCAAAAATGCCTCTTTCATATCCTATACAAGACAGGCAATACGCTTCTCAGTTATTGGAAAAATTATCAATCATCAACGACAGATCTTCGATTGTAATCTCGCCGTCACCATCAACGTCGGAATTGTCTTCCCGAATTATAGTAGTACTATCTAACAACAGGTAATCAACAAGTTTAACCATATCGTCTATATCTACGATACCATCGTCGTTCACATCGCCAGGCAGCCAACTCTCCAGCTTCAGTCTATCAAAAATGTAATCAGCACGTTGTCTGAACCAATTGATTGCCAGAGCTGTCTGGGCTGCATAATCAGTGTCATCAGCATGAAGAGATCTATTCTTGTCCAACGAAGGTCTGGCATACTTGTAGTAATCCTGGCAAAACTCACATAATTCGTCCAATTTTTCCCCATAGAATTCCTTCCACAACTCATAGAGGCGGCGGCCAACACCAGCCCCATTACGCAATGCGACAAAAAAGTCATATTGCTCCAGTTCGGAATAGATAGTGTAGTAATCTGATGTCGTGAAATAGTTGAAATAATTCTCAGGTCTTGCGCGATAATAGCCGAAAGCCCAATCCAAATCCCAAAGCGGTCCGAAAACCAACTTGCTGTCGTCATCAAGAAGATTCTCATAATAACAGAAGACACTCTTGGGATGGAACATTTCGATATTGCAAATAAACTCACTGACCATCAAATAACGCGCCAACTGGTCAATATCGACATGTTTTGAAAAATCATCCCCGTTATAAACGTCTGACACAAAACTATTGAACCGTTCCTGAATCATGTCCAAGGTGAGTACCGTTTCATCTTCTCCGAAATCAGGATGTTTGATATTGACAGGAAGATTGTATGGTGTCGATTCGAATTTCTGACCATCAATCTCGTCATAATACAAGTCCAACTCCAGCAAGGCTGCTATGGTTTCGTCATCCAGGTCAACGCTGTTATTGGAAAGGCCAACCTTTTCGGTGAAATTATAACTGCCCTTGTACCTACCATTCAAATACAAATCAACAGGAATAATGTGATTGGGTGCCACGGTTCCTATCAAACTCGTCGCTTTCATACCGAAGGCATTGGTCAGCATTGAGCCTTTTCGAGTGTTGGACAATAACACCCAATTCTTGCCCTTAGTCAGACCGAATGGCTTCACTTTTTCGGCAAACTTGAGGCGATAGGGGTTCTTGGCATTAGGTTCAGTGGACCATGCATCATTTCCTCGACCTCTAATCTGGACTGAGTCGGTCATCGACGGAAAAACACCGGCACCGTCAATGATGATTTCGGCATCCACATAATCTTCCTTATTGAGTATATTCACGCCACCCACCGTGTTGATGTCAATACGGGGGACAGAAGTGCTATGGTCCGTCAAGAAATGAACATTCACACTATATGTATGGCCAAACGGCATCATCGCATATTTGCCTACTTCAATCTGTGTAAGAATCAGGTCGCCAGGGTAACCCACGACGTAGTTGCGGCTGTTCTCGAAACGCAGGCGGCTCACCTTGCTCTCCTGCTCCTTGCCGTCAACGTAGGCACGAGCCATCTCGTCAGACAACGTAAATGAAGCTGTCAGCCTCTTACCTATTCCTGCGACCTCGATACTGACCTCATCATCGGTGATAGTTCCGACAGCGTCGGTGTATACTTGGTAGTTATACTTGTTGTTGAACTTGAAGGATGTGAAGTCGGGCAATTCCTTGGGCAATTGCACATCAATCGACTTGATATCCCTCAACGAGTAGGTATAAACCACATCATCCTTGGCAGTAAAAGAAATCTCATTGGCATTCCTTGTTAACCTCTTGTAGCATGCGCTGGGGAATACATAGAGACGTCCATCCCTGAATGTAAGGTAGTAGTCTGCCTTAGCAGTATGGGACGGGAGCACCACACCTAACATCAGTATTGAAATAATTAATAGTAACCTTTTTTTGGTGCTCTCTGAAAAAAACTGAAAAATAAAGTTCATCACTATAATAAAAAACTCACATCGACAAGCGTCTTATGTCGATAACAACATGTCTATCAAAGCTGACAAATCATCAATGTCTATTACACCATCTCCATTCACGTCGGTATTCTCCTCGATAATTTCAACCTCTTCATCCAGCAGATAATCAATTAAAGCGACAAGGTCATCCACCATTAATTCGCCATCATCATTAACATCGCCAATCAAGACATTTTCACCGACGAGCCGATTGAGAATGTTGTTGAACCGTTCACGGAACCACACCGAGGCCTTTTGGGATTGAGCGGCATAATCGGTACTATCAGGATAAGCATTCATGCTATAGATAAGGGAGGGCTCAGCATACTGATAATACTCTGCACAAAAGTCACACAACTCATCGAGACCATTTTCTTTAAACTCCTTGGCCAACTCATACATGCGCCGCGAAACCTTCCTGTTAACGCCCAGTTTTCTCATGAACTCATACTGAGGAGCATTATAATTGCTGTTGAAGAAGTCATAATCGACGAGATTCTCAAAGTAGGTGTTCACGGGATCATAGTAATATCCACACGCCCAGTCGAGATCCCACATTGGACCGAAAACCAATTTACTGGAACCTTCAAGAGCATTCTCATAATAGCAGAATGTGCTCTTGGGGTGGAAAATTTCCTTGTTGCAAATCAGGTCAGTAGCCAACAAATACCGAGCCAAGTTATCGATATCCACATAATTTGCAAGGTCCTTGCCGTTCTCAACACCTTTTACAAAGGAGTTAAATCGTGATTTAAGGCCAAGAAATGTGAGTACCGTTGTCCCCTCGGCAAATTCCGGTTCCTTGATATTAACGGGTATATCGAGTGGAGTGGAAAAAAACTTCTGACCAATTGCTTCATCAAAGTACCTGTCCAATTCAAGCAAAGCTGCCGCACTCTCGTCATCAAGGTCAATACTATTGTTGGAGAATCCCACTTTTTCAGTAAAGTTGTAACTTCCCCTATACTTTCCATTGATGTACAGGTCCACTGGAATCATGTGGTTAGCAGCGACAGTACCTATCAGGCTTGATGCCTTCATGCCGTAAGCGTTACTCAGCATCGATGCTTCCATATTATTGGCGAGCAACACCCAGCTTTTGCCCTTAGTCAACCCCAGGGGTTTCACCTTTTCAGCAAACTTAAGACGATATGGGTTCTTGGCATTGGCATCATGGGTCCACGACGTATTTCCACGTCCTTTAATCTGCACAGAGTCTGTCATCGAGGGGAAGACACCGGCACCATCAATAATGATTTCGGCATCAACATAAACAGACCGGCTAAGAATATCCACACCGCCAACGGTATTGATGTCGATGCGAGGAACCGTGGTGCTGTGGTCAGTCAGGAAATCCACATCAACGACATACTCCTGCCCAAACGGCACAAAAGCATATTGAGCCTCACCAACCTGGGAAAGTATCATGTCACCAGGATAGCCAACAGTATAAGTCACTGCTGTATCAAAGTGCAGACGGCTCTCTTTAGTCGTCTGTTTCTTGCCGTCAACATAGGCGCAAGCATTCTCGTCAGACAAGTTGAACGATGCCGTAAGCCACTTGCCGATACCAATCACTTCAACACTGATATGGTTCAAATCAATGGTTCCTACAGCATCTGTAACGACCTGATAGTTGTATTTGTTATTGAACTTGTAAGACGTGATTGTAGGCAATTCCTTGGTCAATTGCGTGTCTATAGAAGCTACATCAGACTTGGCATAAGAATAAACCGTACCATCAACTGCCGTAAACTCAACAACATCGGCGCTGTCTTGCATTTCACTAATGCTGCTGGACGGGAACACCAGCAGATGGCCATCGGCGAAATTCACATAGTAATCGGCATGGGCAATGTTAGAACAGCAGGCAAAAAAAACCAACAACAAAATCAGTCCGCGACTCTTTAATAAAGTCATGTCACGAAACATAAAACAATCCTTTTTACTCATGAGAGTCATCATAAAATATATTTTCAAGCTGCAAAGGTAATACTTTTTTGACAAAAAAGGCCTATAAAGACATGAAAAACTTATGATTCAAAGAATTAAGCAACTAAATAGGCATTTTTTTAAGCACAAAATGCTACTATTTCCAGTAATAAAACTAAATTAATTATCGGCGTCCTTATTGTGAAATAATGTTAATCTTATTGACAAACAACCAATTTAGTTGTAATTTTGCAATCGAAATTATTGTTTTACCATTTAACACCAATTTTACCATGAATCACATGAATAAAGAACGAGAACATCGCGAACTGTGCATGCAGCGCGACAAGGAATTCCTGGCGCTGTACCACCCCACCCTCGACGCCCTCATTGAGCAGGGCACGCCATTGAGCAAGGCACGCCGTGCCGCTGCAGAGTTTACCATAGCCAACGGTCATCCCCATTACCACGTGAACTATGAGCGGGCCTACCGCTGTGTGACTCGGCTGTTGAGCGCCGATGAGAAGAAGTCCTGCAATGCCCGAGACTACAGGAAAGACGAAATCGACCTTGTAGAAACGCGCCTGCGCATCCAGATGTGGAACGAAATCACTAACCGTGTGCGGACACTGCGACAACAGGGCATGAGCATTGAACGCGCCATCAATCATGTGCTGGAACACTGCCGCGCCTCGCGTTTCTTCATCACACCGACAACTGCACTGACCAAAATCTGCCCGCAGTCCCGCAGCCGCGCCATGAGATAGACATGAATCAAATAGCCAATAACCACTTAAACCCACATTACCATGAAATACCGTTTTGATTTGACAATCGATCTCGATGAAATCCAGCAAGCCATTTACACCGAGGGGACCTGGCATCCCGCAGAAAACGCCACTGCCTGGGGCGTGAACCCGAGTAATGAACCCATTATTGACCGCCGTGTCCGCGAGGGTCTGGACGACCTGCTGGCTCGCATGAGCGGCTATATCGTGAGGAAAAACATCAATTTCAACCTTGACAGTCAAAATATCATGTTAGGCCTTGAGGTGAAGAAACGCCCGCTGCTCTCGCTCGCCAGCGACCTGAAAAGTGCCATCATCAACGCCCTTGCCAACTACACGCTGATGTCGCTCTACGGTGACGAAGACAGCATCTACGGCACGGCATGGCGCCTGCACCGTGCCCGCGCCTTGTTGCTGCTGTGCCGTCCATAAGTCCAGAAACGACATGACACAAAAACAATTTGATGAAGTAAGACAAAAATGTTACCTTTGCAGGACAGTTGATGGCGGCAAGTGCCGCGACTTGAACAGAATGCTTCTAAATACTATTATATTAATTTTTAATCCAACTGTTTTATGAATAGAATTAGACAATGCATGGTAATGATGTGCCTCATCGCCATCTTCACCACGATGGCTAATCCCATCACCGAGAGTCAAGCGAGCGCTATCGCCTCACGTTTCATGGCCAGCAAGAGCAAGCCGTCCACATCGTTGCAAATGGTGCAGAAAGGTCCCAGGCTGAACGCCACCGGCACCATCGATAAAGCAGCCTACTATGTATTCAACAGCGGTCAGAGCGGCTATGTTATCGTTTCGGGCGATGACCAGGCGCCCGCTGTGCTGGGCTACAGCGACAAGGGTACATTCGACAGCAACCAGGTTCCTGAGGCCATGCAAGAACTGCTGAACAGCTATGCTGAGCAAATGATAGCCTTGAGTCAGGGCGGCAAAGCCGAACGCCTGCTGTCTGCTGGACCTGCCATAGCACCACTGCTCACCTGCGAGTGGTCACAGAACAATCCTTACAACATTATGCTGCCCTATGTCAACGGCAGGCATTCTGTAGCAGGCTGTGTAGCCACCGCGATGGCCCAAGTCATGTACTACTACAAATGGCCAGAGCGCCCAACGGCTCCCATTCCCGCCTATACCACTACGTCGGTACACATTAATATGCCCGAGTTGCCCATCGTGAATTTCGACTGGAATTTGATGCAAGACACTTACATGTCCGACGATACGACGAGTGCCGCCGCCCTGGCTGCAGCGAGACTCACGCTCTACTGCGCCCAGTCGGTTGAGATGGATTACTTGGGCGGTGCAGCTGGTGCCACCTCGACACGCATACCGATGATGCTGTCCACCTATTTTGACTACGAGCCCAGCGCTCACAGCATCGGCCGTGACAACTACAGTAGCCAGGAATGGGCAGAGGCGCTCTACAATGAGTTGGCTTCCGGTCGTCCCGTCATTTACAGCGGCAGCAAGAAGACTGGCGCACACGCCTTTATCTGTGACGGCTATGACGGCAACGGCATGTACCACATCAATTGGGGTTGGAACGGATTGAGCAACGGATACTTCCTGCTCAATGTGCTCAACCCTGACGAGCAAGGCACCGGCAGCGCCAGCGGCACCTATGGCTACATCCTCTCACAGGCCGCCATCATTGGCATCGAACCGGGACATGACAGCAGCAACACGTTTGAACTCACGTCAAGCAACGTAACCCTCGACAGCTACACCACGACACGTTCAGGCAACAATTTCCCGTTCTCGGTCATCGTGTCGGGACGTTATTACAACTACACGTCCGAAGTGATGGCCGTCAGTCTGGGTTGGGGACTCTACCAGGACGACACCTTTATCAAAGTGCTCTATCAGACCTATAGCCCTTCGCTCAGACCCGGTTTCTTTGTGTCAACCAACTCCAGGTCATTGAGTTTCGGCCAAAACATCACCAGCGGCACTTATCGCATTGTTCCCATCTACAGTGAATATGGTGCCGGAAACTGGCGTCCGTGTGTCGGTTCCGACATGAACTATATCGAAGTGACCATCGACGACAACACCTGCGCCTATTCATGCTATGGCACTACCGGAAGCAAGGAATACACCGTCAACGACATCACCTTCGAGGGCAAGATGCACAACGGCCGTCCTGTTGACATCTACGTCAACATGACCAACAACGGCCAGACAAACGGAGCATTGCTCAACATGTTTGCCGACGGTGCGTTCAATGCAGCCGGCTATGTGGGTCTAGAGCCAGGCGAGACCGGTGACGTTCCTTTCAAGTATGTGCCAGCAACGCCAGGTGACCATACCCTCACCTTCTCGTGGAACGAGGACGGCAGCAATCCCATCGCGTCCCGCACCATCACCATCGCAGAGATGCCTGCAGCCAGGCTATACGGCTCGATTAACGTGCTCAATGTAACCAACAGCGCTGACGGAATCATCACCGACAACAAGTTCAGTGTTGAAATCAGTGTCATCAACAATGGTTCTACCACCTATGATGAGGACATCTCGCTGAAGCTTTACAAAAAAACACAAGGAAACTATGGCAGTGAAATCCAGGGTAAGAACATAGCTATCGAGCTCGCTCCCGGTGAGCGTAAAACGGTACAGTTCGATATGGAGAATGTAACTGACGGGTGGACATACTTTGCCAGTGCTTTATATTACAGCAGCGGCTCACAAGTGACACTCGGTATCACCTCGCCCTACACCATCGTCTTCCCCGATGAGCCCGAGCCCGGTTTCATCACAGGCGACGTAAACGATGATGGTTCGGTAAACATCTCGGACGTGACGGCGCTGATTGACTACCTGTTGGGCGGTGATGACGAAATCAACGCTCAAGCCGCTGACCTCACCGAGGACAACGACATATCTATCGCCGACATCACAGCTCTCATTGATTTCCTGCTGTCATCCAACTAACTGAAGATTCCAGTATTGACAACTATTAGTGTTCGGAAAAGATATTCAACATCGGCATAATTCACTAAATATGAGTCAATAAGCATTTCTACTGTATTATGAGCTTGGTTTTTGCCTCATAGAGGCAGGTCGGGTCGAAGACTCGACTTTTATGGAAATCACCATGCAAGCTCATCGAAGATGAGCGCAGCTTGGTGACTGCCAAATCAAGTGGAAAGTGCGTCGTAGACGAACTTCTACATCTGCCAAAAACCTGTCAATCACAAAGTTCCTCTTCGAGGCACCTGCAATGTTCAGCTCATGAACCAAGCTGCGAACCTCTCCGAGGTTCTTGCATGGTCTTTCTCATTGAAATCGGTTCTTCGAACCGCTAACATCTGCGATGTTTCCCTAGACACTAATCATTGACAACAAATTCGCGCGGCCCTGTTTCCGGGTCGCGCGAATTTATTGAATTGGCGCTCAAAGTGAGCGAAGTATCTGAGTTGTTACTTGAGAATCTTCTTTGAGGTGAAGCTGCCGTCCTTGTAACGGATCACCATAATGTTGATGCCGTCGAAGGGCGTCATGCTCTCCTGACCCATGATGTTGTAGTAGCGGATATCCACAATCATGGTAGCATCACGCGAGACAACTTCCTTCACACCAGTGTAAGTCTCGTCGGGCGACGTCATGTCGAGCGGATAAACGTTAAAGAACCCGGGGTCGTCATTAGCAGCCATTGGAGCCTTGCTCGGAACCTTCTTATCGGGTTCTGACGGGTTGTAAGGAGTATACTGGATGGCGGCATGGAAGGTGTAGTCAAAGTCCTTGCGCAATTCTCCTATGGGAGGACCATAGCCGGTGGGCTTGCCCGAATCATCCGTCTGGTTGATGTTATAATCCCAACTTCCGACACGGAACGCACCACCAATGGCTAGTGAATTATAGCCTTCATCGGGATCCCATTCATAAACCACAAAGACGCTATCTGTTCTCTCCTCATCGCTAAACTCATCATAATAATCCTTTTCACCAAGCCATACAGCCCAAACCTGAACAACCTCTTGATCCTTAGGTCTCATGAAGAACCAATGATCTGATACTAAATAGCCATCATCACCTTCATGAGAAAACTCTCCACTAGTATCAAAACCTTCAACACCATCAGGAGTCAAGTTCAAAATCAGGAAGTTGGCAGGACTATAGTGGTTGTAGGCATAGTTGGCAACAGGATTAGCATAGTATTTGCCGGCCGTCTCCAGCGGGTCATTCTGGAAGCCAGGATAACCCAAAGTGTTGTTCGGACCAATCGTTGCGGGATCCTTCACATACTGGGGCAGCTCTGAGAGCTCAATGACATGTTGAACCTTGATTGATTGATCTTGGTAAACACCAAACGGATCTTGATTAGATGTTACACACCTGTAGGAACCCTTGATAGAGCCAGCAACAATCTTGTTGTCCACATAGTTGTTCATCACAGCCATGAGTTGCTGTCGCGAGTAGCCAGCCAGTTCGGGAATCGTGCTGAAGTCAAGCATTACCCAGTTGCTCTGGTCCCAGTCGCGATGCTGCAACTTGAAGTACTCACGGTGATAATCGTGAATAATATATTCAGATTCAGGATTAATCTCAGAGTAGAAGTTGGAGACATAGGGAGCCTGATCCTTGGCCCACAGATACTTCTGAGCCACCCAAGTGCCGATAAGCTCGTCGGTCACCTCCACTTCGTCACCATCCTCATAGGTACCGGGGCGCTCAATGTAGGACAGCGGCGAGTTCAGCTGGAGATAAGCAGTAACAGTGACATTAGACGCCGGCATAATGAAGTCACTCAAATACATTATGCCATCGTCGTCTAATCCACCCTCCAGATCTACAGTTTCTCCCGTTGATTCATTGGTCAAAGTTAACTTGACCACCTCATAACCTACAATGGGGAGCACATCAACCCAGATATCAGTGCCTTCGGCATACTCAGTGACATAGGCATGGTCCGCCCAGTAAGCCTTCAAATCAGCGGTACCATCGGGAACGACAGCTGTATGGATCGTGTAACCAGGCTCAAAGTTTGCCGTGATGGTCACATCGGCGGCAGGCATGGTGAAGCTGTAGGTGCCGTCGTAGTTGAAGGCTTCGTCTTGGTTTTCTACGAACGATACTTCATTACCCTGAGCATCAAGAATTGTGATTCCGGTGAGAGCATATCCCGCATTGGGAGTCACCGCAAACGGGATGTCCAGTCCTTCACAACCCACTGAAACCACATCGATTTTACCACCTTGATCGGGAATACATTCGGTGAAAATATTATAGCCCGTATCAAAAGTGACGGTAACAGTAGCGTCGGCCGACGGCATGAAGAAGCTATAAGAGCCATCAATACTCTGTGGTGAAACAGGTACAGTCTCGCTGGTGCCATCGATGGTAACCACAACACTTGAGACAGCATATCCAGCCGAAGGCGTCGGAGTAATAGTTACAGGCATACCCTCAAGAGCAGTACTACCTACTACGCCTTCGGTCTGCTCAATGGTGATCGAACCAGCGTTCTCATCAGGCAGGGCTACAGTGGTGATGTTGTAAGGCTCGGCAAGCTTGTACAGCCAAGTAGTAGAATAGTGATTTTGATCAGTATATTGGGACACAAAGCCTTCACCATCTTTGTAGTAGATGCTCCAAACAAGATTGTGAGTGTCTCCGCTATAATCGTAAAACGAAACTGCACGATATTCGGAGGGGTCGGTAGTATAAATGTCATGAATACGTGATGCGATTTTTTTCGTATCGTCCTTAGACGCTTCCAAGGTGACATGGGTTATTTCCCTTTCTTCAGGAGATGCAGGTACATCAATACCTAAATAGCCACCTGGGGTCTTCAGATATGCATTTCTATATCTTCTATGACTACTACTATTATCGATAAGCTCAGTAACATCCTCCATTGTGAAGAAACCAGCGTTACCGTCAAGTCTCACAACTTGCTTATCCTCAGTTACCCACTCAACAATATCGGTCGAAGAGAAGTGATTGGGGGTAGCGTCTGGGGCGAGGTTGTTCAGCACCTTGCCTAAATATTGGGACACATAGGTGTAAATCTTGCCCTCCTGAATCTGTTCTGTTTTGGTTACCTGTCTGAAGATTTCGCCCTTCAGACCGAAGTTAGCCGTGATGGTCACATCAGCGTCAGGCATCTCGAAGCTGTAAGTGCCGTCACCATTGTCGGTCACTTCAACCGTCTGAGTGTTACCATCACCATAGGTCACAGTCACCGAACTGATGGCAAATCCTGTATTGGCATCAACAGTGAAGTTCACAGTCTCTCCACCCAAAGCTTGACTTTGCACATTGATTGTTCCGCCATTATCCGGGGTCACAATCGTGTGGATATCATAGCTAGGCAGCTCTGCGAAAATAGCCGTGATGGTCACATTACCTGTGGGCATGGTAAAGGTGTATTCGTTGCTGTTACCCGTTGGTGCGGGAGTGATTTCCTGTCCTGTTACCGTATTCGTCACAGTCATTGAAACCAATTCATAACCCGCTTCAGGTGCAACGCCGAATACTACTTGATCAGCATTGGGCACCGAGATAGTCTGCGGTGTATTGACACCATTCAGCCAAATGGCACCACCCTCGCTGGGCGACCAACTGGTTGTCACATCATACTTGGTGCGCTCATAGTCGGCATGAATCGTCACGTCATCACTGGGCATCGTGAAGCTGTAGTTGCCGTCTGCACTGGGTTCGAAACTTGCCACGATTCCATTATTGCTGTCAACCACATCAACACCAGTGAGGGTATAGACAGCGGGATCAGCATCCGTAACCGTGAAGTTCACCGTTACATCGGCTTCAGAGCCAGTGGGAGCAGTAATGGTACCAGCGTTGGAACCCTCGGGATTGACTTGCGTCGTGATGCTGTAAACCGTGGGTGCCGGGGTGGTATAAGTCGCTGTTCCGGGTACAATGATGTAGTCAATCCAAGCCTCGGCATTGACAGTTGTAGTAGCACCGGCAGCAGTAATGGCAGCGGTGTTGTCAGGATCCCAAGTCGTTCCGCCATCGGTGCTGTTCTTGAAGGAAGCATTGACTTCGTTGGGATTGATATTGTGTACCAGCTGGTCAAGATTGCTGCTGATGGTCACATTTTCACCGACAACTACGATTGAGCCGCTGACGGGGTCAAAGGTGAGCGAGAGCGGATACTCGGTAATCGTCATCGTGTTCATCGCCTTGTTGACCGTGATGCGGTAAACGCCGGCAGGAATCTTGAAGGCATAGTCGGTAGTCGTCTGGAAACAATTAGTGGCTACGGTGCCATCCTCTACCATATAATCAAGTTGAGTAGCAAACAGACGATAACCATTGATTTCTCCCCATCCGTCGTCGGATGCCGAAATCTTGGTAGTGAGGCTGAAATGGCCATAGGGGTCACCCTCATTGTTGTTATAGGTGGGATCTCCCTTGAAGTAAACATCAATGTAGTACTCCTGATTAACCTCATCAAAGTTGAACTGGGGACCATGCGGGTACCAAACGGTATTACCATTGGCAGTACCGAGCAGATAGAGGTTGCCAGGAATCTCATAAGTGGCTGCACCATTCACAATGAGGTAGTCACCAAGAGCGGCAGAACCCGTGACGGTTGTTTCACCGATGTTGGAAATCACACGGGTGTTGTCATTCTCTTGAGTTGCCCAGTTGTCAATCGTGTTATAGAACATAACTGGATCCTCATTGGGATTGATGGCATGTACCAAGTCCTGGAGATTGCTGCTGATAGTCACCTCGGTGTTCGGCTCGACAATCACGCCATTGCCAGGCACACCGCCAGCCGGATCAAAGGTGAGCGTGAGCGGATACTCGATAATGCTCATCTCGGTCATTTCTTTGTTAACCTCAATACGGTAAACGCCGGGCTTGATCTTGAAGGAATTGTTGGGGCGGTCACCATAGAGAGGAACACCAGTATAACCATCAGCTACCCATGTCTGATTGTTTTCGGCAGCCAGACGGTAACCAGCGATGTTGTCCCAATTGCCGCCTTCATCAATCTTCTTGGTCAGACTGAAGTAGCCGTAAGCGGGATCGGTATTGGGGTCATCATTATAGCCCTTGAAGTAAACGTCGATGTAATACTTCTCGTTGACACCGTCAAAGGTGAACTTGGGTCCATAAGGTACCCAACCAGTCCTGCCATTAGCCGTACCAAGTAGGTAAAGGTCATGGGCAGCCTCAAAATTGGCCGTCAAGGTGACGCCATTGCCCGGCATGACGAAGGAGTAAACGCCATTGGCATCGGGCGTCATGGTTGTGGTTACGCCATTATCGGTGATGGTAACCGATTGGAAGATGTAACCATCGGCGGCTGAGGGCTTGAAGGTCACCGTCTTGCCCTCGTTGGAATAATATTGTCCGTTAAAGTTGGTATACCCATTGATGAAGTTAAACTGGCCGCCATCAGCAGGATTACAAATTGTGTCGATATTATAAGGCGCCAGGAAGTTGGCCGTAACATTGACGTTGGCACCAGGCATCGGGAATTGGTAATCATTACCGAAGTCGCTGCTAGCCGTCGGGGTCAATGTCGTCACCTCATTGGTAGAAAGATTGGTCACGGTAACCGCGCCAATACCCCATCCGTCAGTCGGGCCGACAAAGAAGCTCACATTGTCATATTGCTGTGAAGTGTAATTGCCATTGCCATCATTCAGCACACCCTCACCCAGCGTGATATAACCGCTGTTATCATCGGGCAGGCAATTGGTGGTGACATAATAAACCTGAGCGGGCTTGTAGAGATAAACGCGCTGGTTGGCAGCATATTGATTATTGCTTGAGTAGTCCATATCTCTGAACAGACTACCTCCATTGTAGTGTCGGATGGCGAAGGTCTTGCCTCCAGCAGTCTCAGTGGCATTGTGGTCAAACCTGATCAACGCATTCTGATTAGTATTACCGCTAACTGAAATGCTAACGCGGAAATACTGCTCGTAACTTGTTACGCTACTTGCAGAATGCAGGTTATAACCTTGGCCATTAGCGGCTCCTGATGACGAACCAGACAGAGAACTGCGGCGGCGCATGTAATTGTCACCCACCTTGATATACCAGGGACGAGAACTATAGCCTGACGCCTCTAACTTAATGAGTTGCACCTCGTCGGTCACTTTCACCTTGTTGTTATTGTCAAGCAGGGTTACAGGAGTCGAGGTAAAGGTGGTCAGATTCTCAGTGGTGCTGTAATAATCCTCCTTGCCCAAGGCTTTGGAAGCATATTGGCTCACCAATGCGTAGGTCTGGCCAGCCTCGAGTTCATCGTTGGACGTTACCTTTTCATAGATGTCACCGAACTCCTTGTCGATGGTAATCTCAACCGAGCCAAAACGCACAGGCTTGCCCTCGGTAACAAACTTAACATACTTCGACGGGGTGGAGCCACCAACCCATGTGCCAACATAGCCACTATAGGTGTATGTACCTGTGGGCACATATGTGGCGACAGCACCAAGTTCACTGATGGTCGAGGGACCCCAGTAGAAGCAGTCCAGATTGTCATCGGTGGTGTTGTCCAGACAATTGAACTTAATCTTCTTGATGACATAGTTGGTCGAGAAGATGTCAAATACCACCTGCTGGTGCTCCACCAGGTAGTTGACATTGTTCAGACCGCTCGAGAAGGTCATCGTGATGCCACCCTTGGTGCAATAATACACCCCGGTGCCATCCTCATAGATGCCCTCGTTGCGATTGATGACAATCGTCTTTTCGCCCGCTATTGCAGCTGGTAGTGCAAAAGCGAGCATCATAAGGAATAAAAGTAGTTTTTTCATCATTGTAATTGTTTTTTAACCGGGCCCTTAATTCATCATCAACAGCAGACATCGTGAACCCGAACTTCTGTCCGCCATCATCATTATTCATTAATTTAATTCATTTTCATTCACAAAGATAGCAAGAAAAACACAAACACCAATTATTTTCACTGGTTTTAATCATTTTTCTTGTTGCATTGAACCGCCATCAGACACCCCCCAATATCATGTCAATGAGGATGGCAACATCGGCAATCGAGATGGACTGATTCTCGTCAACATCCGCAGCATTGTTGTCAATCTGCACATCAGAACCCAACAGATAATCAATCAGAGTGGCTATATCGGCGATACTGGCAATGCCGTCGGCGTTCACGTCTCCAAGAACGAACTCGGGGCCTGCAGACTGCTCCATCGTCACACTGATGGTGACATCACTATCGGGCATCATGAAGCTATAGAGCCCACTCTCGTCATCCAATACAGGAACAATCGTGTCACCTGCCACTGTGATGACCTCCACCTTGCCCACTGTGAAATCGTCGGCAATCGTCAAGGCAAACACCACGTTTTCTCCCGCCTGGGCTTTACCATCCACAATACCGCCGACGAGCGTGACAGTACCGCCTTCATCGGGCACGCACATGGTATTCACCTGATAGGCGTCAACCAGCTTATAGAGCCACACGCGTGAAACCTCGGCACCAGTGACGTTCCAGTTCATCACTTTGAAATTATCGGCATCGGGGTCATAGCGCACAATCCAGTTGGCGTTGGAGCCGCTGGAGGTGTCCTTGAAACGGATGAGGCAATTTGAGGCATTGCCGATGTACATCCAAGCACGGCTCTCAGCCGAAATCTCGTCATTGAGGAATACATTGTAATTGCCGGTGCGCATGAAGCCGTTACCGTTGGTCAGATAGGCTGCGGTACGAGCGTTACCAGAAACAGTAGTATCGGCTACCTGAGTCATCGTGAACATG
>JAEEGI010014283.1_pt1 | contig 16717 bp, 14 predicted proteins | sample 8958751 | NCBI WGS metagenome assembly JAEEGI01 (sample SAMN16246545, study PRJNA631951) | gut metagenome | biome: gut microbiome; feature: rumen; material: KS-attached | host: Bos | place: Iran: Karaj | collected 2018-10
TGTTTCTCTTGATACTGTTAAGAAATATATTGAAGATCAGCGAACAGAGGAACACAAACGCAAATACATTAAGACGGGGAAGTACAAAAAGAAAAGCTAGTGCGATTCAGCCCACAACCGACTTCATCGGAAGGGGGTTTCTCGCACGATATTTATAAATGTGATCAGGGATATTTCTATGACCAGAGTTTATTTTGTAAGGCATGCAGAGCCTAATTACGATAATCATGATGATCTCCTGCGAGAGCTGAGTCCACGTGGGATGGAGGATAGAAAGCTTGTTACAGCTTTTTTATCAGATAAGGATATAGACGTTGTATTATCCAGCCCATTTAAAAGAGCTATCGACACTGTGGCAGATTTTGCAGAGAAAAAGGGCCTGTCTATAGAAAAGATAGAAAACTTCCGTGAAAGGAAAGTTGATAGCTGCTGGATAGAGGATTTCACAGAGTTTACAAAGAGGCAGTGGAGTGATTTTAACTACAAACTTTCAGACGGGGAGTGCCTTAGGGAAGTTCAGGATAGAAATATAGCCGCCCTGAATGAAGTGCTCGTGAAGTATCAAAGAAAAAACATCGTAATCGGAAGTCACGGTACGGCACTGAGCACGATAATCAACTACTACGACAAATCATTTGGATATGAAGACTTTGAAAAGATAAGGTTCGTCATGCCGTGGATTGTAGAATTCGTGTTTGATGATGCTAGAAAGTGTGTGGAGATAAAAAGATGGGAAGAACTGAAACGGTAGAACTTACCGTATTGTGCCTCATTCAGGATGGGGAAAAGATATTATTACAGAATCGAGTTAAGGAAGACTGGAAAGGGTACACTCTTCCAGGTGGTCATGTTGAAATTGGCGAGTCATTTGTGGACGCAGTTAAACGTGAGATGAAGGAAGAGACAGGTCTTGATATCCTTGATCCAAGGCTTGTGGGAATAAAACAGTTTCCTATGAAAAATGGAAATTATGAAGAGGGACGATACGTTGTACTTCTGTTCAAGGCTACTGAATTTACGGGAGATGTTGTCTCTTCTGCAGAAGGCCAGATGGAATGGATCGATTACAGTCAAGTTTCTGAAATTGATACTGTCGATGACTTCCAAGATCTTCTTGATGTATTCAATAATCCAAGTCTCACAGAGTTCCAATACATTGTAGAGGGCGATAATTGGAACGTTTCAAAGAGATAACGCTACCAGGACAGGAATAAAGAAACATAGAGAGAACAATCAACCATGACCTTTATAGAAGCATTAAAAAGTGAAAACCTAGATGCAATCAGAAGCTTTCCCAAGGCTGATCTTCACAACCACTTTGTACTTGGGGGCAGTAGAGAGTATATCCTGAAGAAGACAGGATATGAGATAACTCCAATTTCCAAGACCTTATCATCCATGAGCGAGATGGATGCCTGGAGCAGCAAGTATATCGGAAATCGTTTTAACAGTCCGGAAGGAAGAAAGCTGCTGCTAGAGGCCACATTTGCACAGGCAAAAAAAGATGGAGTCACCGTATTAGAGATTGGTGAAGACGTTTGGGGACTTGGGGAGTTTTTTAATAACGATATTGAAGAACTGATCCATGCATTCCAGGAGGCTAACAATAGGATCGCACCTGAGATAGAACTGCGACTGCAGATCGGATTGTCCCGTCATTGCCCAATTGACTATCTGATGGGATGTTTATCACATTTCTGGGGACACAAAGAGTTCTATTCTATTGATCTATATGGTGATGAGATGGTACAGCCCATAGAGAACTTTATCCCCATATACGAGAAAGCTGCTGAGAATGGATTAGTGTTGAAAGCACACGTAGGTGAATGGGTAACGGCGCAGGATATAGTTACAGCAGTTGAGGCTCTTCATCTTAATGAGGTTCAACACGGAATTGCTGCCGTACAGGATGAGAGCGTAATCGATTATCTGATAGACCACAAGATCATACTGAATATCACTCCATCCAGTAATGTTCTCCTTGGTCGCGCGCCTGATATGGCACATCATCCGATAGCCCAGCTTTACCGTAAAGGCGTGGATGTGACCATAAACTCTGACGATGTCCTTATCTTCGATTCAGATGTGTCCAAAGAGTATTTGCGTCTATATCAGACAGGGTGTTTAACAGCTGAGGAATTGGATGATATCAGACTAAACGGACTAAAAAATAAATACAAAAATATTTGAAAATCATTGTTGACTCTTCCCTTAGGGAACCCCTTAAGGTGGATTTATAAACTATAAGGAGGTTCCGAAAAATGGAAAAGAAAATGACATCTGGCGAAATGGCCAAGAAGGCGGGAGTATCACAGAAGGCGATACGTCTTTACGACGAGAAGGGCCTTCTTAAACCAACTGATTATTCTGAGGGCAACTATCGTCTCTATGATGCTGCTGCGCTTCAGATTCTGGAAAAGATCGTGGCTCTCAAACAGATTGGTTTTTCCCTTGAAGAGATCCGTGATAATCTCAGAGACGGCGAGGCTAATGACATCAAGGGTGCGTTGGAGATTCAGCTCCAGAAGATGGAGGAAAAGAAATATCAGCTCGAGAAGATCACCGACGCCATCAAGAGAACACTTGCCCGCAAAGAAGAACTTGATTGGGATGATGTGGCAGGAATTGTTCAGCAGGTAGGAATAGATCAGAGCGCTGACGAGAATCACTGGAAGGCACTTAAGCACACAAATGGCGAGCTTGACTGGTATGTAAGGATATTCCAGTCACTTGATATAAAAGAAAACAGCAAGGTTCTGGATCTTGGCTGTGGCTATTCCAAGCTCTGGAGAAACAACTGGACAGATATCCCTAAGGGAACCAAGATCACAGGCTACGATATTCACGGAAGCTGGGCTGATGATTTTGCCAAGTTTATTCCAGAGAATAAGGATAAGCTTCCAGAGGGCGTAGAGATTAAGCTTGAATTTGAGGACCTTGAGGATGCTAAGACCTGGGAAAAGATAGATGACAGTGCCTACGATATCGCAATAGCCCACTATTTGGACTATGAGGTTAAAGATTTTGAGGCTATAGTTGTTCATGCAAGCCAGGTTATAACAGATGATGGATGCTTTGCCTGCAATGGTGGAAATGTGTCAAAATGGAATGAATACTTCAAAGAGGCATTGGATGCTATTGGCGAGGACTCAGGCTTTATTGATAAAGTAATCAGGAAGCAGAATGAGAAAAGAGATGCATATATTGCCATGGCTAATAAGTATTTTGTCAGGGTCGAGTCAGTTATTCTATCTAACTATTGGCACTTTACTGAAGCTGGAGATATCTTGAAGAAGTTCAAGGACTACTACGAAGGTCAGGAGAAGACGATCGCAAGGTATGAAGATAAGTTCCTTAAATACTATCAGGAACAGATTGAAAAGAACGGCGAAGTTGTCATGGAGATCAACAGCCAGTTCTGGCATTGCTACAAAAAATAATATGAGAAAAACCAAAAATCCAACTATTCGGAAAAACTGAATAGTTGGATTTCTTTTTATTTCCATGCTGTTTCCCATACTTTGTTGCACAGGTCAATGCAATACAACCTGGAGAAGTGTGAGTCTTGTGCAATGATTGCATTTTTCTTTCCTAGCTCATCAGTATAATCTGAAAGAGGATATACTGAGACGCCCTTGGGACCTTGCTGAAGATGACACACAAGTGCTTTGATGCCGTGATCTTTGATCACAACTTCACCATTTTTATCACGTCCTATAGTAATCTGGGCCATGCCTCCAACACATCTGTTGGCAATGCCTTTGCCACTGGAGGAAGTCCAGTTAACGAAGTTGCCGAGTGAGTAGTATACGAGCATATCGCCATTACCTTTGTTATTGGATATGCCAGCAATGCTATCCTCAAGCATTTCAACAGGTTCTATTACATGTGGGTGAGTTCCAATTACAAGATCTGCACCATATTTCCTGAATCGCTTAGTCCATTCTTTCTGATATGAATCTGGATTAAGGACATATTCTGTTCCCCAGTGAGGGCAAACAATAGTAAAATCAGCATTTTGCTCAGCGTAGGCAAGATCAGATTTTACTTTTGATACTTCGAGAGTATCTACAGCATGAGGCATGTCGGAAGGAGCCTTGATTCCGTTGGTTCCATAAGTGTAATTGAGTATTGCTATGCGAATGCCATTTTTCTTGATGATATTTATGTTTGAATATTCTGATTCAGTCTGGTTGATTCCAACTACAGTTATTTCCGGATGAGTCTTTTTCCAATAATTACAGCTATTAACAATTCCCTTTTTCCCTCGGTCAAGGGCATGATTTGTTCCGTGGCAGACTACGTCAAAACCTGTCTTTACAAGAGCATCGCCAATCTGGTAAGGAGCGTTAAAGTTTGGGTATCCGGAAATGCCAAGCTCTTCGCCGCCTATAATAACTTCCTGATTGACGATTGCAATATCAGCTGCCGAGATGTCTTTTCTGGTACGGTCAAATATAAAATCAAAGTTGTATTCACCACTTCCATTTACAGCTGCTTCCTCAACAGGGCTGTGGAGAAGAATATCTCCGACCATGATGATATTTACATCATTGGTATTAGCTGCAGAAACAGGAGAACTGGAGGCAGTAAATAGTAAGCTGGCAATAATGATGCCTACAGAATATTTCTTTATATATGAAATTGTTCTTTTTGAACTTCCACATATTCTCATTTTGATATTCCGCCATACAATATTTCTTTTACACTATATTATTATAGCAGAAGAGCTGCTCAATCGAGCTGGCTGTAGAAATTATCTATGTTTTCGGCAGGAAGCTGAACTGGAGGCCAGCCGTAATCCTGATACTGAGTAATATTAAGGTCATTTGCTGCTACATAGTTAGCAATGATCTGAGCTCTTGTGGCTTCTCTTGCATCCTTATCCAGTGAAAGTGCAAGGAGTTCGTCGTACTTATCACCGAAGATTGCTCTTGCTGTAGGTTCGAAGTTGGAACCATCACCTACAAGATCCATACCAGTAATTTCATAGCCTTCTTCGTCGCTCTTCATGTGAATAAGTCCTGCGTAACTTCCGCCTGAAGTGAACATCAAAGTGTCGCCCTCGAGATTATAGTTATAAATCCAGAAATCACCATAAACCTTGATGTCATCCTGATCAGAATTATCAATCTCGATTATATAAGGTGTAGGAATGCAGACATCATAGTTTGAATACTGCTGACCATATTCGTCTCTCAGGAAATCATAGAGAACTGTGTAGAAGTATTCTGGGCCAGGATATTCATATCTTGGAAGAGGAGAATCAATATTCTCTGCATCAACCAGAACTTCGCTGGCATCTGTAGCTGACTCATCTATGAAAACCTCAGGTTCTACCTCATCAAAGAATTCAACTTCAGTAGCTTCTTCATTACTTGCACTCTGGATATTTTCTTCTAACGCTTCAGCGTTAACGCTCTTTGATCCACAACCAACCATAGCTGCAATAATAGTTGTAGCAAAAAGTACATTTATAAATGAAGCGGCTTTGTTTCTGTCTCTCATAATATCCTCCTCGGGAAAAGATAAATCCCATATATAAACTATTATCGAAAGCTCGTATCTGTTTCTTTAAACATTTATACGAAGGAATATTTTTGATGGCAAAAAGAAAAACCTCAGGCACAAAAATGCACCTGAGGCCAATATTTTTTTTAATTTGCTTTCTTAAGATTCTTAATAACGAACAATGTTCCAAGCATCAATGCTATTCCAACTACAAGGCAGATCACCCAGTTTCTGACGAAACCAGAAATGATATATGCGGCAAAAGAAACAGCGGCAGCAGTCATTGCATAAGGAAGCTGCGTAGAAACGTGTTTGATGTGGTCACACTGAGCACCGGCACTTGCCATGATAGTAGTATCTGAAATAGGCGAGCAGTGATCTCCGCAAACAGCACCAGCCATACAAGCTGAAATAGCGATTATCATAAGCTCGTTATTCATGTTTGAACCAAATACATTAACTACGATAGGAATAAGGATTCCGAAGGTTCCCCATGAAGTACCAGTAGCAAAAGCAAGGAATGTAGCAATGATGAAAACAAGTGCAGGGATGAAGCTCATAACAGCGCCGTTGTCTGCAAAGTTCTCAAATATTCCAGCTACATAATTAGCTGCGCCAAGAGAATCTGTCATAGACTTAAGTGTCCATGCGAAGGTGAGAACCAGGATAGCTGGAACCATACTCTTAAAGCCCTCTGGAATAGAGTTCATACAATCTTTGAAGCTCAGTACATTAGTAAGCAGGAAAAAGACAATTGTAATAATAAGTGCTGCAACAGAGCCATATACAAGTCCTACAGAAGCATCTGAACCAGAGAATGCATCAACAAAGCCTGTTCCCTCAAAGAATCCACCAGTGTAGATCATTCCGATTACGCAGCAGATGATAAGAGAAACAATTGGGAATATAAGATGAATAACTTTTCCCTTCTGAGATGTTGGAGGATGTGGCTGATCGCTGGCACCAAGAAGTCCTTCACCATCTCCTACAGAAGTGATAAGGTCTTTTACCTTGATATGCTCCTCTGCCTGCTTCATTGGACCATAATCCATCTTCATCAGAGTAAGGCCGAACATCATAACGATAGTAAGGAGTGCGTAGAAGTTATATGGAATAGCTCTTACAAAAAGAGTAAGACCATTAACACCATCTACGAAGCCGGTAACAGCTGCAGCCCATGAAGAAATAGGAGCGATGATACAGATAGGAGCAGCAGTTGCATCAATAAGGTATGCAAGCTTTTCTCTTGAAATCTTGTGCTTATCAGTTACTGGGCGCATAACTGAGCCAACTGTCAGACAGTTAAAATAGTCATCGATGAAGATAAGCATTCCAAGAACTATAGTGGCAATCTGAGCCCCGGTTTTGGTCTTAACATGCTGTACTGCCCATTTACCAAAGGCAGCGGAACCACCAGCTCTGTTCATGAGCATTACCATTGTGCCCAGGACAACCAGGAAGATCAGGATACCAACATTCCAGGAATCTGAAAGCTGGCTGATCATACCATCAACAAAAACATGCTCGATTGTTCCTGTAAAACTAAAGCCGGAATACAGCATACCACCGACAACAATGCCGATGAACAGGGAAGAATAAACTTCCTTAGTGATAAGAGCCAGTGCTATAGCAATGATAGCGGGAAGCAGGGACCAGAAAGTGTCGACAAACATATCATTCTCCTTTGCATTAACGTATTAAAGTATACTCTATTATTTTACTAAGACACGGGTGTTGTCAATGCATTATTGGTGTCGAAATTTTGTTGATGTCGTTATATAATATATTTGCAAACGTATAACTATATAAAAATAAGAAACTACAGAATGTGATGGCGAACGAATAGGAGAATAGACGGTGGATAAGGGAAACGTGCTGGTAGTTGGTTATGCAGGTGTTGGAAAGTCAACTTTGATAAAAGCTATTTTGGGTGAAACGGCCATGAAGAAGCCTGTACCATCCAAGACAAAGAACGATGCGGATTTTAAGGTTTACGAGAACAAAAGTATTCCATTCAGATTGATTGACACTGTTGGCATTGAACCAGGCGTTTTCAAAGAGCGCAAGGCTGTCAGTGCTCTTAGAAAATGGTCTGGAGATACTATCAAAGCTGGAAAAGATAACCAGATCAGCGTTATATGGTTCTGTCTGGACAGACTTACAGCCAAGCTCTTTCCTAAGACTATCGAGGCCTTCATGGACTCTGTAAGTGTGTGGAAAAATGTGCCTATAGTTGTGGTAATCACCCAGTCCTACACAGCGGATGATGTTAATGAAACAGAGGCAATCGTAGAGAAAGCCTTTTTGTCCAAGAAAAAATATGCCACAAGACTTGTGGATGTTGTCTCCGTTGTTGCTAAGCCCAAGACCGCTGAGGAAGGCGAGCTGATAGTTCCTATGGGAATTACAGAGCTTATTGAGCTTACGAACAGTCTTCTGCCAGAGGGCCTTCAGGCTGCTGAGAAGGACATTGCTCGTTATAACCTCACTAGGAAAAGAGCTATGTCCCATGCCGTTGTCAGCGTAGCAACACTTGCCGGAATTACGGTAGGAAGTGTAGCATCTCCGGTAGTAGATGTGATGCTTTTAAAGCCAACGGAATCACTTGAGATTGAATCCATTTTCAAAATATGGGGTATCAAGAAGACCAAGAAGGCCAAAGAAATGCTAAAGCTCATGGTTGATATTGGAACTGTGAGCATTACAGGCAAGATGATAGCCTCAACTCTTAAGGTTATTCCTGGCGTTAACATCGGCGCAGCAGTAGTAAACGGCTTTGTCTCCGGTGCCATAGTATTTGCGCTTGGTGAAGCTTCTGCCTTTGTTTTCGAGCAGATTTATTCCGGCAAGAAAACACTTGATGATCTTGACTGGGTAAAAGACGTACTGGATGAGAAGCTTACAAGCTCAGCACTTGATAAGGTAACATCAACAGTAGCTGATGTTTCCAAGAACGCAGATAAAAAAGAAATCCTGAACATGGTAGCAAGTGCATTTGGCAAAAAAGCACTAGCTTAAAAAGACAAAATAAAAACCTCAGATATATTCTGAGGTTTTGGGCATAAAAAGAGCGATAGACGGGGCTCGAACCCGCGGTCTCCACCTTGGCAAGGTGGCGCTTTACCAACTAAGCTACTATCGCATAAATTATCGTATTCATTTGTTTTGGTGCGACAACAAAATTGATTTTAGACTAAATGTGTTGTGTTGTCAACATATTTGGTCTAAAATTTTGATGCTAGTTTTTTAGTATAGAAATTATTGGAGATTGATTGAATGGGAAATACAAAAATCGCAGTCGCAGACGCAAGGGTAATACTGAGAAAAGGCCAGGGCAGAGAGTTTAAGGCTGGCGGCCTTTGGATATATGACAACGAGATAGATAAGGTAGAGGGCAAGTTTGAAAACGGAGACGTCATAGAGGTCCTTGATTTTGATGGATTCTTTTTGGGCTATGGCTTTATAAATGAGAAATCCAAGATCAGAGTTCGCATGATGTCCAGAAAAAAGGATCATCCAGTAACTGAGGAGCTGATCGAGAGAAGAGTAAGAGATGCCTGGGAGTACAGAAAAGCTGTAATGGCAGATTATATTGATGAGTATAAAACTAATTACATTCAGCTCTCCTGCAGATTTATCTTTGGTGAGGCAGATTTCCTTCCAGGAATCACAATCGATAAATTCGCTGATGTCCTTGTTATCGAGTCGCTTGCACTTGGCACAGACCGTATGAAGGACATCATCCTTGATAAGTGCAAGAAAGTTCTCGCGGAGGATGGTGTTCAGCTTAAGGGAATCTATGAGAGAAGTGATGCCAAGGTTCGTGAGCTTGAAGGCCTTGAGCGTACAAAGGGCTTTATCGGCGCTGAATTTGATACCAAGGTTCTCATCGAAGAGAACGGCGTTAAGTATTATGTAGATGTGGAAAACGGCCAGAAGACAGGCTTTTTCCTTGACCAGAAGTTTGACAGACAGTCCATCAGAGGGCTTTGTAAGGGTAAAAAAGTATTAGACTGCTTTACCCACACAGGCTCTTTTGCCCTGAATGCAGCAGCTGGCGGCGCTTCATCAGTTCTTGGAGTAGATGCATCAGACCTTGGCTGCAAGCAGGCTGAGGAGAATGCAGCACTTAACGGGCTTGAGAAGATCGCAAGTTTCCAGTGCGCAGATGTATTTGAGCTTCTTCCTGATCTTGAGAAAAAGGGCGAGAAGTTTGACGTGGTAATCCTCGATCCACCTGCTTTTACCAAATCCAGAGCTTCTATCAAGAAGGCTGCTACAGGTTATAAAGAGATCAATATGCGCGGAATGAAGCTTGTTAAGGACGGAGGCTATCTTGCTACCTGCTCTTGTTCACACTTCATGGATGAGGAATTATTCCTAAAGACTATCGCAGATGCGGCAAGAGATGCGCACAAGCGCCTAAGGCAGGTTGAATTCAGGCAGCAGGCGGCTGATCATCCAATTCTTTGGGGTGGCGCTGCTTCATATTACCTTAAGTTCGTGATCTTCCAGGTGTGTGACGAAATATAATAATAATTTAATTATTATTTCATTTTCTTAATTTGAACATTCAGACATGCCGCACTACAATTATGGTATGAAGAATAAACGCAGACAACCTAATATGCGTGATAGGACGCAAAAGCAGACTATAGGTGGCGATTACCTTTCGGATAAACAGTATGTGGTAGTTGCCATCGCTCTTTTGATGACGCATATTTTGCTGGAACTGTTCTATCTGTGGCTTGGCTGTATACCGATGGCTTTAATAAACATAGCCAGCATTTTGACATATGTAGTAAGTATCATGGTGATTATCAGTAACAAAGTGCTGCTGTCGATATGGATAATGGTCTTAGAAGTGTATTTGCATGTAGTTTGTTGCTGCATTTTCCTTGGCATAATGTGTGGATATCAGCTATGGCTTTTTGGCACGTTATCTTGTGTCTTTTTACCATTCTTTTTGCCGGGGCTACATGGATTTCAGAAAAAGCAGATCGGAATATTCAGCGTAGTTATTGTAGGAACTTTTATGATACTTACTACGCTTGGACGGTACAATCTTTTACCAACCAATTATAATGCATCACCTGAAGTTGCCAGTGTCTTGTACTATGTAAATGCATTTTTGGGGTTTTCTGCGATCATGTTCTATGCGGCGGCGTATAACAGCAGAATGTCGGAGAAGAATATGGAACTTCAGATGGCGGCTGAACATGACTTTTTAACCGGCATCTATAACAGGCAGAGAATGCAGAAGATACTTGATGCGGAGATTTTGAGGGCACAGGAACTTGATGAGAACCATTTGATGGTTGCCATTGCAGATATCGATTTTTTCAAGAAGATCAACGATACATATGGCCATGTTACAGGTGATGAAGCGTTAAAAGAGCTCACGAAAGTCTTTTCAAGGTATTTTGATGAGGGACTGTTATATGGAAGATGGGGCGGAGAGGAATTCCTTCTGATAGCTCCGGAGAACATGACTTATGCTGAGTTTGGATCAATGCTTGAGGATATCAGGAAGCAGGTTGAAGATAATGAATTTATGTCTGGAAATGAAATGATTAGATTTACGATATCTATCGGTGCGGCCGAGTATAAGAAAGGAATGACGTCTGAGCAGCTTATGAATGCAGCTGATGACAGATTGTATCACGCCAAGGAAACTGGGAGAAACAAAGTAGTTTACTAAAATTTAGATTGTATACAAGATAAGATGGTGCTAGAATCGTGGGTATGAGGTCAAGGACGACCTCATACCTTTTTGCATTAATCAGCAGAATAGGAAACTTTGTATATAGGAGATGATAGAAATGGCAGGATTAACAGATTACGATTTACTTACTAAACAGCTTAACTCACTGGCAGATGATGAGAACTTTTTTATGCCGGTGTTATCTAATGCTTCAGCTCTTTTATATGAGAATTTAGAGGATATCAACTGGGCAGGCTTCTACCTGATGGATAAAGGCTCTCTTATGCTGGGACCATTCCAGGGTAAGGTTGCATGTATCAGAATTCCTCTCGGTAAGGGTGTTTGCGGAACAGCAGCTAAAGAGGACAGGACTCAGCTTGTAGCTAATGTTCATGAGTTTTCAGGGCACATTGCCTGCGACGCTGCATCTAACTCAGAGATTGTTATTCCTATGCACTGCAATGGCAAGGTTATAGGCGTTCTTGATATAGACAGCCCAAGCTTTGACAGATTCAAATTTGAGGATCAGGTTGGTCTTGAGAAATTTGTTAAGGCCATTGAGGAAAAGACAGATTTCTGCAGATTTAACGGACTTCGTGAGGAACAGTTCAAGGAGCAGTAAATAATTAGAAAGAGAAGATTAGAGATGGCTGGAAAGATTTCTTTTTCAAGTGATTATACCAAAGGAGCGCATCCAAGAATTTTGGAGCGTCTTAGTGAAACTAATTTCGAACAGTTAGATGGTTATGGTACTGATGGTTACTGCAAGAGCGCAGCTGATAAGATCAGATCAGCCTGCGCTGCGCCTGAGGCAGATGTATTCTTCCTTGTTGGCGGAACACAGACCAATCAGACAATCATAGATATGCTGCTTAAGCCCTACGAGGGAGTTGTGGCAGCTCAGACTGGACATGTGGCAGCTCATGAGGCTGGTGCGATTGAGTTTTCAGGGCACAAGGTTTTGACTCTTCCAAGCTTTACAGAGGCTGGAAATACAGAAGGTGAGGGCGCTGTTTATTCTGATCAGGTTGGCAAGATCAAAGCTGAGGATCTCAAAAAGCTCCTTGCTGATTTCTACGCTGATGACAACCACGAGCACATGGTATTCCCTGGTGCTGTGTATATTTCACATCCAACAGAGTATGGAACACTTTATTCCAAGGCTGAGCTTGAGGAGCTTTCTGGAATCTGTAAGGAATATGAGATTCCTCTTTTCCTTGATGGAGCAAGACTTGGCTATGGACTTATGAGCCGTAGAACAGATGTGACACTTCAGGATATCGCAAGACTTGTTGATGTATTCTACATCGGCGGAACCAAGGTTGGTGCGCTGTTTGGAGAGGCAGTTGTATTTCCTCACAAGGTTCCAACTAAGCACCCAGTACCAGTTATCAAGCAGCATGGAGCGCTTCTTGCTAAGGGATGGCTCCTGGGACTTATGTTTGATACGCTCTTTACTGACAATCTCTATATGGATATCAGTAAGAATGCCATTGATATGGCTGAAGAGCTCCGCAAGGGACTTGTGGAGAAGGGCTATAAGCTTTATATTGATTCTCCAACAAATCAGCAGTTCATTGTTATGGATGATGATAGGTTAAAAGAGCTATCAGAACACGTACGATACGGCTTCTGGGAGAAGCTTGACGATAGCCACACAGTAATTCGTCTCGCAACCGACTGGGCCACAACCCAGGAAGATATCGCAGAACTGATGCGATATTTATAAAATGGCATAGTTCGAAAATATTTGTTTTCGTCTGCGTCGTGATTTTCAATAATAAAAATAGGAGATATATCTTTCCTGGGGCAAAACTCGGCGCGAAGCGCCTCAGACATGTTGCCCCATAACGGAAAGCTATACCTCCTATTTTTTTATTATGAAAATCATCTCCTCGTCCGAGAACTGCATATTTTCGGACTATGTCATAGTTATAGATACTTCATTCAGTGTTTGATTATTATTGGTTAGTGCTTCTAGGAACAATAGACATATCTTCAAAAGTGATATTTTCACAGTATTCTGTGTGGATATCTTCTACACCTTCAGCGGGTTTTTCCATCTCTATATCTTTGAATTCCACATTTTTAATCTCATATCCAGGTACATCGAATCCACAGAGCAATATGGATGGGCAGTCGTGCCATTCGTTGTGACCGGCGTTGTTGTCGAGGTAGCGGCCGAGGAGGTGCATACGCTCGAAACGGCAGTCACCGAGCTGTGGTGGAACCTTGGAGCCTTCGCCGTCGTCGTTATAGCCAACGGAGTGCATCTGAATGTGAGAGGCAGTGATATCGCGGACGAGGATATTTCTCACATAACCGCCACGCTTCTTGGTGGCCTTTATCTCGATTCCTGACCAGGTTGGGCCCATCTCGCAGTCCCAGAGACGGACGTCTTCTACGCCGCCTGACATTTCACTTCCGATGCAAAGACCGTGTCCAAAGTGAGTAATGCTGTCAAATACTCTGATGTGCTTGGTTGGTCTGTTGATTACGTTACCCTCAGGGTTCTTGCCTGATTTAATGGCAACGGAATCATCCTCTGTGTAGAAATCGCAGGCATAGAGTGTTGAATTGGTTGATGAGTCGGGATCCCAACCATCACCATTCCAGATTCCCTCGGATTTGATGGTGCAGTGGTCAGTTACAATCTGATCTGAATACACAAAATGGATGTTCCATGAAGGAGCATAGCCTAGTGTAAGGCCATGAATCCAGATATTACGACAGTTACTCATGTTGATAAGTCTGCCCCTGAAGCGAAATGCGATTGTTTCAGGTTTCTCATAATCTTTTATCTTATCTCCAAGAGATGCAATGTAATCTTTGAGTCTTTCTCCCTCTATCTTGGCAATAGCCTTGGCAAGAGGAAAGCCTCCGCCCATGATAGAGCCTCTTCCGCGGATAATAACATTCTCGCAGTTGTAGCCGGCGTTATGATCAAGCTCGCCCAGATTCAGAAGGCTCCTGTAGCATTCCATCTCATAACCCTCAAAGCGGCTATGAATCTTGGGGAGGTAGTCCACAGGATCCTCTGTTCCCTGTAAAAGAGCTCCTTCCTCCAGATAGATTTCAGTGCCAGAGTGGACGTTAAGGGCTCCAGTTAAGTAGGTTCCAGCAGGGAAGTACACGATAGACTTTTCATCGCAGGCATCGAGCGCATCCTGAAGTGCTACAGTGTTGAGAGTTTCTCCATCACCTATAGCATTGTAGGGAGCTTTGGTTACGTCGATATGTCTTTTGACAGGATTAGTATGAACTGAAAGCTTGCCAAGACTTATAGGCGCAGAGCCTTTAGCGTGGTCTTCGGGATATTTGATCATTATCTCAACATCTATCTCAGAATCTGGCGCCAGGTCAGTGAGAGAAATGTGAGTCTTATCTATTTCTTTATACAAAGAGCCGTTGATAAGGCACTGGTAAGTGGCGCTAAGATCAGCATCCAGTGGCATATCCCAGAAAATCTCAGCCTCTGTATCAGTTGCTCGGTAGTCCAAAAGAAAATCAAAATTCATCATGCAGATTGCCTCCAATTAGTGAGTAACAGTTTATTGAAGTCTCAGATACTTATAATGAAATCATACAGTCATAGAGTTTTTGTATCTAATATAAAACTACCCAAAATCATGCATATTCAACTAAGATATGAATTAACTGACTATCATCAAAATTGTGCCAGATACAGTAGTAAAATTCATTAAAAATCTAACACTTTTCCTGTGGAGTGATTATAATAATATTGTACCGCAAATTTGTTGTCGAAAATGGGGTGACAACAGATAAATAGGGATGCATAGACATCTCAAATAATCAAATATCAGGAGGCATGGTATGAAGAAGTATGTAGCAGAATGTATTGGAACAGCAACACTTGTAGTTCTCGGCTGTGGAACAGCTATGCTGGTTGGATGTGACGCAGCAAGCGGATCAGGATATCTTTTGACAGCGCTTGCATTTGGTCTCACTATCGTGGCTATGGCTTATTCCATTGGAAACATCTCAGGTTGTCACATTAACCCAGCAGTTTCTCTCGGAGTTCTGCTAAGTGGCGGAATGGAAGTTAGTGAATTTGTTGCTTATGTTATATCTCAGTGCCTCGGCGCTTTTGCTGGTGCTGGAATCCTTGCACTTATCTTTAATCTTGGCGGAGTAGAGGATAAGACAGGTGGCTTTGGTTCTAACGGCCTTGCAGGCGTAGGCGGAAATCCAGTTGCAGGACTTATCGTTGAGATCGTTCTCACATTTATCTTTGTTATCGCAATTCTTGGTGTTACATCCAAGAAGGCAAATCATGGCTCTTTTGGCGGACTTGTAATCGGCCTTACACTTGTAGTAGTTCATATTCTTGGCATTGGACTTACAGGAACATCAGTTAACCCAGCAAGAAGCTTTGGACCAGCTCTTGTTGCTGCATTCACAGGCAACTCAGCTCCTATAGCAGCTCTTTGGGTATTCATCGTTGGACCACTTGTAGGTGCAGCTCTTGCAGCATTTGTTTACAAGGCACTTGAGGACTGATAAATAGTAGTAGATATTGTAGACTCGTTAATCCCTGGCCACTAGATATGGTCAGGGATTTTTTTCTTGCATAATGTATATATTAATAGTATTATGTGAACGTTAATATATTAAAAGCTGTGACGAAGACAGTAGGTAGTACGCGAAGCCTTCAGAGAGCCGACGGTTGGTGCAAGTCGGTGCAAGTAGCCGCTATTCGAAAATCACTTCTGAGCTGCAGAATCGAACGATATTGAGTAGATTTTTGCCGTGATTCCTGGCGTTAACGGGAAGCGTATTCAACTGAAGCGACTAGCTTTGGCGCGTATGTGTAAACAGGTGGTATAACGAGATTAGATTAATTGGCCTCGTCCTTTTTACAAGGACGGGGCCTTTGTGCATTAAGAAAGGAGCTCAAAATGTATAACAAAGTCGAAACTGACATGAACTTTGTCGGCAGAGAAAAGAAGATTGAAGAATTCTGGAAAAAAGAAGACATCTTCCAGAAGAGTGTTGATACCCGCAGCAAGGGTGACATGTATATGTTCTATGATGGCCCTCCAACAGCTAATGGTAAGCCACACATTGGACACGTGCTCACACGTGCTATCAAGGATATGATTCCTAGATACCGTACTATGAAGGGATATACAGTACCTCGTAAGGCTGGTTGGGACACACATGGTCTTCCAGTTGAGCTCGAAGTTGAGAAGATGCTTGGTCTCGATGGCAAGGAGCAGATTGAAGAGTACGGTATGGAGCCTTTCATCAAGAAGTGTAAGGAATCCGTATGGAAATATAAAGGAATGTGGGAAGACTTCTCAGGCACAGTTGGATTCTGGGCTGATATGGAGCACCCATACATCACTTATGATGATAATTTCATCGAGTCAGAGTGGTGGGCTCTTAATGAAATCTGGAAGAAAGGTCTTCTGTACAAGGGTTTTAAGGTAGTTCCTTACTGTCCTCGTTGTGGCACACCTCTTTCATCACACGAGGTTG
>JAEEGI010014284.1_pt1 | contig 16717 bp, 8 predicted proteins | sample 8958751 | NCBI WGS metagenome assembly JAEEGI01 (sample SAMN16246545, study PRJNA631951) | gut metagenome | biome: gut microbiome; feature: rumen; material: KS-attached | host: Bos | place: Iran: Karaj | collected 2018-10
TGGTATTTTTCCAAGTGGCCCAAGAGCACTAACTTTGCACCATGAAGAAATCAATACTCGTAATACTCACATCGGCATTTGTTCCGATTGCAAGTTTCGCACAGTTCAATACCATCGGTGATGTTACAAGTCGCCCATCAATCAAGACAATAAAGAATCCTTCAGAACAAACAGTTGCTCCGAAGGATAGTGTTCAGAGTGATTCCGCTTCCACTGAGATTCCCGATAGGATAGAAGGGAAAGAAGAGAGACTGAGGACATACCTCAGTGTGTCCTTTCCTCTGAAGAAGATTCTGATAAACTCAAAGTTTGGAATGAGGAAGCACCCTGTATATCATAAGTATATGATGCACAACGGTCTTGACCTACATGCACGACACGAGGAAGTTCTCTCAATGTTACCAGGCAAAGTGCTTAGGGTAGGATATGACAGCCGTTCCGGGAAATACGTAACCGTACAAACAGCTAACTACACAGTCAGCTATTGTCATCTGTCAGAACAATACGTAAAGCCCAATGACTATCTTCATGCAGGAGAGCCATTGGGATTAACTGGTAGTACTGGAGCATCCACTGGTGAACATCTGCATCTGACAACAAAAAAGGATGGCAAGGCTTTTGACCCGACCATCCTCCTTAATTATATTCGTTCAATACGAGAATAGTGAATTTGTATCATACAAATGAAATAAGCTTGCACTTGTCCATGTTAGTCCACTTTTAAGTGATTTTGAACATAAATACAAAAATGTCAGTAACTTTGTGCCAAAATCATTATCACTAATAAAAATTTGGTAACATGAAGAAATTAAGTTTTATCGCATTACTTTGTGCAACATTCTTATTAAGCTCATGCGGCGCTTTCAAAAGTTATGTCGCAAGTTATTCGGTTGGCCTCAGTGCAGTTGAAAGTCCTGCGGATGCTAAACAACAGTTTGGCGAAACCAAAGTTGTCACTTTTGATGAAGAAGGTATCAGCAAATATCGTTATGAGGACGATTATATTGACATTGTATGGTATGTAAGTAGCAAACAATTCAACTTTACATTGAAGAATAAATCAGGCCATACACTTAAAATCAACTGGGATGATGTAAGCTATGTAGATACAAAAGGTCAAGTTGGACGTGTTATGCATTCTGGTGTAAAATATGCTGAAAGAAATAGTTCTCAGCCAGCTACTACGGTACCAAAGGGTGCAAGTATTTCAGATATTCTTTTGCCGACCGACAATGTATATTATGTCTCAGGTCAATATGGAGGTTGGAGAGAAAGCTACCTGATACCGTGTGTATATAAAACCCCTGAAGCATTTAATGCGGAAGCTTCTGGATATGTCGGAAAGACAATGACCGTTATGATGCCTATCATGATTGAAAATGTCCAGAATGATTATACTTTCACTTTCAATATTGATAAACTTTTGAATACAGCTTCAAAATAGTACAATTATGGCTGCCTATACATGTCGTAGGCAGCCATAATTCTTAATCTATTCAGAACTTAATAGTGTCCATGTTAGACAATTTAAGCCACCACCGCTATTGGTGTTCTCATTAGGATTTTCAAGGATTTCAGTCATGTCACAATTAATTGACTCTATTTCATAAGATGAACCGAATGCGTCCTTGATTTGTTGTTTAGCAACGTTATCAAGTTCTTTCCATCCTAATGAAGGTATGACGATGTGATGCCCTACTTGTAAGAAATTAATATATCCCCAACTCTTTGATTTCATTAAGCTCCACATCTTAGTGTCTTTTATTCCATCTATATCGCCGAAATGAAGACGTTCAATATCAAAGTATTCTTTCAATGGTTTTGTTAGACGTTCTTCATCATCAAAATCGCAGTAATTCGTGATAAGAACTTTGCCCTCAGATATATACCTAACCATTCCGTCTGCATGTCCAATTGGATTTTCTTCTTTTCCTTCCCAATCTATGAGAATAAGACGAATCCTTCCGTCAAAGAATATATTCCACCAGTCATTTAATTCTTTTTTTGATAGATTGTTTTCGGTAAGTACTTTACTACACATGATAATTGTCGGCTGGCCAAATTTGTCGATAGCCTTTATAATATTACCTCCATCAAGAACGATTGGCATAGTCACAACGTCAAAGTCAAACTTCTCAATCTGACGAATATGAACTTTGTGAATAAGCCAATTGGTAATATATGCCTTCTGTTCACTTAAATAATCTGGATTATACGTATAGTTCAGGAACAAACCTGGCGTTAATTGTACTGGCATGTAGTCTCTTGCCCATATATCACGAGTATTGTAAAGTTCGTAATTTTTCAGAGGTTTGACAGTTTCCTTCAATGCTGCATACAGTTCTTTCCTTAACAGAGAATCTAATCCGCTACTTTCTGTAGGTAGAAGACTGGAATAACAAACCGTATTAGTTCTTTCATCTGTGATGAAGTTTTCTTTCGTTATGTCAATCATATATTTAGTCCTTTGTTAATTCAAAGTTCATAATCTCACCATGTGTCTTGTAGTTACCGATATTGTTACCTCGAATAACTTTCTCTGCTTCAAGAATTTCACCTTTGCGTATTCTATAGACAAGAAGGAGGTCATCTGTTTTTAGACTACTATTTTCACTTGAAACAACCTTCAAATAGTTTTCACCTTCGTGATTAACAACAATAAAGGTAATCTTCCGATCCAGATATTGAATGAAGATTTTTGTGTTTATCTCAAGGGCATGGATATATAGGGTCTCATCATTATACCCCCAGTCACTAACAAGATTCTTTGCTGACGAGTACTCCTCCCATGATTTATAGCCGACATATAATGCTATGGTGTTTAATGTGTATTCACTTGCTTTTCTATCATCTTGTATGTAGTGGAATAACCGTTTCAGAGTGGTTACGCCAATATTTCGTCCTGTTTCCTTAAAAATAAGAGAGGATAAAATGCTAAAGTCTCCTGCTTTGTCAAACAAGAGACCTGATTTTTCTTTTATATCCTCGATAATTGCATTATTCAATATCATATCTCAACCTTAATGAATGAAAAATTGTCAGAAATAGAATTAGCAATGGCATCCAATTCTTCTTTCTTAGAATCATCATAGCATAATGCCTTTGTCATATCAATCTCCTTATGGAAGCCATCTGAACAGAGAATAAACACATCGCCAGTTTCTATCTCTATTTTTCTGACAGGTGCATCATCAACAGTTTCAACTCCCATAATAGATTTAGTCACAATAGAAGAATACTTCTCATAACTTGAAGCTCGCAATGTTTTAATTTTAGCCAGTTCATTAACAACAGAATGGTCTTCAGTCCTATAAACTTCTTGACCATCCCTGTACATGTATATTCGGCTGTCACCAAGCCATGTTAGATAGGCATATCCTTCAGAAATAAGAAGAACAGTTATAACACACCCCATCTTCTGAGCTGCCATAGCCATTCGTTTTAGCATCAAGGCATCATTCGCAAATGATATAGCTTCTTTTAGAAGTTCTACTGGAGTATAGTGTTGATAATTCATATCAAGAAAGTCGTAAATGGCTTCTGAAACTACTTTTGAAGCAGCAGCTCCATCAGAATAGCCACCCATACCGTCCGCAAGTACGAAAAAGGCAGCGTTATCGGGAAGGGAACCATGGATAACAAAATCCTGGTTCTCTTCCCGATTACCTTTATTTGTATATTGATATATTTTCATTACTTAACTGCCTGAATTGTATCGCCGCCATGTTTTGTAACGCGAGGACGAATACTAATCTTTATTGGTCTTTGAGTAATTGCTTTGTCCGTTGCTTTATTTGCCCATAGATATGCCTCTCCAGACCCCAAAGTTGCCATTTCGGTTGCAGTAAGAGTCTGTAATGGAGTGATGGCCTTTTGGACATGTTTAACCCATGCAGGTGAACTGAATCTATGCATTACAACAATAGAACTAAGTTCAATAATCTCTGTAGGAAGACTCATAGGATCCTGACTCGCAATCATTATAGAAACACCTTTATGACGCATCTCTCTGATAGCAGTTGTGATAGAACCTACAAGTTCTTTATTATTCATGTACTTATGTGCTTCATCAAATACAATAAACTTGTTGAATGCACGTCCATCCACTTTCAAAACCGAAGAGAAAATATTGAGCATAACAACAAACAGACCAAGAGCTTCGTCTTTCTCGATGAACTCATCTCGAAGATCAACGATAATCAATCGACCTGGCTTCATGTATTGCTGTAGTTTGTTACCATCGCTTATATATTCTTCAGCGAAATCCAGTTTCTGCTCTGCAAGAGATCGCTGGGATGTGCTCATGTGATTACTATTTGCTACACCATTTCGGATATTGATAAGACTCATGTCATTTCTGCAGGCTTTCATAATCTGCTTCAACTCCTTGATGTAGGTTGAGTCATTTCCCATTGCGCCTAACAAGAACATCCAATCACGAACGGCCAATTCTGATGAATCGAATCCTATTGGATGCACTTCAATATCAGGATATTCTTCCTTTCTGGTTTCCACCTGACTTTCTGGTGCAAGAAGGATAACATCTTTGATACAGCCTGGTTCCGCTCCATATTCAGCTTTGAGCTTTGCTAATTGACCGGCTTCATCATTTGGATATACCATAGATGTGAATTCAGGTGCATAATCCATGCTATCACTGTAATGGAAAATAACACTGGCCATTGGTGCAGGTAACAAGTTCACCTTAGAGAATTGACGGAGTACCATTTCTGTAATTGAGCCAATGGTGTAACTTTTTCCAGCACCTTGAACGCCAAACAAGCTGATTGTATTGCATTCATTTAAGTCAAGACCTATTACACGGCCATTGCTATTCATCTTACCGATGATTCCGAACTGGGGACTATCACCATTCTTGCCTATAATAACATCACAAGACGGCTTCTCGTAGTTTGGATCAATAGGCTCTGGCTCAGAAACTGGTTCTGATTCAGAAGGTGTTTCCACATCTTCGGATGGTTTAGTTACAGACTCGGTGGCATGAGGTGTGTCATCTACATCGATATGCTCAGGCTCTTCCTGCGGCTCAAATGATACAGAAGGTTGATCCACAGAAGGATTTATAGGTTCGTCTTGAATGTCTGAGATAGGATTCTCGGTTCCTGTCTTAACAGTTGTCTTCTTTGGAATTATAACTTCGTAATCAGAATCCTGTTCAGGCTCATCAGAATGAACAAAAGGTTGTACAGGTACAGCAATTTCCCCGTCAGGGTCTTTTCTTGGAGTTAGGGTTGGCTCAAAGAAGTTCACGATTTCCTTGTCCATTGCTTCAAGTACCTGGGTGTTCAAAGTTCCCTCGGTATTAAGGATTTCACCAATTACTGGTTCTCCCATCGAGTAAATGAGTGCATCTCCATAGAAGTGCTTCTTTTGACGTTCCATTTGAGTAAAGTCAAACACAACTCCTAACTGCTTAAATCTGATGGTATATCCATCAGCTAACTTACTCATGAATACTAAATACTCGTGTGCAAACTCTGGGTCAAGTTGGCCATAGCGCATAGCACGACGAATATAGAACTCCAAGAATGATTTCAATTCCAATACTTTGAGCTCTCTGTCAAGTCTATCATAGCCATCTACTGCAATTTCAAAGTGTGAGCGTAGTGCAAAGATTGTATTTTCAATTTGATTAACCATCTTAGCATGAAGCTCTTCCGCATTGTAATGTGCATTGCGGCATTTGATTTCAACTACCGTAAACAGAATTTCTTTCTTTGCAGAGTCGATTTTAACTACGAGATTGTCTGCACGTTCCTTGTTTTCGTTTTCTAAGTCTGCAAACAATTCTTTATGGAGGTCAATTGGAATGAGGAATGACTCTTTTGTTATCCCTTTCTTCTCCAAGAATCGTTTACAAAGTGTGGTGCCAATGACCTCAAATCCTTTACGAGAGGTTGCATTAACCTGCATAATCAAAGAACTACTTACAGAACGCACATCTTCCAATATCTGCTTGAAATTCTCATATCTTTCAAGGTTAATACCATATTCATGGAAGAGAGGAATCATCAATGCACCTATCTCGCTTGTAGGTTTGGTGGTAAGATACGACGAAACACCTGTAGCATCTTCACCAGGGACATAATCAAGTAGATAAGGAATATCGTTTTCGCCCAAACATGGTAAGTCATAAAATTCTGGCCCCATGTTTTTATCGAAAGTGATAACCCAGTCACTGCTATCATGGACGAATGATAACAGCATCATATCATTTTCTTTCAGGCGTAGCGTTGTAGCTGGAACAGACTCTTCAAGAGTAGAAGAGAGTAATTTTCCTGTTGCTTCTTGTAAACGTGCAAACAAGCTAACTTCCATGTTTGCAGACTCCGATACAGGATTTGGCAGTATCTTATTCGAGTAATACCTGTTCCACACGAATGACTTTCCTTCCTTTGCCGCATTAACCACATCTCGGCAAATTGTTCCATTCAGGTAGAATGAACGGCTTAATTCGTCAGGGCGAACTAACTCAGTATGCACGGCGAATGGATTAACCAGGAACGAAAGGTGTGCCTGGTACTTATCGTGGTCATCAATAAAGTCGCTTACCTTGTTCAGAGAGAAACGAAGCTTAGGGAACAATCTGTTTGCAGAAGCTTGTGAAAATACTTCTGCTTCAGCAGCGGTTCTACCATAACCTTCTGGATCAAGCAACTCTTTGAATGCTTCACCTGATTGTAGCATATTATCATCCGAGAACAAACGGATTTCATATGTCAGGTCAAGACCAAGTCCAATCTTCTCCAGTTCAATGAGAGCCTGAGCAAATACAGCTGCATCACCAGCATTGAAGAGGTTGATGACAAGTTTATCCGTATATGGATGAGACAATCCGTAATTGAACAGATGACGAACAACCAAATCTTTGCTCACATCACTATCAATCTGCTTTTCACGAGCCACATTAAGTAACATCGCAGTATATGACTTCAACTGACGGTAGCCAGAAGCAAAAGCATCTTCTCTTCCGTAAGATGGTTGTGCATACGCGCCCCAGCCGAATGTGATTTCACCAATATACTGATATGCCTCTTGCAAAGAGTTTTCGCTTAGTACGAGAGGGGCAATCTCCATTGGCAATAATCCCATGAAGAGTTTGTCTAATTTCCTATACCATGCCTTACGGTACTTGGGATATTCTAAAGTCTTTTCTTCCCAATCCTGATACAACTCATATAAGTTGACCATCCATGCCAGACGAAGTGGATGAAGTGGGGTAATAAGTTTTACTTTGACATTGCTGCCATCAGGCATTTCGACAGTCAAAAGTACAGTGTCAAGATTCTGCAAGCAAACAATCTGCTCTTCGCTTAATTCTGTCTCTTGGAGATTTCTCAACCACGAATCATATTCAGCGAGATAGCCTTTGATTAGTCCGATATTTGTAGTAAAGTCTGTAGTACACGTTAGACCACTTTCATTTTCAGCAGACTCACGTATAATTGAAAATAAGTCTTGACGCAATGCTGTTAGTTCATCAGAAATACGAAGCCCCTTAGCTGCAACAAACAACGGGTACTGCCTTGCTGTGTCTGTTGGATCAAGCAGTTTTGCGTCTGTTGGATTACCACTTAGCAGTGCCTCTACATGACCAAATTCATTATCATTTTTAAGGAACGTGGTTTCTAATTGTATCAATTTCTTAGGCAACTGAATCTGATAAGCATATGCAGCACCAAAGTCAAATTGGTATGTATTATTCAATGTACCCTCAATCCACATACTTCTATCAGTTCCACCTTCGGGAAGCTCCAAATCTTCTTCTTTAGACAGATGGGTACTACGATAATGAATAATTGCCTGAGTTAAACTGTTAACTTTACCTCGTTTGTCAACTTCGCCTTCTCCTGAATACTCTTCAGTGGTAATTGTAAAGCTTTCCGATTCATTGCAGTATGCCACGTGTTGCTCCAATCGGTACTGTTCCATTTGAAGGTTAGGATTTTGCTCCTTCGCATCAAGCCAAGAAGACTGTACACGTTCTTCTTTGAACTCTTTTAATGTGTCAAGAACAATACCATTCTCGTCAAGAGCACGGACACGAAGCATATATTCACCTTCTTCGAACATGCCTGATGCAATATTCAATGAAAGTTTACGAGAGGCACGTTTGTTAGTTCCAACCTTAGCTTTTTTAACAACACCAACTTCAGAGAAGTCATCGATGTTGACAAGGGCTATTTCGAATGAGAAAATATCTGGATTATCTTTGGGAGATGGATCCGTTGTAATCGTAAATGAAACCTTTCCCTTTTTGTCCTGTGGAATAGCCAACAGTAAGGAACCTGTATCGGCATCGCGAACCAGTTCCTTTTTGGGATCTTTTCCTGGAACAATGTCAACCATAACCTTTACAGGTTTGCTCTCGTTGTCTTTGTCTATCCAAGGCAGAACTGCATAATTGAATTCTGGATGATTATCGTGAATATTCTCAAAGAGAGATACGGCATCTTCGATATTTTCTGTTGTAGTAAAGAATACCATCAAGTCCTTCTGGACGGTATTTCTAACTAAAGGCAGACTAACGATTCTGTCAGCAGCCGTTAAAGAGAAGTCTGCCATCACAGAAGAGACCTTCTCTAAATTGAGCATGAAACGTCTTCTGATAGAACCTTCATTCTTAATGAGGTCTTTATCAGGAAGCATACCAAAAAGATACAATCCATTACCCCATGCTTCATCAGCATATTGTTTGGTCTCCAAATATAGAAGATAGTTGATGACCGTTGTTCTTGACGGTTTTATCTCCTCAAAAAGGTCTGTCATCTGTTTCCAAAGGTATTCCTTTTCTTCTGGTAATTCATGAATGAGTTTCCACACGAAGGAATCTTGGAGCTCTGCTACAGACAGATTTTGGAAGGTTGCATCACCATAAGAGTCTTCTGCTGATGTACGACTGTTTGACGGAACAAGGATAAGTACCGACTTGTCGGGATTATTACGTAGCTCAATAAGCTTAGTAGCATGAATAAATTCTTCTCCTTTATCCGTTTCTGACAGGATATAAACTTCCATTCCACTGTTCAAAGGACGAAGCAATGGAAGCAAGACACGAAGCTCCTTCATAGCCAGACCAGTAATCTTCATACAATGTCCTGGCTTAGCAGACTTCAACTTAGGTGAATACGCTTCTACAACATGTTGTATGAAACGCTCGTAATATAGTGTTTTAATATTTTCCATTAGTCTTCCAATTTATAACGTGGACGAATCTTTTGAAGGATGCAAGCATCACTCATATCTGTATAAAAACCAATCTGACGAAGTTTATTTTTGAACGCATCCATGTTAACTCTGAATGCTGCATTCATTTCTACATCAGCATCTGCAAAACGTTCTTCTCCAATACCATTGATGATTAGACCGTAACGCTCACGAATAGCCTTCGCTAATTCATCTATTGAGAGAGAACGGGTTTCATAACCGCCATTGCTCTTCTCTTTGAGAACCAACAACTGAACCATCGTTTCAAGCAGTTTACTACCTAATGCACCTCTTCGAGGATGACGCTTAGAACGGCTATCTGCCAGCAACATAGAAGAGCTGTTTTTCATGCAGACAGCATCTACAAAATCATGTATGTACTTGTACTGACTTGCACCCAAATTGGATTTTTCAAGTACATGGACAAACATATCGAAATAGTCTTTCTCAGGGAAGAACTCTAACATTTCGTGGAAGTCGTTTTTATCAAACTCCTTCTCATCACTATTGGGAAGGCTATCCTCTATGTCATTGAGTTCTTTCTCATAGTACTCTCCTTGCTTGTTATTGTCTTCTTTGAGTATGCGGAAAGCTTCATCAACATCGCAACGCTTTCTTTTCTGGATAATATCAACCATGTATGTAGCACGGATGTATTTGCCATAGCTGTTTTCCATTCGCTCAATGTCTTTACAAGCGAATTGCGAAACAATACTGTCAAGATTATCTGTCAAATCAACAACAAGTGACCAGTCATCATCAACGTTTCGAGTACCGGCATCAATCATCTTGGGCAACAGATATACAACTTTCATTGTATAGAGTGCAAGATGAAGACCGCAGAGTATTCTCAGATAGTCGATGAAAACCGCACGTGGAAGTTTTTCTTTGTAAATGAGTAATCGACGAATATCATCTGTAAACAAAGCAGCTTGTTTCTCCAAAAGAGGCTTGGGTATAATATCGACATCCTTATTCATACTCTTGCGCTCACGGAGAGGCTTTGTTATGTGTAGAATGCCTGTGGTATCTACGTCAAGTTCCTCCTGTGTGTTGATTTCGCCAGATGCTTTATCCCAACCTTTGCTTAGATACTTCACCAATCCTTTCATCACTTCGGGATTGCTCTTTAACATGAGATATAATTGGTCTGAAGCACGATAGTCACGACAGTACTTGCTGTTCTGTACGCGGAAGCTCAACAGATGGAGTGGCTTTAAGGTAGATACATGTTCCTTAATCACATTACCACGGTTAACCAATTCGAGTAGTGAACTACGTAGCCAGTCCTCTACACCATCAGGATTATCCTTCACACCATTGATTACACCTTGTTCTTCAAGAGCATTGAGATTGGACTTCAGTGTATCGATAGTATATTCCTTTCTGAATGCCAGCTGGACAGGCTGCCCATCAGCATACATCTTAATAAACAAGTTAGTAAGAACACGATCCAGTCTTACTGACTTGAAGTCAACGTAAAGCAATTCTTTATTCAAGAATGCTACTGTACCTTTTTTTAATTTCAGTATCATAATCGTATTCTTTAAGCGTTTAGAGGTTCAATTACAATATGTTTCTTACCATCGAGTCGAATTACAGTGAACTTCCTGTTGTTCTTCGTGACAAGAATCTCTGTATAAGTTTTGGCTTCTAAGAGGTTCTTGAAAATCTGAAGTTCAATGAATCGGCCTCGTAGGTCATTCACAGAAGGACTGAAACCTGCACGAATGTATTGAAGCATTTCGTAAAGGTCAAGGCTGACTGTCAACTGGATAAACTTATCGGTTTTGTGACGGAAAGTAAGACTATCACTTTCGTATTCGATATATTTAGTCAGATGTTCTGTCTTGTTTACGAATAGCTCAAATTCATCCAATGGGAAACGACGATAGCTTTTTGAAATAGGATCACCCACATTGGAGCTTGCCAAAAGCAGATAACCTTCAGTCAAACGTGCATTGTCGCATCCTTCACTTGCAGAGATGGCGCAAGCCAAATCTTGCATCGTTTCTTTAAGAGCCTTTTCGTCTTCAACTCGAAGTTGCTCCTCGAACATACTTGCATAGCGGTATGGCAAACGTCTGCGGAAATCAAATTTTCCTTCAAAATACTGATGACGCACATAACTCTTATGACGACCAGTTGCCTGCATCCTTATAACATCAGATTTAACCTCATATGCAGGAATAATGACATTGTTTTCGTTAAAGTCATTTAATAAGCTGCGCTTGCGGTCACTAAAAATCAGATAGTCATTAGGACGCTTAGATGTATAATAAAGGTCTCGGTCGTAAGCAGGTAAAGCTACACCAGCAACATCTGTTTCCCTCAGCAATTTAACCAAGCGGTCATTGGAGTCAAGTGATGGGAGCATGAAGTCTTTCGCTGGCCATGCAACTGGAGCTGTCACGTTGAAGTAGTAATACTGCCAATAGTATTCAGGCAACTGTTCAGTCTGAACATACTCCACTAATTGCTTGACCTCATCACATGAGTAGTCTCGTGTTAGCATCCATGCAATCATAGAACGCAAGTCTCTCATGGTGATATGAAGCTCACGTTTATAGACAATAGTTCTTACCAACCATTCCAGTCGATTGATTACTTCATCACCTGCACTGCTGTCTTGGAAGGTATCTACATTATATTTAATATAACAACGGTCTGCAATAGGACATCCCTCACACTTTGACCACAACTCTGGACGGGTCAATTTCTTCACCTGCTGAGCGAGAAGACTTGGAGAATTACCGTCTCTTGCTGTTACAGAACGAAGGTTAAGATTGATGACCATCAGACCTGGGAGGAGTTCTGCATGACCTTCCTGATAGAAATAGTCTTCAATGTTATCTTGGAGTTTTTTCAACTCATTATGAGTGGAGAGGAAGTCAACCAAACGACCTTCGTTGATGGCAATTACTCGTCCTTCTTGTGCCTGAGTGTAGTCACTAAGATTGTTGAAAGGAGATAGGAACTGAGCCAAAACTTCATCGTTTGCTTTTTCATCCTCATCCTGTGAACCATCATAGTTAGATTCGAAGCGTATGCCATTGATATAGAACTGTGAACCATTGTTTGTGTCAAATGATTCTTTATTTGTTCCTTGATCTTCAATTCTATGGATAAATGCAGTCTTACCATCACCAGCATTTCCGGTAATGATAATCAGCTTATACTTCAAATCCTTTATGTCCTGAATGAGTTGCTTGTCAAGTTTTGTCTTGGAATAAGTCAAATCATCAAAGGCATGAGTCTTTGCTCCAGCTCGTGTGCCGCTATTTCCATGGCGACTCTGACTATAGAGAGAATTAATGTAATCGACTGGATTTGCATTGACTGTAGAAGTATTTAAGATAGTTGAAGTGTCCTTCAAGATACCATTGACACCAATCTTCTCCAGTGCTTCGAGCATTTCTTTGGCAGATGTAAATCGCTTATGTCTATCTGTAATGATAGCCTTCATAACAAACTCAGCAATCTCATCTGTCAACTTATCGTTGTAGCTACGAATATCCGTAGGCTGCATGTGTATGTTGGGGCGCATGTTGCTTCCTGGCCATGGATAGGCATGAGCAAGAAGTTCATAGATAGTAATACCCAGTGCAAATGTGTCGGCAGACTTGTCCCAGTCAATCTTATTTCCCGATAAAACAAGGTCTGGAGCCATATATGGGAAGGTTCCACCAAACGACTTGTCATCGGTAGTTGTAGATATATTGAAGTCAATGAGCTTGTAAATTTGACGTTTATGCCACATGATATTACTTGGCTTAATATCTCTGTGATATACAGGAGGATCTTGCTCTTCTTGCATGTAGCGCAAAGCTTTTAAGATTTGGGTTGCCATCTTGTAAACCTCGTCAACAGGAAGACGCAGGTCACCTCTTGTATAATCTTGCAGGTTCTCACCTTCAAGCAGCTCCATCAATGTGTAGAACAGTCCTTGCTGAGTGCGGTCGTTAAACTTAAACTCAACAATGTTGGGGTGGTGGAGAGATTTTAATGCCTCAAATTCATTGATGGCGTTGTCAACAGATGCATCGCGTTCAAAGATTTTGATGGCAAGATATTGCTTCTGCATATCATGCCATACCTTGAACACACGTCCAAATCCCCCTCGACCAAGAATTTCATGAAGGGTCATAGAAGGAGTTACCTTAACTCCTGGCTTCATGTCTTTCAAATATGCTACCTTGGTCTGGCTTGTGGTATTACCTGCTGAATTGACATTTTGAGCTTCAATGGTTTTCTTTTGCTCTTCTTCCATGGAATTATTGATGAACTCAATAAATTCATCAGCCTCTTGCCAACGTTTGAATGGGTCAGCTACGATTGTATGCTTGACTACTTCATCCATCCATTCAGGAAGATCTTTTGATACCTTGCTTGGCATGAGGTCTTCTGTGAGCACTCCTCCTAATGCAGAAGTAAATGTGAGACAACTATCAAAAGGAAGTTTGCCAGTCATCAGCTCATAAAAGATTACTCCAAGAGAGAATATATCACTTCCAGAGCATACATCGCCTTCTAAGAATTCAGGTGCTGTATATGGTGAGTTAATATTAGTATCTTTCTTTACCGTGAAACTGAGGTCAGAGTGTTCGACAAACCATGCCATACCAAAGTTTGCCAAAGCAGCTTTGCCTCCTTCATATACAAAGATATTCTCAGGACACACGTCACGATGATATACCTGTTCCTTATGCGCAGCTTTCAGCGCATTAGCAACATCGAGTATAATGCTGATTTTATCTGTCTGTTTGAAAGTTTTCTGACGGAGTTTGCTCCTGAGAGAACTTTCGTCCTGATAACGGCTTATCTCATAATAATAAGTCTGCTCTTCATTCATTCTGCAATCAGTCTTGACAATGAATGGAGATGCGCCTATCTTGTCTTGGGCGAAGCTGGCATTCTGAACCATTAACCTCAGTTTGTTCAGTTCTTCAGGACTCTTACCAGCAACATCAAGAGGATATTCACGTACTTTATAACGTGCTGTAGCAATGAGCTTGGGAACACACAGATATTCTGTGAACTCTTCCGTCTCTTGAAGAACCTCCTCGATAAGATAGTTGAAGATTTCCTTTCGTTCAGATCTTCTACGTTCAACAGATTGGCCGGAAAGTAAGTCAACAAGTTGTGACTGAATATCCATAATCATTCCAGGAGTACGTCCTACAAGTTCAGGCTTGGTAAGGAAATCTATCAAATCACCGCCCAATGTGAATGTTTGCTTGTAACAATCACAGGTAGGATCTAATCCGAACTTTGACTGCTGGGGATTGCTGAGAGTAATAGCTGTCAGTATCTGGCCAAAACGCCAATCTGGATGCTGGTTCTTTATCTTACTGGCGAGAATACGGCTCTTTAGCCCTGCGGTCTTATGAGGGTTTGCTACCTCTTGACCACTACGGAACCAAGCCCAGTCATCCCCTTCGAGATTACCAGCCCAATCCTTATTCTCAATGTGATAAACAGCATGAGGTGCCACAACAATGCAGTCATATTCCCAATATTTCATTACTCGGTTCTGGCCTGTAATGGCAATATTAAGGTTGGGAATAATAATGTAGTTACTTGGCAACTTTAAGTCGAGGTAGTCCAACAAACGCTGTTCTCCAGCATTTACAGGACCATCGTCGTGTATGGGTTTTCTTATTTGTGCCATATATTATACATGTTTAATGATTATTCGATAATACTTTCTCCAACTTGTCTATAATCCTGTCTGCTCGTTTGTCAACAAACGGCTCGCAAAAATCAAGGAACTCGTTGGCTGCTTTAATAAATGTATCACGAGATATTCCTGATTCCCAGCTAAAGAGACCTTGGAACACCTGCTTTGGCTTTCCTTCTTCATCGAGGAAGTCTTCAAGCATCAATTCGTGAACAATATGATTGAAGTTTTCTTCTGTGCGGAATGCAGCTACTTCTTTCTTCTTCAGATTGAGAGCATCTAACATCTTCATATTGCACTTCTTGGCACCAATCATCATCTTATAAAACTCTGCAAGGAATACGTCACAATAACCTCGTCCAAGAGGCTTGGTATTACGCATAAGGTTCAGGCCAGATGGAAGAACCATAATGTTACCAATGGTGTGAACCTTCTTGCCGAATCGAACAACTCTTTCACGTAACTCCGCTGGAGCATCGTATGTTTCAAGAGCCTTGTAGTAATCTTCAAAGTTAATACCGAAAATGGTATTTGTGATGTTGATTGTATCTGGCTTGTACTTATGTTTATCCATGCTTTCATAGGTGAAATCTGGATAAGTATCAGCAAAAGCGAGAGTAAGAACGGATTTCATTAGTATGCTATCAAGACCTACCACACTTACGCGCTCGTCACCAAACTCAGTATCTTCCCTCAAAGTATAAAAGTCGAAGTCCTTCAATTTCTTGATGTCACCATCAAGTCTCTCAGCAACAAACTTTTTAAGTTTATTGAGAGCATAGGTATCACAAGCCTTTTCGACTTTTTCCTTTTCAATCTTCTTATGGTACATGTCCATCTCTTCGAAGAAGGATGGTTTGGCGATGTCTGTCTTACGGTACTCGCATCTACCTTTCAGATAACGTTCACGGAAACTCTTGATAAAGAGTCTTCCGCATCCTTCACCTTTGCCTTGTATGCCGTTTGCGTAAATGCATCCCTCACAGACTGTACCACTTACACCTCTATAGGGGAAATTGTCTTCTACGTTGATGAAATCCTTTAGGTCGGCATCATTTGCCAACTTGTGAATCATACTGCTTAGATTGGCTATTGGCCCATCTGTCGGTTCTTCCTGCGCATTTGGATTTACAGGATAATACTCTTCGTCCAATCCAATCGGATGGTGCATCCTCTCTACGAACTCCTTATCAAGAGAACGAGGATGAACCTCCATCTTCATCTTTTCATCGAGACTCTTACGTGCCATCTCAATGAGAGTCGTTTCCTGACCAGTTGCTTCATTTACAAAGTTCATGGCTGTTTCGTCATGTCCAAGGAAGAAAGCTGCTGCTCCAGGAATATGAAGAAGAAATACTTGTTTTACCCCTACCTTCTCATAAACATCCATGACCTTGAAGTAACTGTTGAAATGAAGAGTGCATAGATTCCAGTTCTTTACATTTGGATTTTCCTGACATAACTCAGGAATCTCACACATCATGGCTGCATGGGCACTTGCTATAAGGAAACGTGTTTTATGAGCAGGTTTCTGTAATTTCGTGGTTACATCTACGAAAAATCCTGCACGAAGCACATCTCCAACATGATAAGTGGTGTCCACAATCACTGGCGCATCAGTATCTCTGTAGAAAAACTGCAATCCTGGTAATGTCCAGTTGGCAAACTTCTCAAAGAAATCCTTATAGTCTATACTTACCTTCTTGGGTAGATGTCCGCGAGCAGGGTCATAGATACTGCCGTCGAGTGTAATTATATATGGCTGAGTACCAATCTCTGCATAGATGGCATCGCCCTTCTCCATCCAAT
>JAEEGI010014289.1_pt1 | contig 16713 bp, 16 predicted proteins | sample 8958751 | NCBI WGS metagenome assembly JAEEGI01 (sample SAMN16246545, study PRJNA631951) | gut metagenome | biome: gut microbiome; feature: rumen; material: KS-attached | host: Bos | place: Iran: Karaj | collected 2018-10
TCACCCTCTCACCTGAATACCATGTCCTTGTGGTCACGGGATACAGCGGTTCGGAATACCCCGCCTACAAGGACTTCCTCAACGTGGGCGACATCCACAGCTGCGAGCCCTGGCTTTACAGCGAGTGCCTGGCGAAAAACATCGCCGTCCGAACCAAGGCATGGCGTAAAAAGATGCAACGATAACGATGGAACATAAATTCAGAAACCCCCAAGACCATCAGTAAGATTCGCAAAGAAATCACTTTCGCCAATAAATAATACTCAATAAAAGGAAAATGAAAAAACTTCCAGACTGCCCAATGATTATCGTGAAAGGAGATGAAGTGGAATAGAATATTGTCAAGGATTTGGAAAAAAGATTGGTAAAATTGTAAATAAACATCCAAAAGTTTGGATGATAATGATATTATACCTATCTTTGCACCACTAGAACCCGCCAAGCCTCCTAACAATGCTTAAATCGGTGGGTCGTTTTTTTATCATTAAATCAATTACTATGACAGAACATTTTAGCAAGACTTACACGTCGCCGGAAGATTTGGTCAAGCTCTTGATGTCAAGAGGCTTGCAGGTGTCTAATGAAGCAAAGGCTGCGGCCTACCTTCGAAACATCGGATATTTCAGGCTCAGTGCCTACTTCTATCCGTTCCTGAAAAAGCCCAAGAACCTTCATCAATACAAGAAGAGAAGCTCCTTTAATAAAGTCTTGAAGCTATATCGGTTTGATAGGAAACTTCGTTTGATGATGTTCAATGAGATTGAGAAGATTGAAGTGGCGGTTAGAAGTACAATGGTCAATATTGTCTGCGCAGAAACCAATGATCCGTTCTGGATGACAAATGCGAGATACTTTGCCAGTAGTTCTGAATATCGCGAAACCATAAAGCTGATCAAGAAGGAATATGACCGCTCACGCGAGGATTTTATCAAGCATTTCAAGCAAAAGTATAGTGAGCCATACCCTCCTGCATGGGAACTGGTAGAAATCTTGCCACTGGGTGTTATAACACGTATCTATGGGAATATCCGAGACTTTCGGATTCAGAAAATGATTGCTAAAAGATTCTATCTGAATATACCTGTATTCGAATCGTGGATGACCATTTTGACACTAACTCGGAATTCCTGTTGTCATCATGCCCGAGTCTGGAACAGAGAGTATACCATCAAAGCCCTTAGAATGAAAAAGATGCAACGTCCTTGGATTAATAACAATATCGGCCAAAACAGGGTTTTCTATAATCTCACTATCATCAAGTATTTCCTTGATATTATTTCCCCCTCTAATCATCTGAAGCAAAACCTGCTGGAATTGTTTAAGAAATATCCTTCAGCAGACAAAAAGGCTATGGGTTTCCCTGGTGAATGGGGAAACGAGCCGCTGTGGAAATAAATGATTTCTCTTAACCTGGGTTAAGACCTGCACCCTCGGCAGACATTTTCCTGGCTCTGCCGAGGGCTTTTTGTGTCGTTTCCCGTAACTTTGCCAAACAAAAGTTGTAACTTTGCACAAAAAAGTTGCCATTTAGGGTTTAGTAAATCGGTTTTCGTGTGTATTAAGAGTGTATGACAGATCAAAGTAAACTCGAAAAGCTGTTTCGACAGCATTACCGTCAGATGTATCGGCTGGCCACCATACTACTTCACGACGATGCAGAGAGCAAGGATGTAGTGCACGACATCTTCGCCCATCTACTCGACGATTCAAAAGATCTAAAGGAAGAGACAGCCGAGCACTATCTGCTTACATGCGTACGAAACCGATGCCTGAACATGATACGTAGCCGAAAGATTCAAGAACGCATAGAGCACCTATATCTTCTTGATCTCGACACAACCATCTTGCCGACGGAGCGCCTTGATGAAGAGCTTAAAGCCTTACAAAAGGGTATAGCCCAGCTCGATCCGCCCATCTATCAAGACATCATCATGCAGCATTATCGCGATGGAGTAACCTTTAAAGAGATTGCCATTCACCAAGGTGTTAGTGAGACCACTGTCTATAAGCATCTGCGCCGTGCGCTTAATCAATTACGTACACATCTTAACAACAAATGAGCGTATGAACAAGACCGATTTATTGCTCCAGATGATGGAACAGCCCCAGCATTATACTGCAGAAGAGTGGCAGGAGATACTTGCCGACGAAGAGTGCCGTGAGCTCTACACGCTGATGTCGAAAACGCAGAGTGCCATTGATGCTGCCCGTGTCGATAAGGAAGTCACTGATGAGATGATTGATGCCGAATGGCAACGATTAAGTCATGAAAAGCGAAAGACTACGGGTAGGCGCGTTAGCGGGAATGAAGTGAGAAGCGAAAAGTATTCGTTCCTTAAGTTCGCCGCTATGTTTGTGGGCATTCTCATGCTTTCAGGTATTGCTTATGCAGCCATCCACATCGCCAGTCATTATAACGCATCAGAACAGGAAACGAAAGTCATCAAGAACTCTCAGCCATCAACTTCCAGTCCTCAACTCGCTGAGCCTGACACGATAGTGGCACCACAGCCCAAGCTCTACGACAACGTGCCTTTAGGAGAGATCTTCGAAGAACTCTCTGACTACTATAACGTCAAGGTGGTCTATCAAAACGAAGATGCACCCCGTCTCAGACTGTTCTATCAATGGAAGCCGGAATATACGTTGGAGAAAGTTGTGGAGATGCTGAACAACTTCGAGTGGATACAGATCCAGACCGAGAATGATACCTTATTCATAAGAACCACCGCCATCCCAGCCAAGGATTGCTAAAACGCGTACTATGATGAAAAGAATATCATTCATACTATTGTTGTGCGCCATTGTGTCTGTTGCAAGCGCACAGAAGATTACGCACACCTTTCAGGATGTCCCCCTTTCCGATGCCCTGAAATACATTCAAGAACAAACCACAGATTATAACATCACCTTTATTTACGATGAACTTGAAGACTTCCGCGTAACAACCCATATACAAAACAAGCCTATTCCCGATGCCATAGTGCAGATTGTTGGCTTTTATCCTGTACGTGTGGTCAAGAGTGGAAAACATGAGATTTATGTGGAATGTACCCACAAGACTGACCGCCATCTGACGGGCACCATCATCGACGAACAAGGTCAGCCTGTAGCCTATGCCAATATAGCATTGCTTTACCCTGCCGATTCTACTCTGCTTAGTGGTGGTGTATCTAATGAGAGTGGCTATTTCGCTATCCCTTACGAACAAGAAAAAACACTTATTCGTATCTCATACGTTGGCTACAAGACCATTTATAGGCTATGCGATAAAGATAACGTTGGAACCATCCGAATGCATCCCGATAGTTATAAATTGAACGGTGTGGAAGTAAAAGGTCAACGTCCGCTCGTTAGAATGAAAGACGATGCTTTTGTGACTACCGTTGAAGGAAGCTATCTTGCTAAAATGGGAACAGGCACCGATGTGCTTGGCCAGATTCCAGGTGTACTTCGTAATGGTGAAAATATTGAAGTTATAGGACGTGGAAAACCTCTTATTTATATCAATGGACGACAGATCCGCAACCCCAGTGAGCTCGATCAATTGAGCAGCGATCAAATAAAAGACATAGATGTGATTATGACACCTGGAGCTAAATACGATGCTACTGTCAAGGCTGTCATCCGTATCAAAACCATTCGTCCCGTTGGTGAGGGTTTCAGTTTCAACAGTCGCACGGTGGCTGGCGTGAACCACTATGTCTATGGTTTGGAGGAGCTGAACCTGAACTATCGCACGGGTGGACTTGACATCTTCGGTATGGCGGAATACGAGAACCGCCGCAGCCGTCAGACCAACGACAGCCGACAGGATACCTACCTGCAGAGCCATTATCAGCAGAACAGTCTGATGCACTACTATAACAAGAACCAGATGCTGGCTGGAAAACTTGGATTCAACTACATGCTGAACGACAAACATAGCATCGGCATGACCTACACTGTGACCTCGCGCCCCAACAGTCAGACGAGTGATTACTTCACGACCATGCTCATTGACAAACAGACCGACGACCAGATTATAGGTCGTGGCAAGGTGGACGGCGGCGACATCCAGCACATCATCAGTGGCTACTATGCTGGGCAGACTGGCAAATGGTCACTCGATGCCAACGCCGACGTGCTGTTACAGAAGCAGAACTCCGACAGCCAGACCTTAGAGGATGCCACGCAGGGGGACGACCGTACCGTGACCACCCGCAACGACGTGAAGAACCGCCTCTATGCCGCCAAGTTTGTGGCAGGTCATCCGCTTTGGAAAGGCAAACTGGAGATTGGTGCCGAGGGCAGTTACGTTCACCGTACCGACGTGTTTGGAAACGTGGAAAGAATCATCGATGCCAGCGACACAAAGATTGAAGAGAACAGCACGGCGGCCTTCGTCCAACTGATGCAGCGGCTGAACAAACTCACGCTCATAGCTGGACTGCGCTACGAATACCTCGACAGCCGTTACTATGAGAGCGGTGTGAAGATGGACGATGAGAGCCGTACGTACAGCGACCTCTTCCCCTCGTTGATGCTGATGTATCCCTTGAAGAACGTGCGTGCCAGACTCTCGTATTCGCGCAACATCAACCGTCCGGCATTCAGCCAACTCAGCGGCAACGTTAAGTACATCAACCGCTATACCTACGAGAGTGGTAACCCCTACTTGAAGCCGTCATACCGTGACAACCTCTCGTTGGCACTCAACTACAAATGGCTGACGGGAATGATTGACTATGCCCGCGTTCACGACTATATCATCACTTCCTATTCATCTTATAAGGGCGATCCAACCATTGCTCTGCTTCGTAAGGACAATGCCCCTGGCTATGACAACCTCTCCCTGATGGTCTCGGTTGCACCTACTTTCGGCAAGTACCATCCGCAGTTGATGGTGGCCGCACAGATGCAGAACCTTGAAGTGCAATATCGTGGCGAGACCAAGAAGATGAACAGCCCGATGACTATCGTACGCTTCAACAACGCTGTCAACCTGCCCTTTGACTCATGGCTTAATGCAGATTTCTCATGGCGTTCGGCTGGCGATACCGAAAACATACACCTCGCACAGTCATGGCAGTTCGACATAAGCCTCTACAAAGCTTTCTGGAACGACCGCCTTACCGTCAAACTGGCCTGCACCGATCTCTTTGGCAGCATCCGACAGAAAGCAACCATCTATAGCGACATCCGCGAAATTTACCTTGACAAGCGCCTCGACACCCGCAATTTCGAACTCACCGTGCGCTACAACTTCAACCCCGCCAAAAGCAAATATCGCGGACAAGGTGCTGGTAATGATATAAAAGGACGATTCAAATAACAACCTGCTTTTTCGGGGCAGTTGCTGGCCTCTGGTTGGCGCTGCCCTTTATATAGCAGGCGAATAGAATAGATATAATAATTCCGTAATTGTTAAACCCATATCCCTCCTGAATAATTATAAGCCCATAAAAAAGTTACATAAAATTTGGATGCGTGAAAGATTTCCATTATCTTTGCACCTTAAAATATAGTAGATAGAGCGACAGCTTTCTGTACGCTTTCGAAATCGCCAAAAAAGAAATAGTACACAGAAAGACTGCTGTTAGCTCACATCACATAGCAATATGGATGTGGGCTTTAGCGGTATCCATCTGTGTACAAGGTGTTTGGCGATACCTGAAAGCGAGATGTTCTTGCCGCTATTGCCCCGCATCCTTTTTTAGCCCCCAACTATTTACTATATTTTTAAATTTGTATGAATATGAATTTCAATGAAGAATTCCCGGACTTTCTGGGAGGGCTCGGCGACATGCTGCCCGCCGATGTCCTGAAGAAGTTGAACGAACTGCTGGAGCTGTTGCACCAGTCGGATCATACCAACCAAGGCAGCACCGTGATTAACATCTATGAAAAGGGAAGCTGGCATGTGGATAAACAGTACAATTAGCGTATCTATTCTAACCGTGTTTATTATGACTTGCTCGATCTTGATGACCTCGGTGCCCTGCAAGTTCCACTAAGCCAACTGGCCAGCTATCTGGCTGACCATTCCAACCTAAGTCAAAGTCTTGACACACTCTATCGGCAACTTAAGAAATACCGACAAGAACGACCATAAAACGGTCAATAGTACCCTTTTGGGATACATGTCACAGGGCATTTTTTGTGTATTTCGGTTAAATCATCTTATCTTTGTCCCCGAATAACTAATTTGCCAATGGAAGAAGAGAAACCTAAGAAGAAACGCAAGCGAAAGGCCGCTGCCGAGGGGGACGGCACGCAAGAGAAGGAACACAAGAAGAGCTGGCCTACGATGCGCGCCCTGAGAGTGAGGCCGGGAGTGACACAAATGACGAAATTGACGAAATATTCTAAGAGTTGTCACGCGTACCGCGCCCGCGCCTACCCGGTACGCGTGACAACTCTATAACAAAATCCGTCATTCCGTCAAATCCGACAAATTTAGTTTAGACATAATAACAGAAAAACTGATGACAATCAAGAGTTACCCCAAGAGCGAACTGGCTCAGTTGTATTTCCCCGACAGCGACCCGCACGTGGCCACCAACCACCTGATGCAGTGGATCAAGCGTTGTCCGCCGCTGGTGGACGCCCTCGCCGGCTGCTACCAGAGCAAGAATGCCAAGTTCTTCTCACCCCAGGCCGTCCGCCACATCGTCGAGTACCTCGGCGAACCATAAAAACATTCAGCAAATTAAAAAAGCCATCGCAAAAACGATCATTATTCGCAAAAATGTTGTATCTTTCACCTTCGGGGAAGTTACTCCCGTTCGAAAATGAAAAGAAAAACCTGTTTTCCTTTTGCATTTTGCTCACTTATTCGTAACTTTGCACCGTGAATACAAAAAGACGTTGATATGAGCAAGTACGAGATACCATTCCTCACAGCGTGCATCCAGGCCTTCGGGCGGCGCTTCGACATGACGCGGCAGGCGGCCTTCCGCTACCTGCACGAGCACAAGGGGCTGGCGTTCCTCATCGAGTTTTACGATGTGGAGCACCTGCAGTCGATGGACGAGACGATAGACGACCTGCTCATCATCTGCCAAAAGAACGGGGGAACACTGGCATGACACCGTATGAACCAGCCCAATCATCACCAGATAGCGACCTATCTCACCGACTACGCCCTGAGCGAGTTGGTGAAATACGTGATGGAGGACACGGGTTGCAGCATTGAGGAAGCGATGGAGCGGGTCTATAACTCGCCGCTGATGACGGCCCTGCAGGACGAGGAGGGCGAACTATACGTACAAAGCCCCGCGTATCTGTATGAGTTGATGAAACAGTAAGGTTGCCTTCTGTGAGGGAAAGAAGTATCTTGCGTGAGTGACGCAGATGCCTTCCATAGGGGGAAAGGAGACGTCTGCATGCGCGAAAGGAGATACTCGGATAACCCAAAGGAGATATCAGAACGACCCAAAGATGCCCCTGTATCGAGAACGTAGCCCGCGAGTATGCCGACATGCAGCCAAAATAAAAATTCTCCCCGTCAACTACTGTGGCGGGGAGAATTCTATTTAGTAAGTTACTTTTGGCTCAAGTTCCTTGGCCTGATCAATCATCTTCTGTACCTCGCTCGCGGCAGGAACACGGCCACAGATGTGGAACTCAGCGTTGATCTCCTCAAGCTTCGGCTGCAGATTCTCAGCCACACGATGACGGAACTCCTTAACAGTGTCGACGCCAGCCTTCTCAAGCAGCTCTGCAAACTGTGGGCCAACGCCATTGATACGGAAAAGGTCGGCATGGTTCGTCCAGCGCAGAATCAGTTTCTCACTGATGCCTGTGGCTTCAGCCAGCTCTTTGCGACCCTTGGGGGCGGCACACTTCTCGAGCAGTTCACTTACTTTGTTGATACCAGCGGCAACGAGTTTCTCTGCATAAACGTCGCCTACACCTTCGATGTCGATAATCTTGTAATCCATAATGATAAAAGTTTGAAGTTAATGGTGAATATAATTCTTGGGGCAAATATACAAAATAATTCATAATTAATCATGCAGAATGCAGAATAATTTGTAATTTTGCAACAAAATTAACAAATATGATGATTGCTTTATATATAATAATAGGTGTAGCGGTGGGTGCAACGGTGCTTTATTTCCTGATGGACCGTCGTATGGACGTGCTTCGAATTGAGGGCGGCAAGAAGGATATCGAGCTCTCGATGAAAACCGAGCAGTTGAGTGCAACCACCAGTAGGGTGAACCACCTTGAGGCAGAGAACAGGCAGTTGCATGCCCGAGCTGAGAGTCAGGGAAGGGAACTGGAGCTGGTACGCCAACAGATGGACGAGATACGTGAGGAGAAACAGGAGGAACAGCAGAAGCGTGATGCCCAGTTTATGAACATGGCTCAGCAGGTGCTCGAGCGGAGTGCTTCCAAACTGAAGGATTCGAACACGGAGACGATGACTGGTATCACGCAGCCCCTGAAAGAGGCGATCAGCAACATGCAGAAGGCTATCAGCGAGAATCAGAAGGAAAGTGCAGCCCATTCTGCCTCTTTCCGTGAACAGATGTTGCAGATGATGCAACAGACCCAGCAGCTGGGCGAGAAGGCAGAGAGTCTGACGAATGTGCTCAGGCGTGACAATAAGGTGAGTGGTAACATGGGGGAGATCATCCTGGGCGATTTGCTGGCCAGTCAGGGACTGACGGAAGGTACCCACTACGAGGTGCAGACCCGTCTGCGTGACGATCTGGGGCGCCCGCTGAAGCACGATGAGACGGGTAAGGAGATGCAGCCCGATGTCATTTTGCACTATCCTCAAGGACAGGATGCCATCATCGACTCGAAGGTGTCGCTCGTGGCTTACGAGAAATATGTGAATGCTGAGACTCCAGAGGAAAAAGAACGTTATCTGCAGGAACACATCAAGAGTGTGCGTAGTCATGTAAACGAACTGGCGCGTAAGGACTATTCGAAGTATATCAAGAACGGGCGTGAGACGGTGGACTTCGTGATTATGTTCGTGCCCTTCGAGTCGTCACTCCAACTGGCACTTGCCAACGACCCGACGCTCTGGCGCGAGGCGTTTGAGAAGAAGGTATTTGTCACGGGTGAGCAGAATCTGTTGGGCATTCTCCACATGATTCACATCGCCTGGGTGCAGAACCAGCAGGCTGAGAATCAGGAAAAGGTGTTCGGACTTGCTGAACAGTTGCTGGACCGTCTGGGTGATTTTGTGCAGCGATATAACGACCTGGGTACGAAGATTGAAGCTGTGCAGAAAGCCTATGACAATACGAACAACAAGCTCGTTACCGGGCGTCAGAGTGTCGTACAGAAAGGTCGTGAGCTCATCGACCTGGGTGCGAAGGAGAATGCCAACCGCAAGATTCCCATGCCGGAGGTGGGACTGGAGTAAGTAAAATGAAGATATTGGTAAGCGAGAATATATGGGACTTTGATCTTGAGGCGGCTCTGAAGGAGATTTCGGCGCAGCGGCGGGAGCAGGCACTGAAGTTCAAGTACGAACAGGGGCAGAGACTTTGTGTGTTGGCTTATAAACTGTTGAAGAAGGGGCTTCAACAAGAATACGGCATCACGGAGAATCCTGTGTTTGTTTACAATGAGCATGGTAAACCTTCGATCGAGGGTCATCCTGAAATCTGCTTCAATCTGAGTCATTGCAAAGAGGCTACAATTTGCGTCTTGAGCGATCGGCCTGTGGGCGTCGATGTGGAGAGTATTCGTGAATATAAGGAGTCGTTGGTAAACTACACGATGAACGACAAGGAGATAAGTCTTATTAAGTTGGCTGATAACCCGGCAGCAGCATTTATTCGCCTGTGGACGATGAAGGAGGCCACAATGAAACTCATCGGTACTGGGATCAGCAACGACATGAAGACCGTCATCAACACCGCCAAATATAAATATAGCACAGTTTGCAGAGACAATTACGTCTATACAATCTGTGCTACAAATATTTAGCAACGGACTACAGCACTATTTCACCAGGTTGCCGAGGATGTCGCGGGTGAGTTCTTTGGTGATGGAGCGGGTGGCAGCGCTGGTGGCATTCTTGACGACGCGGCCTGTGGCAGAAGTCCTTGACTTCGTCTTCTTACCCGTTACCTTGTCGCTGACATAGGTGCCCAGGATGGTGGCGAGGGTAGAGGTAACGGCTGTGAGTACGGCTTTCCATACTTTACTCATCATGCCTGACTTTTTCTTCTCAGCCTTGCCTTCCTCAGGCTTCGGAATGTCAATCTCGGCCTCCTGTTGTTCTCTTTCTGCCAGCTGACGCTCAGCTTCAGCCATCAGTACTTCAAAGGCACTCTCACGATCGATAGGTGTGTCGTACTTGCCATAGATGCGGCTCTGCTTGATGATGTCGAGTCGCTGACCTTCTGTCACGGCGCCAATCTGTGACAACGGGAACAGTATCTTGGCACGTTCAACGACGCTGGGTGCGCCTTTCTCGTCGAGGAAGCTCACAAGGGCTTCACCTGTCTCCAGGTTCATGATGGCTTCATCGGTCTTGAATGCCGGATTGGCACGGAAGGTGTCGGCTGCTGTCTTCACGGCCTTCTGGTCTTTTGGAGTGTAAGCGCGCAGGGCATGCTGTACACGGTTACCGAGCTGCCCCAGGATATTCTCAGGAATGTCCGTAGGACTCTGCGTGATGAAGTAGATACCTACGCCCTTCGAACGGATGAGACGGATGACCTGCTCAATCTTGTCGAGCAGTGCCTTTGAGGTGCCGTCGAACAACATGTGTGCCTCGTCGAAGAAGAATACGAGCTTCGGCAGAGGCAGGTCGCCCACCTCGGGCAGGGTGGAGTAGAGCTCGGAGAGCAACCACAGCAGGAAGGTGGAATACAGTTTCGGCTGCATCATCAGTTTGTCGGCAGCCAGCACGTTCATGATACCCTTGCCACCCTCGGTCTGCATGAGGTCGTAAATGTCGAACGAGGGTTCACCGAAGAACTTATCGGCTCCCTGGTTCTCCAGCTGTAGAAGGGCGCGCTGGATAGCCCCCACGGTGGCAGTGGAGATATTGCCGTATTTCGTGGTATATTCCTTGGCGTTTTTCGATACCCAGTCGAGCATGGCGCGCAGGTCCTTCAGATCGAGTAACAGCAGTCCGCGCTCGTCGGCAATACGGAACACGATGTTCAGTACACCGTCCTGGGTCTCGTTCAGTTGCAGCAGTCGTGAGAGCAACATCGGTCCCATCTGTGAAATGGTGGCGCGCATGGGGTGACCTTGTTCGCCAAAGACATCGAAGAAGCGTACTGGACAACTTTGGAACTCCGGGTTCTCGATGCCAAACTCAGGCATACGCTTCTCGATGAAGCCGCTCAACTTACCCACTTGGGAGATACCTGAGAGGTCGCCCTTCATGTCGGCCATGAAGCAGGGTACGCCTGCCTGGCAGAATGTCTCGGCCATCACCTGCAGAGTGACGGTCTTACCTGTACCTGTAGCACCGGCTATGAGACCATGCCGGTTAGCCATTTTACCTGTAATGCTGAGTGCGCCGTTAGCGCAATGGGCGATGAAAAGCCCTCTTTCTTTGTCGTACATAAGATTTATAGTTTAAATTTTCTGCAAATATAATGCAAATCGAGAGAATAACCAAATTTTATTTGTGTTTTTCCGAGAAATAATTGTATTTTTGCAGAAACTTTTTTTAGTTAATATGAGATTATCAAATGTTTTGGCCGCTCTACTCCTGGTTGGAGCAACGGTAGAAGTGAAAGCGCAGTTCGGTCTTCAGAAGGACATGGACAGCAAGTATGCAACGGAATTGATTCAGCCTGGCACAGCCGCTCCTGACTTCAAGATGCAGACGCCTGACGGGAAGAAGTTCCAGTTTGCAAAGTGGGCCAAGGGCAAGACGGTGGTGCTCGACTTCTGGGCATCGTGGTGTCCTGATTGTCGTAAGGATGCGCCTGAGATCGTGCGTATGTACCGTGCGTATAAGCAGCATGGTGTGGAGTTCCTGGGCGTTTCGATGGATACGGATGTGGAAGCCTGGAAGAAAGCCATCGAAAAGTATGAGATTGACTATCCGCAGGTCAGTGAGCTGAAGAAGTTCAAAGAGACTGATATCGCTCAGGCCTATGGGGTGAAATGGATTCCTTCGATGGTGGTGATCGGTCCTGACGGTCAGGTGAAGCTCTCAACGGTTCTGACCTATAAGGTGGACAAGTATCTGAAGGAGTTGACTACCGGTGCCTATGTACCAGCCAAGAAAGGTGAGAGTGTCAGCATCGACGGTGATCACGGAAAACTATCGGCCCTCATCCAGAAGCCGGAGCTGAAGGAAGGCGAGAAGTGTCCGATGGTGATCTTCTGTCACGGCTTTGGTGGAACGAAGGACGGTCCTCTTTTCGAACTCATCTGTGATTCGCTTCAGGCTCACGGCATTGCCAGTATCCGTTTCGACTTCAATGGCCATGGCCAGAGCGAGGGCGAATTCAAGGACATGACTGTGCCCAACGAGATTGAGGATGCCAAGAAGGTTGTAGAATATGTACGCGATCTGCGTTATGTCAGCGATCTGGCTATCGTTGGCCATTCCCAGGGTGGTGTCGTGGCTTCGATGACTGCTGGAGAGTTGAGTGCCGAACAGGGTGAGTCCGCCTTCAAGGCTGTGGCACTGATGGCACCTGCTGCCGTATTGCGTGAAGATGCCATCAAGGGTAATACGATGGGTAAGACCTACGATCCATTTGACCCAGGTGAGTTTATCGAACTCTGGGGTGGTATGAAGTTGGGTGGCAACTATATCAAGACGGCCTTCAACCTGCCCATTTATGAGACGGCTGCGAAGTATCAGGGACCTGCTATCATTGTTCATGGTAATGCCGATCGCGTGGTGCCATACACCTATGGCGAGCGCTACCATCAGATCTGGCCTAGGAGTGAGTATGTGATGCAGGAATACTTCGATCACGGGTTCTCACAGAACATCTACCGTTCGACGGACCTTGTCACACAGTTCCTGCTGAAGACACTGAAATAAAAGAAAGAGTTCCAAAAGAAAGAGTCCCGCCATCCATTGTTGGCGGGACTCTTTTATATGAACAAAGCTTATTTTAATTAATTATATTTCAAAATCTGTCCTGGCATCAAGCGGATGTTCTTACCGATGCGATTCAACTTGCAGAGGTTATCGACTGTCGTATGACACTTACGGGCGATGGCCTGCAGTGTCTCACCCTTCTTAACCTTGTGGAAATGTACCTCAGGTGCGAAGGTTACTGAAGGTGCTGCGATTGCCAACTCGTCGTCCTCATCCTCATCAGTGTCGAAACGACCGTTTCCACCCTCGGCATTGGCACCACGCAGACGGGTTGCCTGTGCTGACTCTGACGCATAACGGCTACGCTTGAAAGTATAGAAGTCGCCTACGACGTCCTGATTACGGAAATCAAACATCAGGGCTGGGTTCAGGGCAACGCCACAAAGACGTGTCTCGAAATGCAGGTGAGAACCTGTACTGCGGCCTGTGTTACCACCGAGACCGATAGGATCGCCGGCGTTCACTTCCTGATTTTCTGTAACGAGTTGCTTTGACATGTGACCGTAGTAGGTCTCCAATCCGTTGTAGTGGCGGATCACCACATATTTTCCATAGCCCTTCGGTTCGTACTTCACGATGCGCACCTTACCACTGAATGCGGCACGGATGGTATCGCCGATATATACCTTGATGTCGAGACCTTTGTGCTGACGTCCCCAACGTGCTCCGAAGTTTGATGTGACGACGCGGCTGGGGGTAGGCATGCAGAATCCGCGCAGATCGATGGTAGCCTCATCGGGAAGAGCTACACCTGAATAATGAGTCAACTGGTTGTCCCACTCGTCATACAGGTCGCCTGCAGGGTTTTCATACATTTCCTGTTCAATCAGTCTATGGAGAACTATAGAGTCAACAGCTTTCATTTTCCGATCGACGGGAGCCTGACGGGCCAAAAGATCCTGCGCCTGTGAAGGCGTGGAAGTCAATGCCATGAATGCCAGTAATGCTGCTGTCTTTAAAGATTTTAATATCATCATTTAATTCTGGTTTGTCTGTTAGAGCATAAATTCGGTGCAAAGATAGAGAATTTATTCCGAAAACATGCATAAACGGTGTCTGCGTTAACAAAATTTTGTGTTGTTTTAACACTTTTCCTATGAAATGGCGGCCCAATTAATATTTGTTTTCTTTAATTCGTTAAGTCTATTCCATAAAATGGCATAGCGCGGAGAGGTGCATTCTGGGTCGTCATCAATGATTTTCTGGGCTTCATCACGGGCCATCTGCACAATCTGACCATCGCGGGCGATGTCGGCGATTTTCAAATCGAAGGCCATCCCACTTTGTTGTGTTCCTTCCAAATCACCAGGTCCGCGAAGCTTCAGATCGGCCTCAGCGATACGGAATCCGTCGTTGGTGTCGCACATGATATCGATGCGCTTACGGGTCTCCTCACTGAGCTTGTAGGGAGTGACGAGAATACAGAAACTCTGGTCTGCACCACGACCTACACGTCCCCTGAGCTGATGGAGTTGTGCCAGACCGAAACGCTGGGCATCAAGAATGACCATCACTGAGGCATTCGGTACATTGACTCCAACCTCAATCACGGTGGTGGCTACGAGGATCTGCGTCTCAGCTTTCACGAACTTCTGCATCTCATCTTCTTTATCCTTAGGCTTCATACGACCGTGAACCTTACTGAGTCGGAAGTCTGGGAAGGCTTGCTTCAGCACTTCGAAGCCGTCTTCGAGATTCTTCAGGTCGCTCTTCTCGCTTTCTTCAATCAGCGGGAATACGAAATATACCTGGCGCCCTTCACGGATCTGCTGGCGGATTCCGTCGTAGAGGGTGGTCATACGGGTGTCGAAGACGTGGGTGGTCCTTACGGGTTTACGACCTGGTGGGAGCTCGTCGATCACACTTACGTCGAGATCGCCATAGAGCGTCATAGCGAGGGTACGTGGGATGGGGGTGGCTGTCATCACCAATACATGGGGAGGATTCATGCTCTTGCTCCAGAGTTTGGCTCGTTGGGCCACACCAAAACGGTGCTGTTCATCGACGACAACAAACCCCAGACGTGCGAACTGCACTGTGTCCTCGATGACGGCATGGGTGCCTACAAGAATCTGTATGGTACCGTCGAGCAGTCCTTCCAGTACTTCCTCACGTCGCTTGCCTTTCACGATACCTGTCAGGAGAGCTACGCGCAAGTCCATGTCTTTCAGGAAACCCATCATTGTCTGCAGGTGCTGTTCTGCCAGGATTTCCGTAGGTGCCATGATACAAGCCTGATAACCGTTGTCGATGGCAATCAGCATCGACATGAGCGCTACGAGGGTCTTGCCTGAACCTACATCACCTTGTAGCAGACGGTTCATCTGTCGCCCGCTTCCCATGTCCTTACGGATTTCGCGGATGACTCGTTTTTGGGCTTCCGTGAGTGGGAAGGGCAGATGATGGTGGAAGAATGTATTGAACACCTCACCTACCTGCGAGAAGATATAACCTCTGTATTTGCGTCGCTGATCGCTGGCGTATCTCAAGATATTCAATTGGATGTAGAACAGCTCCTCAAACTTCAGACGCAGACGTGCACGCTCCATCTCCTTGGCAGTCTTGGGGTAATGGATCTGTCGTAAGGCCTCGTCGCGTGAGATGAGGTAGCGTGGGCCAGTGATAAAGTCGGGGATGGTCTCTGGCAACGGGGGCAGTTTCTCAAGCAGGCTGCGTATCAGTTTTTCGAGAGTACGCGAGTTGAGACCTCGTTTCTTCATTTTCTCGGTCGTGGAGTAGTAGGGCTGCATACCCATCGTCGAGAGTTCCAGCGAATCGGCTCTGTCTATATCGGGGTGGGTCACGTTGATGCGGTTGTTGAAGACGGTAGGCTTGCCGAAAACGATGTAGTCGACACCAATCTGATAGGTCTGTTTGGCATATTTCCCACCTTGGAACCACACAAGGTCCATGATGCCGGTGCCGTCGCTGAAATGGGCTACTACACGTTCTTTGCGTGGTCCCATTTGGAAAGTCTCGAAACTGAGGATCTTGCCCACGATTTGTACGAAGGGCATGTCGCCCGTCAACTCGTGGACGGTATAGACTTTGGAACGGTCGACATATTTATAGGGGTAAGTGTTGATCAGGTCACCATAGGTATGGATACCAAGTTCTTCGCCCAGTATCTTTTTCCTGTTCGGTCCCACCCCTGGCAGATACTGTATGTCCTGACTTAATATATCCATATTATATTAACACTTCCGCAATCTTCATATCGTAGGGTGTGGTGATCTTAATGTTCTCGCGATTGCCTTCTACCAGCGTGATCTCATGACCATAACTCTCTACGACTGAGGCATCGTCAGTAAAACCATCGTTATAAGGCTGGCGGTTGGCAGCCTTCAGGAGCTGGATGTCGAATGTCTGGGGCGTCTGCACTAAGCGATACTCATCCCTCGGAACAGTTATGGATTTATCTTTACTATGGACTAATAAATGCCTTACGGTTTCTACAACGGGGATGACAGGGATGACGGCTTTCTTTTCTCTTGCTGTCGTATAACAGTTACGTATCACGTCGATGCTGGGGAATGGACGTACACCATCGTGTACACCCACCACACCCTCAGCATTGTCAGGGATCAGGGCCAATCCGTTCAGCACAGAGTGGAAACGGGTCTGTCCGCCATTGGCCAGTTGATACTCGACCTGGAAACCGTATTCCTTGC
>JAEEGI010014291.1_pt1 | contig 16712 bp, 16 predicted proteins | sample 8958751 | NCBI WGS metagenome assembly JAEEGI01 (sample SAMN16246545, study PRJNA631951) | gut metagenome | biome: gut microbiome; feature: rumen; material: KS-attached | host: Bos | place: Iran: Karaj | collected 2018-10
TTCTCTCTGAAGAAGATGTTCAAAGCGGCCAGCGTCGAATGGTTGCCATCGCAGATGCATTCCGCATAGGTGTCGTGGCTCCTGAAAGCCGCACCGACCGCGCCATTTGCCCTGTGGCCCAGAGCCGTCATGCCGTTGTAGGTGTGCGTGAAACCCTTGGCGCCGTTGGCCAGAGCCAGGATGGCCGTCTCATAAGTCGTATCGGTATGACCGATCGAGACGCAGACACCCGTTTCCGCGCAATATCTGGTCAGCTTGAAACCCTCATCGTGTTCCGGAGCCATCGTGATGATCCTGATCAGACCGCCGCAGGCCTCCTGATACTCCTTGAACTCTTCGACCGTTCCCTTGACGATGTATTCTTCCGGCTGAGCACCCTTATACTTGACATCGAGATACGGTCCCTCGAAATGAATACCCAGGATCTGCGCTCCCTCCGGATCCTCCTTCTTGACTTCCGCGATCTCAGCGACGGCCTTCTTCAAGGTGTCATGAGCCTGCGTCAAAGTCGTCGGACAGATGCCGCAGACGCCCTCTTTCGGCATGTCCTTCAGCCACGCTCTCAGACCTTCCTTGCCGCCCGCTGTCGCATCATAACCGTGATAGCCGTGCGTATGAACATCATAGAAACCCGGAACGATCCTGAGATCGCTGTAATCCGCATCGGCTACCTTTTCACCGTACTGATAAACAGCCTTTATCCTGCTTCCCTCCAGCTCGATTTGAGCCGGCATCACAGTTGAAGCAATGTATACTCTCGTACTCTGAATGATCATGTTATTATCTCCCTTACATTAATGATAGCACAACAAAAACTGTGTATAATGAAATAGAAGAGGTAAGCAACAATGCCAAACGGAAGGATCATCAAAGCTAGAGATCTTGCTGGAATATTCATCTATCAGGATCCGAAACACGGCACGATATTCTACGATATCATCAGCCGCAAAGGTTATATACTGACTTCGTCAGATGTGCGGACATACACTTTCTATACCATGACGTTCCCGCTCTGCATCCTTCTGGCCTTCGGTACGATGTCGCTCTTCTCACTCAGCTACATCAGCGGCTTCATCATCTTTGCGGCCTTCTATCTGCTGGCAGCGCTGGCCTTCAGGTTCCTGTTCTTCTACAAGCTGCCGGTCGCAAACAATTTCCGGCCGGTCAAGAAGGAAAGCGTCTTCCTCTATCTGGCCAGAGGCTATTCTTCAACAAGACTCATCATCCTGATCTGTCTGCTTGCTGCTTTAGCCATCCTGATGCCCGTCTATGCCCGCATGGAACACTATGAAGGCGTCAACCTTTACAGCTCCTACATCATGGGAGGCGGTGCAGCCATCGCCGCCATTGCCGTCATCATATCCCTGATCCTGAAACTCAAAAACAACTACTGAAAAGATATTCGATCCGGATATCTTTTTTTTACCACAATAAAAGCCTTGTTTCCAAAACGGGGATCCAAGGCTTTTTTCATATCCAGTATTATTCTTTCAGTGAGCCCAGGGCTACGATCTCTCCGGACTTGCGGTCGAAGAGGATCGCATTCTTGCCTTTGAAACCGACTTTGACCTTGTCGCCGATCTTATAGACGACACCGCCGAACATGACGCCTGTCAGCAGATAGTTGCCGACAGCGATCCTGACGGTGGTCTCCATGCCGGTAGGCATTGATGAATAGACTTCGCCTTCGAACTTCATCGAATCAGAGATCTCGATGAATTCTGGTCTGACACCGATCACATAATCATTATTGGTGTAGACTGCCTCATCGCCATAGTCCTCCGGCTCATTGATCAGAGCGACATGGTACTTGAAATTGGACTCCTTGTTGCCTCTTTCAACATAACCCTTTTCAGAAGCCTTCCTGCTGAGCTCTTCGGCTTTCGCCTCTTCTCTGGCTTTCAGACCGGCACGCCACTCTTTGATATCCATCGGCTTGTTCGGAACGAAAGTCAGCTTCTTGTCACCGAAGACCTCAAACTCGAATTTGCCATCTTCCTGCTTGCCATGGGCATCGATGAAGTTGATCGCCGGATTGCCGACGAAGTCAGCGACGAAGAGGTTCTTTGGCATGTTGTAGACATCCAGCGGCGCATCATACTGCTGCAGATCGCCATTGTCGATCAGACAGATCCTGGTAGCCAGTGTCATGGCTTCCATCTGGTCATGGGTGACATAGACGAATGTCGATCCTGTATCCAGATGCAGACGCTGCAGCTCGGATCTCATCTCCAGACGCAGTTTGGCATCCAGGTTGGACAACGGCTCATCCATGAAGAGGACGGTCGGTTCCGGAGCAAGCGTTCTTGCGATGGCGACACGCTGCTGCTGACCACCGGACAGTTCTGCCGGATATCTGTCCATGAACATGCCGATGTTCGTGATCCTGGCAACTCTTCTGACAGAAAGATCGATCTCTTCCTTCGTGAGCTTTCTGACCTCTTTGACGACCTCGCCGTCTTTCATATTGACGAAATCATCATTCAGTGTATAACCCTTCTTTGCCGCCTCGCTCTTCGCGTTCTCGATCACCTTGTTGAGTTCTTCGACATGTTTTTCCGCTTCCGCTTTGACATCATCCGCTTTATGCAGGTTGTAGCCCAGAAGTTTCTTGGCTGTGTACTGTGAGATCTCGTAGGCATCGATCAGCTTGATCATCGCCTTGTTCTCATCCAGCTTGCCCTTCTTGTCGTAACACTCGTTGATCGTCTTTGCGACATCCTTAGGCCTCTTCAGAGCCTTCAGAAGCTGGGAAGCTGTTCTGGCCTCAAAACTGATGACCGGCAGAGCTTCCTTGACATTCGTCAGGCCGAAAGAGATGTTGTCATAGACCGTCATGTTCGGCCACAGAGCGTAGTTCTGGAAAAGGAATCCGACCTTACGCTTGTTGGCAGGGATGTTGATGCCCTCTTCGGAATCGAAGACGACACGGTCCCCGATCGTGATCTTGCCGGTCGTCGGCGTCTCAAGACCGGCGATCATCCTTAAAGTCGTCGTCTTGCCGCAGCCTGAAGGACCCAGCAAGGTAACGAAAGCATTGTCCTCGATGACCAGGTTGAGATCATCGACGGCATAGAATTTATCGTAACGTTTTGTTACATGTTCCAATACGATTTTTGGCATTTGATTATCCTCCAATTCCTTCATCAAGGCTTGCACCGGTGATCTTGTTCACCGCAAAGTTAGAGATCAGGATCGTCACGATCAGGATCAGGTTGATACCGCTTGAGAAAGCGTACAAGCCCATCTCGTCAAAGTAATCCAGTGTCGTGGACAGGATGAATCCCTGCACACACAGCAGCATGAACAGTGACAGTTCTCTCAGACAGGTCATGAACGGCAATAAGAAGCCGGACACGATCGAAGACTTCTGGATCGGGATGATGATCCTGGTCATGCGCTTGATCCAAGGGATGTCCTGGATGATCGCCGACTCTTCGATCTCATTTGACAGCTGCAGCATCGAGTTCAGTGAGCTGCGCGAAGCAAACGGAATGTACTTGACCGTACCTACGATGATCAGAGCCAGGTAGGTATTGAAGAGATTGACCTTTCCTGAAGAGAACAGGATGAAGTAAGCAGCGCCGACTGCCACAGAAGGCATCAGGTAAGGCAGGAAAGCCATCGAGTTGACATAGCTTGCCAGCTTGCCCCTTCTGTTCTTGGAGACGGCATAACCGATCAGCGTACCGACGACACCGGCCGTCAGACAGCAGATGATGGAGACAAGGATCGTCCCCCTGAAGGCATGCCAGATCGTCTTGTTGTGCAGGATACCCATCTGGCCATACATGCCGTTCTCGGTGACGTTCTCATTGGTCACCCACCACTTGCTCGTCAAGTTGTTCGTATTTCCTGTATACAGGAAGGAATAGTCGCCCGGGTTCGGAAGGAAGGTCTCAAAGGCAAAGGAGATGATCGGATAGATCGACGTGAAGAACGTGATGATCACGAAGACGACGGCGATGATATAGCGGCCGCTCTTGCCCAGATTGACCTTGGTGATCTGACCGGATTTGCCGGTGACAGTCGTATAGGATTTGCGCGAATGCAGGGAACGCTGGTTGAGATACATGATCGCCACGCCAAACAGCATCATGATGATGCCGATGATCGAAGCCTCACCGGTGTACTTGTCATTCATCGAGACATATTTGGTAGCCAGCGTCGTCAGACCAAGATAGTGCGGGACCGGATAGGAACCGATCGTGGAACCCGCGACCAGCAGGATCGTGGAAAGGATGGCCGGCTTGACCATCGGGATCGTCACTCTGGTAAAGATCTTCCAGCGCGGCGTATCCAGGATCGTCGCAGCCTCCTCCAGGTTGGCATCCATGTTCTTGAAGATGCCGCCGATCAGGATGTAGGCAAACGGCGCGTAGTGCATGCCCAGGACGATGATGCAAGGGAAGAGACCCACACACCACCATGCAGGCATGCGGATATTGAACAGGGAAGCCAGCAGTCCGTTGGAAGTACCTGTCACCTGATTGGAGTTGAACAGGTTCTGCCAGACGACAGCCAGAGTCCACTGCGGCATGATATACGGGAAGATAAAGATCGAACTCAAATACTTCTTGAACGCCATGTTGGTCCTGGTGATCAGATATGCGAAGATGCCACCAAAGAGGATGGCGAAGGTGCAGGAACCCAAAGCCAGGATCGTGGTGTTCAGCAGCGGTGTCCACAGATTCGTCTTTGCCAGACGGCTCGTGAACAGATCTGTGTAGTTCACGATCGTGAAACCGGAAGCCTTGCCCGAAAGATACTGGTCGATCGTGCCCGGATGGATCTGGAAGGTATCGCGGATGATGGCGACGATCGGAGCGATCGTCGTGAAAGTGACCAGGATACCTGTCAGGATCAGGATGACGTTCTGCGGTTTATTGAGATAAGTCTTTATGCTGTTAAGTCTGATTCTCATTGATTTTGACATAAATTACCTCTCTTAGAAGGAAAGTGCCTTCGCAGGATCACAAAGGCACTAACGTTTAACACTCAATAACGGATCGTTCTCTTTATTCCGGAGTATACTTGTCCAGCATCTCGATCCAGGAACCGACTGTGAATGCGACAGAAGCGCAGTATGCAGGATCCTCGACGACGAGCTTGCCATCGTTTACCCACCAGTCATATCCCTTATCCATCGTCGTCTCGCAAGCGACCTTAGCAGATTCACCCTTTGAGTGGTGGAACTTCTCTTCAGTGCCCTGTGCGACGACCGGGTTGGAAGAATAACCGCCTAAGTCCTTGCCCCAGGCAGAGAAACCATCAACAGTCTCAGTCATGTAAGCGATGAACGCACATGCAGTCCAAGGTAACGGTGAGTTGTCTGTGACAAAGAGGTAGTGGCAATATGCGTAACCGCCAATGCCCTCATAACCCGGCTGATAAGCAGCGACCTTGATGTTGTTTACGGAAACAGTGTCTGTCTCTTCAACGGAACGGACCTTTGAATAGACCAGGAGACCGAATTTATCAACTGCGGAAGCATCGACCAGCGTGTTGCAGATCGGGCCATCATCGGTGACGGCGTTGTAGCTGTTGACCCAGAGCTTGATCCAAGCCAGAGCGTACTTGCCGTTCTCGCCCAGACCCAATTCCTCAGCGTCCTTAGCCATTGCATCGACAGTCGGCTGGAAGTAAGCCTGTTCGTTGGCAGGGAGCTTGTCATATGCATCCTTCAGATAAGCTGCATATTCGTCCTTTGTCAGCATGTACAGGAAGTTCTTGCCGACGATCTCGGAATCGATATCCATGAACAGACCATGTTCGCCTTCAGCTACGAAATCCCAGCAGTTGTCATAAGTCTTGTCCGGATTGACACAGTTGAATTCGAAGATCTTGTTCAGAGTCTGCAGAGGCAGATATCCCTGATATTCTTCAGCAGTCGTGCCATTTGCTTCAGCCCACTCTTTCGGGATGAATGTATCAAGAACACCGGTCTGGACCATCTTGGATTCGATCTGGTTGCCATCCTGGATCAGGGTCATAGCGAATGTGCCGACATCCTTCAAACCATCAGCTGTCAGCTGATCGAAGATCTTGTTGTTCTTCGGCTGCTGCCATTCGAATTCCATCTTGTAGCTTGGATCGATGGTCTGTAAGTATTCGATGAACAAAGGCAGTGCGCTCTTGCCACGTGATGAGTTACCAACACCATAGAACGTCTTGCCATTTGACTCTTCGATAGCCTTCTGAGCCAGTTCTTCAAGAGTCATCGTCTGTGCTTCAGCGATGACCTTCTGAACTTCAGAAAGATCCTCACCTGCAGGAGCTGCTTCTTCCTTAGGACCGCAGCCTACAAGCGCAGTTAAAGCCAACGCCAGGGTCAGCATAAGCATTAGAAGTTTTTTCATTATATTTTATCCTCTTTTCTACTGCTTCTTTTGCAAGCGTTTTCATTATATCACTATCAGATTTATCTGTTAAGTACCCGATTTCACCAGATTTTCACAGAAAACATCAAAAAAGCCTTTGTTTCAAGGCTTTTTCTTGTTTTTATAAAAATTCAGTTTTTTTCTATAAACATCTCATTTGAATTCGATGCCGGCACTCTTGAGCGCCTTGTCCAGGACCTTGATGCTCAAAAGCGTCTGTTCGTTGTATCTTCTCGCCTCATCCAGATCCATCCTGTTGAAGAGATCCTTGAAGACGACGTATTCGTGATAATGCGGGACATCGCTGTGTTTGTTCAAAGCGTACTCCTTGACCTTGCCCTCATTGTCTGTCAGCTCGAAACGGGCGATGACGCTTGAGGCATCCGCGGACCTGATGAAGCCCTTGTCGCCCTGTATGCAGACATTGAGCGGTGCCCGGCAGTCCTTGGCACAGATCGAATTGACCTTGAACTTTCCGTAATCCAGGACCAGAACACCGGATGTATCGACGCCCTTGACCATGTTCGGGAAATACGAGACGCCCTTCGGCATGCCAAAGAGCCCCGTCACGAAGTTGATGTTGTAGATGCCCAGATCCATCAGAGCACCGCCCGCCATCTTCTTGTCAAAAGCAGGCAGGACGATCCCCTTCTTGAACTTGTCATAACGGGAAGAATACTGCGAGAAATCGATGTCGATGACCTTGATATCGCCCAGCTTGGGCAGCAGTTCCTTCATCTTCCTGTAGTTGGGCATGTGCAGCATCGTCACCGCATCAAAGATGATCTTCCCCTTCTTCTCAGCCAGATCGATCAGCGTCTTCGCCTGCCTGTAGGAAGCCGTGAAAGGCTTCTCCAGGATGACGTGCTTGTCATTCTCCAGAGCCTTCTTCGCGATCTCATAATGAAGCCCGTTAGGCACGCCGATATAGATGACATCGATATCCGGATCACTGAGCACATCATCGTTATTCAAAGAATAATAGCCGATGCCGTACTTCTCTTTCAAAGCCTGCAGCTGGCTCTCAACAGGCGAAGCGATGCCGACATACCTGAAACCCTTGACCATCCTGGTCGTCTCGATGAAGATCGGAACGATGAAACCCGAACCGATGATCCCCACTCTGATCATTTGATCACCTCCTGATAATTCAATCCCGCTGACTTCAGGGCCTTCTCCAAGACCCTGGCGACGATCAGCGTCTGTTCATTGTATTCTCTCGCCTTCGTCAGATCCATCTTCTTATAGAGCCTGACGAACTCCTTCATCTCATAGCTCCAGGAATCGAATTCGCCCCGCTTCTCCTGGAAGAAGCGTTTTTCCGTCCCGTCATTGAGCTTCAGCGTGAAATCGGCGCAGCGGCTCGAAGTCGTATCATTGCGCAGATAGCCCTGATCGCCCTGCACCAGACAGTAACAGTCCGCCTTGCAGTCCTTGGCAGCGATGCAGGTCGCCTTGAACTTTCCGTAATCCAGGACCAGGACACCCGACGTATCGACGCCCTTTTCCACATTCGGGAAATAAGACACCTTCTTCGGTGCACCGAACATGCCCGTCACGAAGTGGACATTGTAGACGCCCAGATCCATCAGAGCGCCGCCGGCGAGGTCCTTGTCGAAAGCCGGCAGGATCTCTCCCTTTCTGAAGCGGTCATAGCGCCTGGAGTATTGCGAATAGTTGCACACGACCATCCTGATCTCCCCCAGTTCATCCTTGGCCTTGATCGCCTGATGAAAGTAGGGATTGTGGGCAGTCACGATCGCCTCAAAGATGATCAGACCATTCTCTTCAGCAAGATCGATGAGCTTCTTCGCCTGCCTGTAATAGACCGTGAAAGGCTTCTCGAGAATGACGTGCTTGTGATGCTTCAAAGCCATCATCGCATACCGGTAATGCAAGGCATTGGGCAAAGCCACATAGATGACATCGATCTCATCATCTGACAATATCCTTTCAAGATCGCATGTATAGTAATCGACCTCATCCTTGAACTGCGCAAGCTTCTCCTCATGCCTGCCCCAGATGGCACGCAGATGGAACTCTTCAAACAGCTTGGAAACGCTGATAAAGACCGGAACGATGAACCCGGAACCGATTATACCTACATTGATTTTCTTCATAACCTTATTATACTATCAGCGATGATATAATGAGACTGTATGTTCGGGAACATCAGAGTCATCGCAGCAGATATCGACGGAACACTGGCACCTACGGCCCAGATCCCATCCCGCTACACCATCGAAACGATCGATGAGCTCAGGGAAAAAGGATATCTTTTCGGGCTCGCCAGCGGAAGACCGGCAGACGACCTTCTGGACAAATACCAGATCTGGCAGGCCAGGTCTCAGTATGACTTCATCATCGGCTGGAACGGCTGTCAGCTCATCGACCTGAACAAGGATCGCCATTACGAATACAACAAACTCAAGAAGGAATGGATCAGGGAGATCATCGGATTCATGGACGAATTCGACACCGACATCCACATGTACCTGCCGGGAAGATACATCAGCTCCGCCGACAGCGACCGGGCCTGGCGCTCCGCCTACCGGACCCGCCGGGAATACATCGTCTGTCCCGACAAAGAGTTCTTCTGTCAGCAGGACAACTGCGGCATCATGTTCAGATACAGATTTGAAGATGACGAAAGGATACAGAAAAAACTCAAACTGCTTGAAGGCAAGGAATACATCGGCTTCAACACCCAGAAAGACCTCCTGGAATTCTCCCACAAAGATTCCAGCAAGGGCTACGCCCTGAAACAGTACTGTGATCTCTATGGCATCGGACTGTCTGAAGCATTGTCCTTCGGCGATTCCGACAACGACAATGAAATGCTGAAAGTCTCGCACGGCGTCTGCCTGAAAAACGGCCGCGAAGAGACCAAAAGATGCGCTGAATACATCACCGAAAGAAATTGTGATGAAGACGGCTTCGCCCGCTTCATCCACGAACACCTCTTATGATCAAAGCAGTCTTTCTCGATTTTGACGGGACCATCTTCTCTCACAGTTCCGTCTCCATCCCCGCATCCACGATCCGGGCCATCAACGAGCTCAGAAAGAAAGGGATCGTCGTTTTCATGTGCACCGGCAGAGCGCCTGGAGAGATGCACCAGTTCGACCTCAGTGAACTGAAACTCGACGGCTGGATCATGTCCAACGGACAGATGATCCTGGACGAGAAAGGGGATCTCATCTATGAAAAGTGCATCGGCGATGAACTGAAAGACAGGCTCGTCCGGATCTTTGAACGCAAGACGATCGCCATGTACCTGATCAACAGGGACGACATCTACCTCAATCTCATCAACGACAAAGTCCGCAGCATCCAGTCCGTGGTCTCATCCGGTATCCCCAGGATAGGCGAATACCAGGGTGAGAAGCTCTATATGGCCTCCGCCTTCTTTGCCGACAAGGACGACGAGAAGTACATGCAAGAGATCAAAGACCTCGCCGACATCACCTGGTGGCAGGAAGGCTGCGTCGATATCGTGCCAAAAGGCATCTCCAAGATCAACGGCATCGACGAAGTCCTGAGGATATACGGCATCAACAGAGAAGAGGCCATGGGCATAGGCGACGGAGAAAACGACATCAGGATGCTGGAACACTGCGGCATCGCCGTGGCCATGGGCAATTCGGTCGAAGAACTCAAGCCTTACGCCGACTACATCACCGACGACATCGACGAAGACGGATTATACAAAGCCCTGAAACACTACGGGCTCATAGAGGAGGAAACATGCAGTACAGTTTCAGAAAGATAAACATCGAATCCCCGTTCCCCACGACCCAGTGCGGACATTCCTGCCAGACAGAAAAGCTCTTCGACTATCACGATCACCTCTACGCCAGAGTGACGGCATTCAAAACGGAAGACCTCTGGCTCATCCACTACTCCATGGACCTGCTGGCCTTCGACAAGAAACACCGCGACATGCTGGAAGAAAAGCTGCAGGAAGTCTGCCAGGACAAAAGGATCCGTGTCATCACCTCCACCACCCACACCCACTACGCCAACAGCGTCAGGGATCCGGAATACGTGGAATACCTCTTCGACCTGCTCTGCAAAGAAACGCCTGAGATGGAGTACCGCGAATTGGATGATGTCACGACGACCTATCAGCGCATCCACTCGACCGCGATCGGAAGATCGAGGATCTCCGGCTACGAGACCGGAAACGAGACGCTGGCACTGATCCGCTTCTACGAAAAAGATCACAACTTCCTCAACATCATCTACTACAACTGCCATCCGACCATCCTGCAGGCCAACGTGCCCTATTTCTCGGCGGAATACCCGGGCTATGTCCTGAAGAAACTGGAAGACAGCTTCCCGGATCGCGATCACACTTTCCTGCAGGGCGCAGCGGGAGACATCTCCTCGCGCTTTGTCAGAGACGGGCAGGATTATGAGGCCCTCACGAAACTGGGCGATGCCCTCTGTGAACAGATCCTTGGCCTGATGAAAGAAGAGAAAGAAAGAGTTCCGCTCAGGCTCTCCTACAAGGCCGAAACCATCAGCTACGATCACGAATTCAAGCCGATCGATCTCTCAAACATCCGCTCAGACCTCTCGGAAAGGGAGATGGAGACCATCCGGCTCGGTCAGATCGAAAGACAGAAACTGGAAAAAGCAGCCAATCAGATCTTCGGAAAACTCATCAGGGAAGCGCAGATCGCCGCCCTGGATCTGGGCAGCATCAGACTGGTCTTCTTCCCCAACGAGATCTTCTCCGCCTACATGGATTGCATCGACCTCGACAGGAAACTCCTGGTCAGCTACTCCAACGGCTATGGACCATACGTCCTGCCGATCGGCTTTCAATACATCACCTACGAGATGTTCACCGACACCCTGACCAAAGAAACGAAAGAAAAGATCATCTCCGTCATTCAAAACATTTAAAAAGAAATAGTTCAATACTATTTCTTTTTAAACGATTCCCTGATATTCTTCATCGCATCCGGAAACGAAAGAGGCTTCTCGCGATCCTTCATCGCCTTGATGTATTTGAGATCCTTCTCTTTCACCAGGCTGTAAAGGGCCTTGTAAGCCTTATCCGCCTCAAAGGTATCCTTGATGATCCTTGTCCCATCCGACAGGACGAATTCGACCGTGTCGTGACCGTTCTCATGTTCGACATTCCAGCTCTCGATCTGCCCGAAAGGAACGAAACAGGCCGTCCTGGCCTCCTCGTCCCCATAGAACTCGACCCCCTGATCGAAGATATCCATGACCTTGAAATCCCGGACGAGCTTCATGACCGCAAAAGCCATGAAGATGAAAAAAACACCCAGGAGCCTGCAGATCATGTTGTTCGGTATCATCAGCAGCCCCCCTGTGACCAATGCGACCACGGGCGCCTTCTTGGGCTTGAAACAGATCGCTTTCACAAAGTTGCCTTCGCTCTTGCAATCTTCGACAGGAATGTATCTGATCTTTTCTTTTTCCATAACTCATTAAAAAAGGCAGCCGGATCCCGGCCGCCTGATCATATATCCTCTTTACAGACCGTTCTTAGCCAGAAGATCCAGGAAGTTCTCCGTCTCATTCATCGTCGTCAGTCTGCTGGTAAGGACGCCGCCTCTCATCTCAGCGATCTTGCGATAGCATTTCGCATCATCTTCCGTGACAGCGATGGACTTCGTGACCATCTTGTAAGTCGTGCCCTGGATCGGAGCAGCGTTGCCTACGTTGACATCCTGTACTTCCAGACCTGATTCAAGGATCGCCAATGCATCTGTCGGGAACTTGCAGATGACGAACATCGTCTCTTCCGGATGCTCTTTCGCATATTTGATCGTCTCATCGATCGAGAACACATAAACGGTATTGCCTCTTGCAGCCATAGGCAAAGCCATCTTCTGGATAGGGTCTGCCGCTACTTTATCATTACAGACGATGATCTTGTCCGCACCGATCGAATTCATCCAGGTAACAGCTACCTGACCATGTATCAGTCTATTGTCGATTCTTAAATGTTTAATCATGAATAGGTACCTCCATTTATCATTATAACACCCGATTAAGCGCTTACATCAATAATACATGCAAAAGAAAACGCAGGATCATCAGATCCTGCGTCATCATTTTTCCGGTTTTTAAGATTAAGCCATCCAGCCTAATGCACCCAAGACGAATGCGACTACGAATAAGATCAGGATGACATGTAACGGAGACATCTTTCTGACCTTGATCAGGTAGTAGCAGCCAAACGTCAATGCAAGAGGAACCAGGCATGGGAAGATAGCATCCAATACCTGCTGTAAAGTCTTAGCCTCGACAGTTGCACCGTCGATCGTCAGGTCTTTACCTAATTTGACAGGTAATTTAGCACCGATCATGGAAGGAACGAAGCCACCCATGACAGTGACACCGAGGATGTTAGCACCGACCTGGAGCTTGTCGATCGTACCAGCACCTGCAACATCGTTGATGACATTAGCGCCCTGTCTGTAGCCATAGTTGAATAATGGCCATCTGAGCAGGAACAATGCCAGAACAGGAAGTGTAGAAGCCAGGATAGCGCCGATCGCGCTGCCCTCGCTTGCCAGACCTGCAGCGATGATGTTGAATGGAGGAGTGACCAGGACTGCCTGGATCGTATCACCGATACCTGCCAAAGGACCCATCAGGGCGACCTTCAGGTTGTCGTGAACTTCCGGCTGACCTGCTTCTTCAAGAGCAACACCTGCACCGGCGATCAGAGCTGATGCACCCGGGTGCGTGTTATAGAACTGCATGTGTCTTTCAAGCTGTCTGCACTGTTCTTCGTTGCCATCGTATAATTCTTTTACGACCGGAACCATTGCATATGCATAACCTGCGGCCTGCATCTTTTCATAGTTCCAGCACCACTGTAAAGCCCAGTTATGTCTGGAGCATGCCTTCTTTAAAGCGGCTTGTGTTAACTTTTTAGACATTATTGAGCACCTCCCTTAACAAAGAAACTTGCTGCTGCTAAACCAACTAAAGCAAGAGCTACTGTGCCCATTCCGGCGTAAGCGTAAAGAACGAAGCCGATGATGAAGAATGGCCAGTACTTCTTGAGATCCATGTAGGATAACAGTAAAGCGAAACCGACAGCCGGTAAAGTCTTACCAACGACTGCCAAGCCGTTAGCGACCCACTGAATGCTGGTAGCGAAGTTCGTCAAAGCAACAACGTTGTCGATCAGGACCATGCCAAGAACGACTGGAAGCATTCTTGATAAAGCCCAAGGCAGAGTACCCATGAGGGTGTATCTTTCGAACTTAGGGATGTTGTTCTGAGCAAGAGCGCCTTCACCTAAGTGCTGGAAGACTGTCGTAGAAGCACGACCCAGGATATCCATTTCGGACATCAGAAGGGCGATACCCTGTGCTACGACGATACCTGCATCGACGTTGCCTGTCTTAGCACCGACGACTGTACCGAAGATAGAACCAGTAATGAAGTCAGGAATCGTAGCACCACCATAAGTATAGAAGCCTAAGCTGTTGATCAGCATGACTGAGCCGACCTGTAAGCCCATCGGAACATTACCGACACAAAGACCGGCAAGAAGTCCCGTGATGATAGGCGTACGAACACCTAAACCAGACAAATTCAGGACCATAGCCACACCTGACCAGAGACCCAGAATTATGCCTAACATTAAATTGCTCATATATTATTTATGAACCTCCTTATAACTTGATTGTAGGACATTAAAAACCTTATTTCAACCATTTTCACATAATCGTCACATAATCGTACCTGTATTTCGCACAAGTCCCAAAACAAATGCTACAATCAAAGAAAAGGAAACGAATTATGCAGCTCAAACTATATAAAAGATCAACATTATTGCTGGGCATCACCGTCCTGGCCGAATTATGCGGCGTCATCGCCCTTCTGGTATACAGAGAGAAGTGGATCGCACACAAGATCCCCGTCATCGTCTGCTTCGTCCTCTTCCTGCTATTGATCAACGGCATCTTCTCCTACTACGACCTGAATGCCGACAGGAACCTGATCCGCAAAGCCGTCTCCAACGGCGATGTGGCCTTGGCCAGGATCAAAGACGGATCCTTCGTCAGATTCGGCAGAGACGCCCGCCTGAAGAATCATGTCTTCTGGAAACTGAACGTCGACGTCTACGACAACGACATGAAAAAACACGAAGCCTCGATCATCGAGAAGTTCTCTCTGCATCAGACATCGATCCCCAAAGGCGATGTCTATGTCACCTACGTCGAAGGAAAGGAAGACGACTGTCTGATCATTCCCAACATCATCATCTCCTCGATCGCGGAATACAAGCCTCTGGTCGACGACTATGAAAAAGCGCTCAGACCGAAATACCTGAACGCCTACATCAACGACGGTCTGATGCTTCAGACATACGAGGATTCCATCAAAGAAGCCAATAGACAGTAAAGGACAGGATCACCTGTCCTTTTCTCATGCCCATGATCAAAGAAAAAGAGGCTGTTGCGAGTCATGCAACGGCCTCTTTATCGATCTTTTCCTTTATTAACTAATCCTCACCCGACATGGCAGCCTGCATCAGCGGATTGACATAGATCACGCCATCCTTGCCGACGGTCTCCAGCTCTTTCATGTCGTAATTGTCTGAGAGACGATTGCCCAGCAGCTGCAGGACGATGGCCAGATTCATTCCGGCGATCAGTTCGATCCCCGGCTGCAGGCACAGCATCATGGCTCTGTTGCAAGGTGTGCCGCCCATCAGATCGGCGATCAGGATGACGCCTTCGCCGCTGTCGACTTCCTTGATCCTGGCTGCCAGAGCCTCATCAAATTCCTCAGGGGAATTCTCAGCATTCAGGCACACATATCCGTACTGCGGGATATCATCTCCCATGAACAGCTTGCTGGCTTCAAACATGCCGGCCGCCAGAGGGCCGTGGCTCATCAAAACGATACCTTTCATTTTTTTCTCCTTTTTTATCCTCTGACCACTTCGATGATATGCTCTGCGGTCAAGCCGTATTTCTTCAAGACATCAGCCATCTTTCCTGATTCACCGAACACATCATTGACACCGATCGGGATCAAAGGCGTGACGATGTCCGTTCTTGCCTTGACCTCCGCAATGGCGGAGTACAGACCTCCGATGATGGAATGTTCTTCCAGGGCATAGGCCCTCTTGTGTTCTCTTAAAAGCTTCAGGATGTTTTCTTCATCCAAAGGCTTGATGGAGGAGACATTGACGACCGTCGCATCCAGCTCTTCAGCAGCCTTTAAGGCTTCCTGGACCATCAGGCCCATGGCGAAGAGCACGACATCCCCGTTCCCTTTTCTCAGGACATCGACCTTGTCAAAATCGAATACCGTATTTTCGTTATAGACATCCTCGACCTTGCCTCTGCCCAGTCTGACGTAACATGGACCGTCCGTTGCCGCGACATAGTCGATCAAAGCCTTGGTCTGATACTGGTCGCAAGGCACATAGACTCTCATGTTCGGGATGGCCCTCATGATCGCCACATCCTCGATCGCCTGATGGGATGCCCCATCCTCGCCGACTGAAAGGCCCGCATGGGTCGCGCAGACCTTGACGTTGAGTTTCGGATAGGCGATGGAGTTGCGGATGATCTCAAAGGCCCTTCCGGAAGCGAATATGGCAAATGAGGATGCGAATACCGTCTTGCCTGAAGCGGCCAGACCGGCAGCCATGCCCATCATGTTGCATTCGGCGATGCCGGCATTGAAGTGTCTCTCCGGACAGGCCTTCTTGGCCTCTATGGTCTTGGTCGACTTGGTCAGGTCGGCATCCAGTACGACGATATCCTTGTTTTCTGTGATCAGCTCAGCCAATCTCTGCCCATAGGCGTTCCTGGTCTCCTGTGCCATAATTATCTGACCTCCTTCAAGTCTTCCATTGCGATCTTATAGTCTTCTTCCTTAGGAGCTGCGCCATGCCATGCATAGTTGTTCTCCATGTAAGAGACGCCCTTGCCCTTGACAGTATGGGCGATGATGACGGTAGGCACACCCTTGGTCTTCCTGGCATGATCGAATGCCTCAGCGAGCGAATCGTAGTCATTGCCATCGCACTCCACGACCTCCGCACCGAAAGCCTTCGCCTTGTCCGCCAAAGGCAGAGGTCCTATGACATCCTGCACATTGCCATCGATCTGCAGACCGTTCTGGTCAAAGATGATGCACAGATCATCCAGCTTGTAGTGGCAGGCCGCCATCAGAGCTTCCCAGACGATGCCTTCCTCTGATTCGCCGTCTCCGCACAAAACATAGACCCTGTTGCCGTTATCGTCCAGCTTGTTGGCGATCGCCATGCCCACAGCGCAGGAAATGCCCTGGCCCAAGGAACCCGTGGAC
>JAEEGI010014297.1_pt1 | contig 16709 bp, 10 predicted proteins | sample 8958751 | NCBI WGS metagenome assembly JAEEGI01 (sample SAMN16246545, study PRJNA631951) | gut metagenome | biome: gut microbiome; feature: rumen; material: KS-attached | host: Bos | place: Iran: Karaj | collected 2018-10
CAAGCGTTACAAGCATATTTCGAAGGGAAAGGAAGTCAATATGAAATATGCAAACAATTCAAGATATCAAGTCATACCACATTACAAGACTGGATAAAGTGGTATAATGGTCATAAAGGATTCAAAGAAAGGCGAGGAGCCGGAACGGAGATCTATATGACCAAGGGAAGAAAAACGACACAAGAAGAGCGGGCGGAAATAGTAGCGTTCTGCATTGAGCACGGGAAGGACTATCCGCTGACGATTCAGACATACGGAGTCTCATACCAGCAAATATACGCATGGGTGAGAAAGTATGAGGAAAAAGGGATAGACGGATTAAAAGACGGCAGAGGAAGAGCGAAGCCGTTAGAAGAAATGAGTGAAACAGAGCGTCTTCGTATGGAAAACAAGATATTGAAAGCACAGCTCAAAGACGCAGAAATGGAGAACAAATTGCTAAAAAAATTGAGGGAGTTGAGAGGAGGCGACTGATCAGCGGAGTAAGGCAGGATGATTACTACAAAGCGATACAGTACATACACATATCCGAGGAATACCCCATTGAAAAGCTATGTCGGATGTTAAATGCAAACAGATCTGCATATTACAAGTGGCTGAAACGGACACCGAGCGACAGACAACTTGAAAATGAGCAGATCGTAGAATGGATCAAGGCGTTGTATGAAGAACAAGACGGGATACTCGGATACCGGCAGATGACGATTACGGTCAACCGGGAACACGATACTCATTACAACAAGAAACGTATTCGGAGATTGATGCAGATACTACACTTAAAATCCGTGTGCAGGAAGAAGAGATACAACTACATCAAGTCTACGCCGGAAGTAACCGCCGAAAACATTCTGAACAGAGATTTTCATGCGGACAAGCCTAATGAAAAATGGCTCACGGACGTAACGGAATTCAAATACTACGTTGGTGCGGAAGTTAAGAAAGTGTATTTGAGCGCCATTCTTGATTTGTATGACAGAAGGATCGTTTCGTACAAGATCGGTGACAGCAACAACAATCCGCTTGTGTTCGATACGTTTGACGAAGCGGTACGATCAAATCCGAATGCTCATCCGCTGTTTCATAGCGACAGAGGATTTCAATACACAAGCAAGATATTCCACAGCAAGCTTGTTGCCGCCAATATGCGGCAGAGTATGTCACGCGTCGGAAGATGTATTGATAACGGTCCTATGGAGGGCTTTTGGGGAATCCTCAAGTCAGAGATGTATTACCTGAAAAAATTTGCTTCGCGCGAAGATTTGATTTCAGCAATAGAACAATACCTAAATTTTTACAACAACAAACGCTACCAGCAGAGGCTAAAATGCATGACGCCGATGGAGTTCCATCGCGCCGCCGCGTGAAAAATTCCACCCTGCTGCGCAGCAGGGTGGAATTTCCACTCAAAACTATTTCGTTTTTTCACTGTCTACTTGACAGGGGGCGCTTCATTGGATTGCTCATCGGCCGGTTTATACTAATATCTAATAATTGGCGTTGGCTTTTCGGTTTTATTATGGCGTGTCCGCGCCGGGATAATAGCTGCAGCCGGATTTCCTTGCCTGCGGGATCTGGTCTCTGCGCGCTATTCGGTAGGTCCTGCCGTCCTTTATAAACAGCGCTCCGGTTTGCTTGAAGGTGAACGGTACGCGGTATTGAACGCATTCCCGCCGTATTTCCTGAATCCACGCAAAATCGCAGGGGCGGACCTTATTGCCGGATTCACCGCCGCAGGTAACGTGCTCTATGAGCCCGGTGGATAGATATTTTTCCATGTTTATCGCTTCGAGCATGGGCTCGGAGATTACCTCGCGGTGTTTTATCGGAAGCCTTAGAAGAATCGGCAGGCGATAGTCCGTCCTGTCCTGGTTTTCACAGGTGGAACATATTGTCACATGCTCCCAGCCGTCGCCCCAGTCGGGAGGCAGGCACAGCTCGAAGCGGTCAATGCGTTTCGTGATGATGTGGAAGCGAAGGTCCCGTCTTTGTCGTATCATGTCCCAGCAGTCCTGCCGCCAGGGGTCGGCGGCATCGAGGAAAAAATCCGAGGTCATGCAGGCAAAGACTACCCCGTCCTCCGCCCTGAGCTTGTATTCGCCCTGCCTGTTCTTCATTAAGGGCAGGGCGTAGTCGCGCGTTTTTGCCACGACCGACGCATCCTTGCCGATGCTCTCGTCCCGCCGGTAGACATAGCAGTTGGCGCATCCGGGGCTTATTTTGCGGCAGCCGTGCCACGGGTTCCAGATGGGCATCCGACATCGCTCCTTCCGGCTTCGCCTCAGCCGGTAACGGTGATTAAGTCCACCGCGCCCGCCATGCCCTGCGAGCCGATGATCTGGGGCTTGCCGGGGATGAGTTCCATCTTATAGTATCCGTGAACGTGGCCGCAGATAAGAGCCTTAACGGCGTCGCTCTCCATGCAGAGCCGCACGAAGCCCCTGGCACACTCGTCCTCAGCCTCGCTGTCAATATAGAAATAATCGTCCATGTGGGTCATCTTCTCCTTGCAAAGCGCCTTGCAGTTGGGCGTGGAAAGAGGGATGTGGCAGAGAATAATGAGCGGGACGCCCTCGTCGCAGAGACTGCGGAGCGTGCTCAGATCCTCCGGGGAAACGGTCTTGCGGCTGTCATCCACAGCGGCGATGCGAAAGCCCTCGAAGTCCAAAACCTTGACGCCGGGGCTCCAAAGCGTGCCGAAGCTCTGATCCTCATGGTTGCCGGGGACTATCATGTATTTTCCCGTGTAGGCGCCGAGTTTTTTCGTCAGATAGCGTTCACCCGTCGGGTGAGAATATTCCAGATTATCGCCGGAAAGAAGCAGCGCCTCCGGCTTCAATTCCTCTGCGAGGGCAAGCTGCTTTTCAAACGCGTCCTTAGTGGGAATCTGCTGGGCTTCGCCGTAAACCTCGCCGTTAGCCTCGGCAAAACGCCCCTTGAAGGTTTTCCACATTTCATCCTGCTTTTCGGCGGTTGCGCGTTCTTCGTCCGTGGATTCTTCATCCGAGACGTTTACGTGTGTGTCTGTGATGTGCATGAATTTGTGCTCACCCCGCACTCCGGGGATGGTGATCGTGTTCTGCCTGAACCAGAAAAAGGGATCGTCTTTAATCATGTGCCTTCACCTTCCGAATATGTATTCTTGCTTCGCTGCGTTTTCGCAGAAGCGCCGGAACGCCGTTCCAGCCAAATCGCTTGGCTCAAACGCCTCTTGCCATAATATGTTTCTTCTATTTTACATATCATCGTCGTTTTTTGCAAGTGCTGCGTGTATTAACACAAAAAACGCTTTCACAGCAGGGTAGCTTCGGCCTTTTGATGGCGAGCGCAAAATTCTCAAAATCGGCGCAAATTGCCTCGAAATTACAAAATCTGCATTTCCTTATTGACAAAGATAAGACAATCTGATATTCTCATAACAGACGCCAAGTTTGGCGTCGTTTGATTGAAAGGAAAACCTGGCCTGCCAGTGCAATAATTTGTTAAGGCAACACTGTGTTGCTATTAAAAAACTTAATAATGAATTTGCCGTGCCTTGTTGTAAAGGCCCCGCACGGGGTCAGACGGGCGCGTATATGGAACTAAGGTGAGCCGCATGGACTATGTGCCGCGCGGCGATGCCTGGCGTAACCGGCGCTGTGAGCGTGAGGAACTTCCGAAGCATCGGACTAATCCGATGTGAGCCGAAAGGCTTCCATTTTGGACGGTTTTGGATCGTCCCTGAGAAGGTAGGAAAGCTTCCGCAGGAGGCAGGATTTGCCTCCCTAACGCGAGTCAGAAGACTTGCATTTTCATTGAATGGTATGAAGCCGTAAGCTTTGTGCCTACTGTGCATACAAATACGGGTATGCCAGCTTTTCACGCACGAAGAAGAGTTGGTATACCCGTTTTTTGTTGTTCAAATACTTAACATCACCCAAAAGGGGTACCCCTTTTATGTTTTGCCGAGCAAAACATAATGCGCCTTGCGCGCACAAACCGTAACCACCCACGGGGCTTCCCCCGTGCTTATGATGATACGCATCGAAAACTGAATACCCGCAGCGGGAAAAGATACGCCGCCCGGGGAAGTGCGCCACGATCCGCCTCTGCTCAAAAAGCAGAACGCAGGGAGCGCGCCAAGGGCGAAGAAAACGCGGTTCAAACCGGAAGGAACCGCAGGAACGGATACCGCGGGCGGCATTTTTGGCATACACTTTATTTCAGCAAATTATTTCTTGCTCCATAACGGAGCGTGTTACTCACTGCTGTTTACCGCGCAGAAGGCTGCGGTAAATATATAAACTGCCATCAAATATGTTTTGCAGACAGAGAGAAATGAAAACCTTTGCGCTTTCTGGCGCAGCACATTCATCTTTTCGCATTCCCGGGAAAGAATGAATGACCAAAGGCATGGGAAAATATAACAAAAAGGAATGTTAAGAAAATGACAACTACGAAACGTAGTATTTCGCTGATAGTGATATTAGCTCTTCTTATTTCTGTCCTTTCCGTTAGCGCTCTTGCGGATGATCCATCCTATGCGCTCAGCGGATTCGGCAGCGACGTAGGAAGCATAAAAGTAAGCGGTGCTAATGTACAGGAAGTCAGCCTTTCCACCGCTGCCAGCAACAACGGCAACGCTTCTAACGTAACCTATACCTATACCATCACCCTTTCAGGCAATACGGCGAGCAACGCGGACGTAATCGTCGACTTCACGAAGGCGGACGGCTCTCACTGCACGATCACCAGAGTTCCCCGCATTTCCGCGCAGCCCATTCCGACGATTCCCGCCGCTCTCCAGAACCAGTCGCTCACCTATATAGCGAGCCTTACGAGCGGTGTAGGCTCTACGACCGCTTACGTATATCCTGACCTTCAGGGCCAGTATGGCGGCAACTTCACGCGCTTTGACAGCTATGTTTTCAACTTCAGCACCGGCGCGCTGACTAACCCCGTTACCGTTGATGGTCTGACGCTCCGCATCGGTGACCCCGATTATCCGGCTACCGATCCCGAGTGCTATATGAGCTTTGAGGGCGTAAACGGTTCTTACAACGTAACCTACAACGGACAGCAGACGAACTATTATCCCTCTTCTCTCTCCCTGTACGCTACTTACGGCGCTTCCTCCATCACCGCCATCAACGTGACCGGCGGCGTAACGGTTCAGCCCACTTATATCGATGGCAACGGCGAGATGCAGCCGACGAGCAACGTGGCGAGCGGCTACTATATGCTCACCATTAACGCCACCGGCACCGCTACCTTCGTTCGCGGCAATAGCCAGAGCGTTACGCTGAACTTCACCGTTCCCACCCAGAGCGGCGGCATCGACACCGAGGTTTATGCCTACGTTCCCGCTCCCGGCCAGTTCCCCAATGAGGGCGCAGGCACCGGCGGCTGGGGCGACGCTTTCGTTTCCGGCAGCACCGGCGTTAAGCACATGGTTGGCAACGTAGTTTCCACCGGCGTTTCCCTCGGCTATTTCGGCGGCTATGTCGTCTTTGATATGGGTGAGGATATAAGCAATTCCGCCATTCATCCTTACGGCGTTGACTTTGTCGTTTACGGCAATGCCTTCGCCGGTAATTCAGAACCCGGTTGCGTTCAGGTTGCGCCTGACGCAGACCACGATGGAGAACCCGATGAATGGTTTGATATAGCCGGAAGCCTCCACTATGATGACGCAACCATCTGGAACGCCGAATACACTTACACGAACCCCACTCCTGCGGACGACGAGACTGAAGAATATCCCACCTCTGGAACAATCAACACAAGCGGCGTAGATTACACTTACACTCATGTAGCTCGTCCTGATGCGGAAGAAGATGATGGTGAAGGAACTGTTACATACAACACGTTCCATCAACATTCATGGTTCCCGCTCTTTGCGAACTACTTTGTTGGCCGCGGTGAATTTAATGCGCTTGACAAGACCGACATACTCGACTTTGTAGACTATGCGCGTGATACAGAGGACGGTTCCACCCTTATTCTTAAAGGCGTAATGCTCGGCTCCGCGCAGAGCACACAGACCGGATACTACACTTTCGGCTATGCCGACGTTCATCCCAACGGCTCCGCTAACGGCGTTGCCGCGAACCCCTATGCAGCCAGCCAGAACACCACGGGCGGCGACGGCATCGATATTTCCTGGGCTGTTGACGCTGATGGCGAGCCTGTTGAGCTTTCCAGCATCCGCTTCGTCCGCGTTTATACGGGCGCTGCCAAGATGAACGGCATCTTCGGTGAGATCTCCACCGAGGTCTGCGGCGTTATCAAGGCTACCGGCACCGGCGACGGCGCATCCAACGATACGCTTACCGTTAAGGAAAACGGTACTGCTCTCACCGGCATAAGCAACCTTGGCACGAAGACTATTAGCGCTGCTGACGGCACTACCAGGACTTATGCCATCACCAGCGGCGCTGGTCATGTGTTCGTAAACGGATCTCCTGTTGAGTGCTCTGCTACGAATCCTTATACCTTCGATATCACCTTTACGGATGGAGCTACGCAGTATTGCCAGATTATTACTCAGTCCGGCAACAGGTCTCCTCTCGTAACGCTGCTTAAGTTTGAGGCAGAATAATATCCGCTTAAACAGCAGATAATTCATTTCTCTCTTAAAAAAGCAAAAACATATTAACGGCGGTAAAAACTGAATGCGGCGCAGTCTCGATCCGGATTTTCACCGGGCCGGGGCTGCGCCCGTTCTTTTTTCTTTTCCGGGCTGTTCATTTGCGGCCCGCATATTATTAGTGAATGAGGGAGAAAAAATGACCGCGTTTTTACGAAGAAGGGCGATACCGCTCCTGCTCCTCCTTGCGATGCTGTTAACTTTATTACCCGACGCTGCGGCGGCGACGGATTATCCTGTTTCGCCGGAAGAACAGCATACCGAATATTCGGAGCAGGGGAAAGATTATTCCTTTACCATGGATTATAAAGGCTCAGTTTTGCAACCCCGGAAGCTTGATGGAAGCTGTGTGGTGAATTTTAAAACTGGAAGTGGTAATGCACTGGTTAACTACGATTATACCTATTCCTACCCGGTTTATGTTTTTAAGTATGATACAAATGATATAGATACGATAACTCTAAATTACGAACCTGAGATGGTAACTAATTCCACTAATAAGCCATACTTTTTGAAAAGCGATGAATACCCTTATGAAAACCCCAGTAATAAGAGCTATCCTGTTTGCGTGGACGAATATATAGAAAAGAATTCAAGTTCAGAGCCTGGTTTTGTGTTTTATAATAAAAGGATCAACGATAATAATGCGTTTGCATACGCAGACGCTTATAATCCTGATACCAAGAAATGGACTATTAAACTAACCAATGAAACAATTACTGATAAAGAATCCCTCTTTTTGAGCAGGGATGAATGCGTAAGCATTATTGGAGAAGAGAATTATTCAGGCAATTCATCCTATATTTGCCTGATTTTATATAAAAAGAACCATGAAATAAAAATAAGAAAGCTCGCTCAAAATAAAACAACTGTTACTGGTACTTTCATTAAGAAAGTTTTTGAATTTAGCAGCTCAAACAAAAAACATACTTATGGCCTTGCGACTATACTTATAGAATTACCCAATGAGACGCAGGCAGATAAAACCGCGCTTAAAGCGGCTGTAGAGCGCGCGGAGCGTATAGCCTCCGCGACCGACCTTACCAAAAACATGCCCTATGAAGCGGCTATGGAGTACGCCCGCGAGCATAATCTTATAGCCACCGATACAGATTTAGCTACAGATACAGATTTATATTATTCTGAAAACGACCGCTTTTACGGAGACGAAAACGATATAGCCTTAACGACGAATAACGGGCCTGCCTTTTATGAGGATATGCTCAATAAGCTTGCCAGCGCAAGAAGCGCTCTTTACGCCGAGGGCGGCCAGCAAGCGGATATCGATAATTATGTCTCGGCGCTTAACGCCGCGATAGATAAGCTTATTCCGCGCTCCCGCGTGAACGCGACGGAGCTTTATAGATGCGCTTACGGCGAGGCGAGATGGCTTGCTAACGGAACAAGCTTTAACGAAGTTTACGAAGGGCAGAAAACGCCGAAGCCCGGAGACTTTAATTATACGGACTTCTATGATAATGTCGTGAAGGAATCAAATACCAGCGCCAAGAGCTTTGCGGCTTTTGACGCGGCGCAGAAGGCCGTTCGTGCCGAGCTCGCCCTCCTTTTCGACGAAAACGGAAAGCCGACAGCTTATAACAGCTATGATAAGCAGGCGGAGGTAGATAAGCTTGTTGCCGATTTTAACGCGGCGTACAATAGCCTTGACAGGCTTCTGAAAGGTACGGGTCTTTTATCCTTTGCCTATGCTTATGATAATATAGATATCCTCAATATGTTCATTGAGGCGTCCGGCATTAAGGAAGCCGACTATACCCCGGAAAGCTGGGCGAATTTTACGGCGGCAAGAAAGGCTGCGCTTAAATTCGTCGCCGAAAACGAGCGCGTAAGCGAAGAATCCAAGCTCGGAGTAAACCAGGTAGAGGATTATATAAACAAGAGCAAGGCTCTGCAGAAGGCTTATTATCAGGAGCTTACCTCGAGCAAGGCTACCGTAAACGCAAGAATTTACATAACGGATAACTGCCCGGTGGACTATGATTTCGACAGCGTCCACCAGAGCGATTTGTGCGGAATTTACGATGTTTCGCTTCCGGCGGAGAATACGCTTGAGGACTGGATAAAGACTGTTTATCCCGCATGGGAGAATAACACAAGCTTTTCCGTCCTGCACCACGAAATCACCTACGATAATAAATATCAGCATATTCTTGTATATGTAAACGGCCTCTTTTATTATGACGTATCGGAAAACTGCGCTGCGCGTTACGCGATCAACGATACCCTTCTGAGCGAATTTAACAAGATACGTATAAAGGACGGCGACGAGATAGTTATAGCTATTGTCGACTATCCCGTAAATCCGAACTCCTCCGGCGCGGGAACGACGGATAAGTCGTATGATGAAGTCTGCCAGGATATAGCCTATATCGAAATGACGAAGGACGGCAAGGCAGTCTCTGAATTCACAGCTGAGGCGGGGGAGGAATTCGAGCTGAATATAGTAAGCTACGCCGCCTCTCCCTTTGTTTACAGCGGAAAGAAAACGGCACTCAAGAACGCGAAGCTTTATATAAGCGATAGCTGCGCCACGCGCGAGGAAGCCATGAAGGCAAAGCTCGTCCGCGAGGCGGACTTTACGAGCGGCGATAACGGAAGCTATGAGCTTCGGCTTTACAGCGGCGAGAACGGCGCCGGCTGGTATCTGCTCGGCGCGGCGTCCGCTTCGGAAAACGGCAGCCTTGCCAACGGACGCACGGTTTTAATCCATATAGAGGACCCGGATGATCTCGACCCCATCCGCGAAAGCTTTATAGCAAAGCTCGACGCGGTATATACCGCTTATGAAGACCTGTTCTATACCGAGGAGCAGCTTGCCGATATTAAGGGCTGGCATGAAGCCTGCTGCGCCGCGATAGACGCGGCGGGCACCAGCGGCACCATGGAAAAGGCGTATCTTGAAACAAGCAAAAAGATAAGCGCTGTTCAGGATAAGAATAACGCCGACTTTGAAAACGCGCTTTACAATGTCCGCGAGCTTTTGTCCTATCTTCCCTCGTTTGAGGACGCCAAGGCGGGCAAATTCTATGCCAGCGACGCGGAGCTGCTGGACTGGCTCTTCGACGAGACTAAGGGCGTATACGCCCGCATGACCGAGTATCAGAAGAGAAGCATACTCAGCAACGAAAAGGCCGTTATAGACCTCTGCGAAGAGGCTTATAAGGCATATAAGGCGGGTGAGCTCGAGCTTGGCGAAAGACCGGCCTATAAGGTGAAATATGAAGTTCGCGACGCCGACACGAAGGAACTGTTAACGATAGGAAATCCCAACGAAGTTCCGGGTACGGTTCCGTCCGTGTTAAAGCAGATAGTTACCAATAAAAACAAAACGGTCTCAATGTCCGACGACGGAAAGATAATAATTTTCGGTGCGGCGGAATATGGAAAAGTAAGAATCCCTGGTGATGAAGGATATCATATCAGTACTCTGGAAGAAGACGGCCGCGTAAAGCACCTTGATATAAACGAAGTTGAGGTTCCCGCCGGAATAAACGAGATAGAGTATCGGGCAGGCTTCTTCTCCATGACGCTAAAGCCTGGTTTGCAAGGTTATCCTTATCCTCCGGAGCCGGGCTATGAGATAAGCTATGTCGAGACCGACGCGGACGAACATTATGTAGAGTCTATGACAACATATGTTAACGATAAAATCAACGCCTGCATCACGGGTACGCTCAGACTTAAATCTCCGCGCAGCGACGTTTTGTTCACGCTTTATGTAAAGGCGGTGAACGAGGAAGTAAGACCCGTGCTCAATGCGCTTGACGCGGCGTACAAGGGCTATAAGCGCACGGATTACACGCAGGAAAACTGGGCTGTGCTCTATGCCGCTTATGTAAACGGACGCTCCGCGATAATTGCCGCTGCGGACGACGCGGCGCGCACTGCGGCGCTGAATACGGCGACGGGCGCGATGGCCGCCGTTGCCAAGAAGCAGCAGAGCTCCGGCACCGTAGATAACTGGGATTCTGAGGACAAGGGCTTTGACAGCGGCAAACAGGTTGGTTATGTTTACGTCTCCGTTGAGAACACGACCTTCCCGGGCGGCGACTTTACGGATAAGTTCATCGAGCGCGAGAGATACGCCATCGGCGAAAACGATTCCATGATGACCGTCGTCCTCCGCGCGCTCCATGACGCGGGCTACAAGTGGTACGGCACCGGCGGCTTCAACGGAAACGGCCTCGGTGACCCGTATGTGGACGATTACAGCATCACCTATCTTGCCGGTATCACGAAGGGCGAAAAGGACAGCGACGATTATAAGGAACTGGCCGAGTTCTCCGGCGACCCCGGTTCCGGCTGGATGGCGACGCTGAACGATTTCTTCATAAACGAAAGCCTCGCCGAGTTTAACGTGAAAAACGGCAAGCTCGAGGACGGCGACGTTATCAACGTCCTCTACACGCAGAACCTCGGCGAGGACCTCGGCGGCACATGGGGCAACGCGAACACCACGCTCCGCGAGCTCGAGCTCAGCACAGGCGAGCTTAGCCCTGCCTTTACGCCCGGCGAAGCGGGCAAGACCCATGAGTTTGCGCTCTTTATCCCCGGCAGCAGCGCGAGCCTCAAGGTCACGCCTCATGCGTACAACAGAAACTACCTCGTGAGAACCTTCCTCAACGAGAAGGTGAAGGCCGACGTTACCGGCAACAGCTACTATAAGCGCAGCGAGACCATCCCCGTCAAGCTTGGCGACGTCGTTTATATCGGCTGCGGCGAAATCGCGTGGCCGAGCATGAACAATTACGGCGCGGAGAAGATTTCCTACGTCGGCACCTGGTATGAGCTGCACGTTGTCAACCGCTCCAGCGGCGCAGATTATGTGCGCGATATAATCTCGCGCATCCCCGCCGCGAGCAAGTTCAAATCCTCCAATTACACGGAGTACCGCGAGATTATCGAGTACGCGAAGTATATTAACGAGCAGATTAACGACAGCATCGATTTGTCCGCGACGGCGTGGCAGTCTGCGAAGGACAGATATGATTATTTCGACGCGATCCAGCAGGTGAAGGATATGCTTGCCGCTATCCCCGCCGTCGCCGCGCTCAGGACGGCGGATAAGGACAAGGTTCAGGCCGTCCGTGACGCCTATGACGCGCTGGATGAGTACCAGCAGGGCTTTATCACCGTCAGAGACGTTATTAAGTATAACGAGGCGGTTGACTGGCTCGAAAAGCAGGGTATTTCCACCGGCGGACACATCGAGGGCAGCACGGCTGAACCCGAGGAGAAGAAGGAAGAGGAGCAGCCCGCAGTTACCGAGACCTTGACGGTTGAGGCCAAGACCGACGCTAACGGCGTTGCAACGGCGACGGTTGAGGCGAAGGCCGTGACAGAGGTCATTAAGAACGCGGCTGAGAAGAAGGCTGATTCCATCGTCATTAAGCCGGAAGTTACCGGCGACGCGAAGGAAGTCAAGGTCGAGCTGCCGAAGGCGTCTGTGAGCGAGATAGCCAAGTCCTCCGTCGCGCTCGTCGTTGAGACCGACAAGGGTTCCGTTGAGGTCCCGAACGAGGTTTTGAAGGAAATTGCCGAGCAGGCAGGCGGCGCGAATGTCGAAATTTCCGTCGCGGATAAGTCCGTCGAGGACGCGGGTGTCAAGGAAGCTATCGCCGAAAAGATTGGCGACGACGTTAAGACCGACAACGCCGCAGTCGCGGAAATTACCGTCACCTCCGGCGACAAGAAGATAACCACGTTCAGCGGCAAGATGATTAACGCGAGCGTTTCCGTCGACGGCAAGAAGGGCTTTGCCGAGGGCAAGAAGTACCTGACCCTCGTCATCAGCGAAAATGGCAAGCGCGAGCTTCTCGCCGGTAAGTGCTCCAAGGGCGCGGACGGCAAGCTGAATGTCGGCGTAAAGGTCGGCCACCTCAGCACCTTCGTCGTGCTCGATAAGGAGCTCAAGAGCTTCGCCGACGCCGAGGCGCACTGGTCGGCTGACGCGGTCGACTTCGCCGTAGCAAACGGCCTCATGAACGGCGTTTCGGATAAGGCTTTTGCCCCGAATTCGACGCTCAACCGCGCAATGCTCGTCACGATACTTTACCGTCTCGCGGGCTCTCCCGCAGTCGCGGAAGCGGCGAAGTTCACCGACGTTGCTGCGGGTGAGTGGTATTCTGACGCTGTCGCGTGGGCAGCGGCAAACGGCATCGTAACCGGCAAGACCGAAACGACCTTCGCTCCGATGGAGAACATCACGCGCGAGCAGTTCGCCACGATGCTCATGCGCTACTGCAAGTTCGCAGGAGTCGACACCGCGAAGAACGCCGATCTCGGCGCGTTCACCGACGCTTCGAGCATCAGCAGCTACGCCAAGGATGCCCTCGCCTGGGCTAACGCTTCCGGCATAATCACCGGACGCACGGCGACCACCATCGCCCCCACCGGCAGCGCCACCAGAGGCGAAGCGGCAACCATGCTCATGCGCTTCATGCAGATGTAAAAACCCAAAACACGGCATCGTATTTTATGTGAAAAAACGGTCACAGCGGTGCAGAATACCGCTGTGACCGTCCACAGTTTCGGAGGCTAAAAGTGAAGAGACACAAGACAAGGGAAGGATACTGGAACGCTCGCGGCCGCCAGGAGCTGGTGAACATCGTGAGGCGTCAGACAATAGCGGAGCTGGAGGGGAAGGGCATTGTGCCGGACTCAAGCAGCGCCGTATACAAGAAAACCTTTGACCGCTTCGCGGGGCGTTATCTGCGAGAACAGGGCGTGCAGGCGAAGCAGCGCAGGAAGCTGAGCGACGAATGGATAGAAGAGCACAAGGACGATACGGATGAGCAGCTTCTGGCTTATCTCCGCTCTCAGGCGACGGACCCGGAAAAGGTCAGGAAGCCGGGCCGGGTCATCGGAGGCTACTTCATAAACCACCGCTTCGGAAGCTGGAAAAATACGCTCGAAAGGGCAGGACTTCTTGAATTCGTGGAGAAAGCGCAAAAACGGACGCAGGAGTAAGCCCCGGCGTGTTCGCCCCTTAGCGGCGCTGTTTCAGCGAGAAAAATATACTTATTCCATCCTTTTAAAAACCACCCTTGAGGGCTGCCAGAGCGCGGCCCTCAAGGGTGGTTTGCTGTATTTGCCTTCGGCTCCGTCGGCAAAGCCCAAACTGAAGAAATAATTGAAAATCCTGCGCTTAATCATAAGCGGTTTGATTTAGTCAAATGAGAAGCTATTTGAGTTTTTATTGATACTCCGTTCCGCCTATAGTCATGCAATGCTATATCGTCCGCAAAATCCGATAGAAATGTCAAGAAATGTGCAGTCGGGAAACGCCCAAAATCTGAAAAGCTCGGTAGAGCAGCGCACGGATTCCTATGTTCCGCTACGCTCCACTTCGGAAAAATGCGGCGGCACCCCCTACTGTCAATAGTTTTTCGCAAATTCAGTATTATACTTAACCTCCTTAACCACAACACACCGGTAAAGTCCCTTGCGTGTCAAGGGTGCTTGCACGGAGCCTGCCCTTGACGCGCAAGGGCGTACCGGTACCATCAGGCAGGTGGTAAGTGACATGACAATCAACCTGACAGTTTAAGTTTACCCGGCTATGTCATTCTCCTCTTCGGAGATGATCATCGATTTAAGGAATTCAGGGTTTCCTCGACGCTGTTTCTTACAAGGTCCTTTAATTCGGTGTGGATTAGTTCGCTGTTAAGTGTTATAATCTTCTCGGACATGGTTCATTCCTCCTTGGTAGATTTTGTGTGGTAACTTAATTTTACCCTATGGTTTGAACCATGTCCATTTGTTTATTTGAATTTGCGAAACTTATTATACCTTATCGCCGACGCGAACCCCCTCCGCTATTGCAGCGAGTATTACGACGCGGAATCCGGGGATTACTACCTGAGAGCGAGGTACTACGCGCCGGGGCTCGGGCGGTTCCTCAGCGAAGACCCGCTGCGCGACGGTGATAACTGGTATGTGTATTGCAATAACAACCCGGTGAGGTACGTTGACCCGAGCGGAAAGATAGCAGTAGTAGACGATATCTATTATGCAGTAATATTAGTTACCGGGGTAATAGCCATAGCAGAAGCTGTATGGCTTACCTCACCAGAAGGACAACAGGCGCTGAACAACGGCGCTAAGGTTATCCACGAAGCGGTTAAGAATGTCGAAGAGGCGATAGACAATGCCAGAGAATCTATCGTCAATCCTTCCGGGGGAGGCGCTCCCGCCCCACAAAAACCAAATAATAACGGACCGACTGCAATTAAGATAATATCCAAAATTGCGACGGGTGCAGCGTTAAAAGAAGCGGCAGAAGAAATTTTTAAAGCTGGCAGCGGCAGATCAAATAATAAAATCGATTTCCCAGATGGAGATGCTCAGCTGAAGCATATTTTAGAAATGCAGAAGGACATCTTCTCGATATGCCCGAAAACAGGCAAAAGATTTTGGATGTTGCAAGTAATGCAGATAATTATCTCGGACAGGATGCTAGAGGAAATGATTGGTATGCTATTGTATCAAAAGATGGCACTCAAACATGGGTTAGAGTAAGAAATGGTGTAATAGATAATGCTGGAGTAAATAGTGTGCCAAGAACGTGGAATTCAGAAACTGGATTATATAACAACAGTAAGAAATAGGGTGAAGTATTATGAATATACAAGAGGCATATATGGTTATGTATAATAAGCTAAATGAATACTATTGTCGAGAAGCTAAAAACCCTTCGTTAGCCTCCTTGTTAAGTGATATGGATCCTAATATTTTTTCTGACAAAAGAGCCGCTGATCCTGCCACATATAATGATTGGTACAATTGTGTTGGTTATTATATTAATAACGGAGAGATTGAGGAAGAGAATGTTGTTAAAGCGCTTAATAAGTTCTTGCTGTTTTATCAGCAAGAGTTCAGCTATCGTTTAGATGATGTAATTAGGTATTTTGCTGATATGGATTCTTCAATTATTTAACTGATAATTTCAGTTACGCATACGACGCGGAGAATAAGCTCATTTCCTACACCGCCGGGAACGTCGGTTATACCTACGGTTACTACCCCAGCGGCCTGCGCCGGACGAAGACCGGGCGCAACGCCGCAACGAACGCGGTCATATCTACAAATACATACATTTGGGACGGCAATAATCTCGTCAAGGACAATTCCGACGCCTACCGCTACGGCCTGTCTGCGATTTCGCGCAATAATACATACTACCTGCACGACGCCCATGGCAGCGTGGTTGGCATAGCCAATTCCAGCGGCAGCATAAGCAAGACCTACGCCTACGACGCTTTCGGCGTGGAACTCTCGCCAGTGTCGTCCGACGCGAACCCCTTCCGCTGCTCCGGCGAATACTTCGACGCGGAATCCGGGGATTACTACCTGAGAGCGAAGAGATTATTAAGGCTGGTAGCGGCTCTAAATACGAAATTACATGGCAAAACACAATTACTGCTACACAAGAACCTATTGTTGGCACAAACATCCCAAAATCGTTTGTATTAAACGGAATGTATGTCAACGGAAAAGAAGTTTGGGTTCATGGAAATGCCACAAAACACATGGGGGAATATGTTAATTCGGCGCATGGTTCGATTTTGGTTGAAAATGAATTAATGTTAAGTTTTCAGAATTCTGTATCAAAAATATTGCCCAAAGTTCAACCGGGAAGGAATTTTTTTAATATCAACGGGTGGGAAATTGGTATTGATGGAAATTCAAGCGTAATCTATCATGCACTATACATAGGAGAATGAACAATGTATTTAACAAAAACAGGTGTGTTAGATTCAAAACTAATAATAGACATTTCTTTTGAGCAGGTAGCAGATGATTTACTGTTGGTGAGAATTGTTAATCGGGCACAACAAGGAATCCCTAGCTATTGGAGATTAACAAATGCTGTCGACATTCCTCCGCTGGAATTGGGCGTTGATTGTCAGGAGGGATACATTTCGGATATAACCGTTTTTGTTGATGGATTAGATATCAAAGATGGTGAAAAAATTAATACGCCTTTGCCTAAATTATTCGGAAATGTTTTGGTTGATACTTCAATTTTCAAGAAGGTTTTTGATATCGTTGATGTAAATGA
>JAEEGI010014298.1_pt1 | contig 16709 bp, 12 predicted proteins | sample 8958751 | NCBI WGS metagenome assembly JAEEGI01 (sample SAMN16246545, study PRJNA631951) | gut metagenome | biome: gut microbiome; feature: rumen; material: KS-attached | host: Bos | place: Iran: Karaj | collected 2018-10
AAATTAATTTTTTATATTGTTCCATTTTTTATGTTTATTATTCTAAATAATAAATTATAATTGAAATTATTGGTGTAATCTAATAGATTTTATGATAAAATAAAAAATATAAATTTAATATTGACTTTTAAATATTATTTTTTAATGCTTTTTTTAATTTATTTATACTTCAAACTATAGGTTATAGGATTAAAAATAAATTAGATGATAATATTAAAGTTATGTAAGTTAAAGATATTCTATACATTGTAATTACATATATGAAATTGAAGAAGTTTATTATATTTTTGAAATTGTAAAATAAATTTATGTTTTAATCATATTTTTTACGACTTTAATAAAAAAATATAATGATAATTGATATTTTTAATTCAAAAAATAATTAAAAAAAATATATGATAAAAAATCTAAATAATGTATTGTAAATTTAAAACCACATTATAAATAAAAAATATAATAATTTTCATGAAAGCCTTAAATCTATTTTTACAGTTAGATATATATGGAAAAATACCTTCATTTACTATTCATGGTCAGACAAGATTCAGAACAATAATTGGTGCATTATTATCTTTATTAACATATATGATAATTATATTATTTTTTGTAGTTTATTTAAATGGGGTTTTAATGCATTTTAGTCCAAAATTAATAACAACAGTTTATAATGATTTTGATCCTCTCCCAGTATATTTAAGTAATGAAAATTTTATATTAACTTTAAGTTTACAAACTTCAGATTATTCAAACTATATTAATGAATCAATATATTATTTAAATGCTTCTTTATCTAGTACAGTATTAATGGATGATGGGAATTATCAAGAACAAATAACTCCAATAGAAATAATAAAATGCTCAAATTATAATTTTCAATTTTTACATGATTATTGGAAAAATTTACCTTTAAGTAGTTTATATTGTTTAAATTCAAATAATATTGAATTAAGAGGAGCTTTTAAAACTCCAAAATGGAATGTTTTATATATAAAATTCTCAAAATGTGTGAATTCAACAAAAAATAATAATACTTGTCAAACAGAAGAAATAATAGATAATTATTTAAAAGGAGGATATTTAGGAATTTTTATGTCAGATTATATTATAGAACCAAATAATTTTAAAAAACCTTCTCAATTTTATGGTAAAAATCTCTTTACAACATTTACATATAAAGAATATGCAGATTATTGGATTTATTTAAAAGACGAACAAGTCATAACTGATATAGGTTATTTTTTTGAAAATAAAAATACTGAATTTTACTTTGCTGTTGATGAAATATCTCATTTAACTGATTATAGAGAAGATAATGTTTTTTTATCTGTTGGAATTAGAAAATCTTTAAAAAGAGAAGTTTATGAAAGAGGTTATATTAAAATTCAAGAAGCTTCTGCAAATGCTTGTGGAATAATTAAAGTTGCTACTGTTTGTGGAGAAATCATTTCTTATTTTTTTCAAAAATTACTATATGAGAATTTTATTATTCAGTTTATTATTTTTTCTAAAGAATATGAAAGGAATAAATTAAATTATAATATGAATAATAGTAATCAGCTATTTAAAAGTCTTTATGGTTTAAATAATGAAAAAAATTATATGAAAAATAAAAGTTTTAATCAACAAACTTATTCTTTAAATAAAAGAAAGTCCAATCATAAATTAATTTTAAATTATAACATTAGTAATAATATTATTAAAAATCACTGTAACAATTATAATGCAAATAACAATAGTTCTTTATCATCTACCCCAAATAAAAATATTTACTCTTCAAATCATTCTCGTATTTATAATTCAAGGAGATTTATTAAAAAACCTTTTACAGCAGGAAATAAGATTTTTTTCTCTCAAATATTATGTCATAAAAATTGTATAAAAAAAGTCAAATTTACATTCAATAAATTTTCTAAAATCCAATATTGTTTTGATATCATCCAATATTTAAAACTTCAATATGAAATTGGTTTAATTAAAAATTATGTATTTGATGAAGAAAAAAATCAAATTATTAAAGATTTATATTTATTCGACTATGATGAATTTACAGAGAAAGAAGGTTATGACAAAGTATTTCTTTCTCTTCAGGAAAAAATAAAATAATGAAAAAGAAGGTTTTAAAGATTATAAATATTTTAAAATAATTAAATTAGATTACAACACGAAGGATTTTTTTAAAAAGTAAATATTTTTTTTCAATTTTGTTTTGATAAATTTAATGAAATATCTTTTGTATTTTAATTGTTATAAAATATTATTTTGTAATATATATTTTTATTTTATATCTTTATTATAAAAAAATAATTAATTGTTTAATTTGATTGTCTTTTGTTAGAAAAGATTCTTTTTCAATATAAACTAAACTTGTAATTAGGAAACCTTTATTCTATTTTTTAATTTTTTCTTAATAATAAAAAGAAATTTATTGACTTTATCTTTATCATATATAATAATTAATTTATCTCTAAATATAATATCAGTATTTACTGAAAAATTATTTATTGATTTTTAACTTAATGATGATGAAATAATATTTTCCTATTATATTGATAGGTAAGATTTAATTTTCTACTTTCTATTTATATTCATTATTTTATTTTATCATTGAAAAATTAAATAAAAGATGTAAATTATATTTTAAAAGTATTTTAGTTAAATAATGATAATAACATTAAAATAATTTGGAATAATAATTAAAAATTTGTTTTTCCATTTAATATATTATTAAAAATTATTTCAATTAAATCATTTAAATTGACTGAATTATTTCATTTGGTTCTTCTTCAATTTTAAAAGAATTTTCATTTATTTGAAAATATAAACCATTATCACCATGGTTAATTTTAATAGGAATAAACCATTCAATATAATTAAGCCCAAAAACTTGTTTGAAATTATCATAAACACCAACATCATAAATAGATTCTAATTTTTTAGTACAAATGTCAGGATTAATATTACCATCATATTGGTAATAAAATATTTTATCTTTTCCTCCTTTTTTAATTATATATTCATAAGAAGTTAAATTTTTACTGACAAGACTTAAATGATAAAATAAAAGAAAAATAATTGGAATCATTATTCCAAAAGTTAAACAATAAAACATATAAATTGAAAATAATTTTATTCCAATTCCTTCTTTTAAAAAAATATTATAGAAACATTTTATAAAAATTATACAAAAAGATATAGAGGATGTAATAGTATAAAATAATAATAAAATAAATGATTTATGATTATCAAAAGTAATACATTTATTTAACCATAAGCAATGATGATCAAATTTTAAAAAACATTGATTACATTTTCTACAATGATGACATCTATCTGGTCTTAATTTTTTACAAGTTTTACATATTCTTATTGAATTATCATTTTTATCTCTTTCACATATTTGAATATAATTATTTAATAAATGTGAATTTTCAGTTATTTCATTTTTTAAATATAATTTATTATTATTATTCTTTAATTCATTTTCAATTTTTAATAGGATTAAAGCATTAGATTCTACTTTTTCTTGTGGAGTTCCATAATTACTTTCATATTTCCAAGGATAAGAATTTGGTATTGTAGAATTTTTTATGTGTCTTGTAAAATAAAATGAAATGGTCAATAATGTTAAATTTATTAATGTAAAAATAAATTCTAATAAAATAAATGTAAATGAATAGTTTTCTAAATTTAAATCTGAAATCCAATATGATACCCCAATTGTATTATTTGTTATTATAGGAATAAAATATCCGAATGTTAAAGTTAAAAAATAGAATAATATTGCTATGTCTATTAAAAAAACTGGAGAATTTTCAAGGAATTTATTTAAAAATGTTTCTTTCATTTAATTATTTTATTATAATAATATTTTTTATATTTTATTTTTATTGATGAAATTAGTTTAATCAATTAAAAGAAAATTAAATTCTCTTTGTCTTATTTTTTTTTAATTATTTAAAACTGAATAATATCTAGAAAGAGGTATTTTAATATATTTTTATAATATAATAATTTACCATTAAATTATCTTTCAATAAATTATATTATATTAAATCAATTATAAGTAAAAAATAAAAATTATTCTTGTCCAATATAATCTTTTAAATTATTATCTTTCTCAAGACAATTCCATAAATCATTTAAAATTGCATTATTCATTTTTAAATCGATGGAAAATTTCTTTATACATTTATAATATGAATAGATTTTTAATTCTTTAAATTCAATAATAAATTTTTCCATAGCAAAATGGCAAATTTTAGATAAATCTAAAATTTCTTTTAATTCATTTTCAATATTTTTTCTTTCTTCTTCTAATTCTTTTCTTTCCTCTTCTACAGTTTTAAAAGAAAAAATAGATTTCAATCCAGTGGTAACTTTAACAGAATAAATATCAATCTTATTTTCTTCTCTTTTTTGATACAATTTTTCACATTGTTCATTTAAATTATTTAGATAATTAATAGTTTCTAATAAGGCTTCAATATCTAATTCTTCTTCTTCAATCCATTCATAGATTTTTGCATAAGGATTTTCAAGATTATCATATATATTATCAACTCTTTCTTTTATATATAAATTTTCTGGATTATTAATAATTAATTTATTTTTTTCATGATCAGAATATAATAAATTATCTTTTTCATAGTTTTCAAATGCTTTTATTAAAGTTATATATATATCTATTTCCTCATATTTTTCAATTAAAATTTTCTCAATAGATTCTTTAAATAACTATTTAATTATATGAGTATATTATTTACTTTTAATTTTGATAATATTTTTTGAAAAAATTTTTGATATTCGTTGATTTTTCCTTTTCCAATAATATAATCATATGATGAATAATAATCTTTAAATATCAATTGATATTGAAGATAAATTTCTTTTCTTGATATTTTTTTCATTTTATCCATTTCTTTTGAAACATCGGATTGACAATTTATAAATAATTGAACAAGTTTAGATTGAAATAAATAAGGAATTGTAGATAATTTAAAACAAAAAGAATTTAAAAGTCTCATTCTATTCATTATTAACCTTGAATCTTTATTACCAATAATTTTTTTTGGAGGAATATTTGGAATGTAAATCCCTGGAAAATATTCTTTTAATTTTTCTCTTAAATTATAAAAATCTGAATATCTTCTTAGTAAAGGAGGATTTTTTACTTTTTCACCAACTAAATCATATACTATATAATTTTTAAAACCTTTTTTTTCAATAGGATTTTTTAGATATATCAGATACTATTATATTAAAATATTAATGTACTTTTGAAATATTTTCTTTAGACAAAAAATAATCTATATATTTATTGTCTTTTTGTTCCATAAATAAAATATTTTTTTTAATTTAGTATAAGTTTGAATTTCTATTTTAATTAATTAAACTTTTAATTGATAATTTTATTTAATATATAAAAATCTTTAAGTTATTTAATAATTCATTAATATATATTTTTAATTATAAAAAGGTTTTTAATAATTTTTAAAAAAATTAATAGAAAAAAGGGAAAAATGAAGGTTCGTCTGGAAGCAATAAAATGTATAATTCATAAAGGAATTTTATCCGAACCAGTAACATGTGTTAAATGTTATAATAATTTTTGTATGGATTGTGCACAAAAAAGTAAAGAAAAAAAAGATGAATGCCCTTTATGCAAATCAAATCCTTTTATTTTTAGTAAAAATTATCAATTGAAAAAATTATTATTTTCTTCAGAAGAGAAATGTATTCAACGTCCAAATTGTAAAAATCTATTTAATGAAAAAGAATATTCTCAACATATATCTAATAACTATATCTCGAGAATAGAAACAGTAGACCCATCAATGATTATTCAAGATATAATTGGAATATATGATGATCCCAATGAACCACATAAATATTTAAATTTATTGAAAAAAGATAAAAAAGGAGTTATAAATTTTGAAGATAAATATTCAAATATTAGAAAAACAATAGAAGTTCCTAAAGAATGTTATTTGTTTGAAAAAATGGATTTATATTATTGTTATAGAAAAACAAATATAAACTGTCCTTGTTGTGAAAGCAAGGTGTGTAAAACTGGAAATTGTTTTTGTAAAAGATGTATGATTATAAATAAAGAATATCATGGTTTAAAAAAACATTATTTAATTAATAAAGCTGGAAGAGCTGCCAAGATGAAAAAAAATAAATTTATATGTAATTGTGCTTTTATTAATAAAAAAACTAAAAATGAATTGACTTTTAATAATAAATGTATATGTTCAGACACAGTAAGTTGTAGTGCTTGTAAAGATTTGACTCAAATAAAGGATTACTATTAAATTCTTATGTTATATCATTATTAAAAATAATTAAACATTTTTTCTTTCTTAAAATCTTTTATTTATTTAATAAATAATACAATTAAAAAAATATAATTAAAAATATGATTCCAGCAAATCCAATTTATTCATTTGATAATTCTGAATTTCCTTTGTTACATAATTTTACCTTAAATCAAGAACAAGATGAAATTGATAATAATATTATATCTCCTAATTTAAAAAGTAAAAAAAAGAAACAAAATAAAATTCTAAATTTAGCAAAAGAAATGATGAAAAAAGAAATATATAATAATAATTTTGTTAAAAAAATTAACAAAAATTTACTAAGTTCTCATAAAATTTATTTTTGTGAAGAATGTTCTTTAACTCCTTATTTATCTTTGAAATACGAAAGAAATGAAAAAAATAATTTTTATAATGTTTTTATAAATTATTCTTGTGATAATAATCATGAAAATAAAGTTGAAATAACACAATTTTTTCAAAATAATGTTAAAAATAAAATAAGTAAAGATAAAAACTCAGAATTTGAACTATCAAAATATAATAAGATAAAACAAAAAATAGAATCTTTTTCATACAACATCAAATTCATTAAAGAAATTGGAAATTTTTTAGAAAAAAGAGTAAAAGAATTAAATGAATTAATTAAATTATATGAACAACTAAATAATTTAGAATTCGATTTTACTAACTTATTATTAGATTGTTATAAAAATGAAAATATAGATGAAAGAATTAATGATAATATTATACAATTGTTAAATTTCAATGAAAATATTTTAGAATTAGAAGATTTAGAAGAAATGGAATTAATTGAGCATTTATTCTTATATTTGAACTCTAAAAACAATTTTTTCTTAAAAGAAAATGAACTATATTCCCCAAAAAAATCATCAACTTCGACTAAATTTAGTAGTGATTCATTTATTAAAGAAGTAAAAAATTTAGAAAAATATACAATAGCTCTACATAAAAAAGAAAACATAAAAAAAATTCTCTTTTTAAATGAAGAAACAATAATTATGATTAATAAATCAATCAATTTTTTTGATATAATTGAAAATAAATTAATCTTTAAAATAGAAGAAAAAAAAGAAATAAATGACCTAATAAAATTAAAGGATAATTTAATTTTATTGAGTGTAAATGATATAATAAAGATATATAATATAAATTTAACTTTATGTTCCTATCAATTAAAATATAAAATAAAATCTCATAAATCTACAGTTAATAAATTAATAATATTGAAAAATGGGTTTATTTCTTGTTCAGATGATAGTTATTATAAAATTTTTCAATTTGAAGATGATAATTATAAGGAAAAAAAAAGTGTTAAAGCACATAATAAAGGTATTACTTCAATTTTATTAAATGATTGTCAAATCATTACCGCATCTTATGGAGATAAAAATATTAAATCATTTAATGGAAATATCATAAAAATATTAAATATTACTTGTAATAATTGTAAAGATTGTTTATTCAATGCTCAGACAAATTTAATTCTTTTATTTGGAGTTGATAAATTATACTTAATTAATTTAGATAAATTTATAGTTCAAAGAACTATTCATGACTTTGAATACACATACATGAATTTTTATGAAAATTCTATCATAGTTGGTGATACTTTAGGATATCTCATTCAATTTTTTTTTAAAGAAAATGAAGATTTTATGATTGAAAAAAATATGTTAAAAATTCATGACAATAAAATAAATTACATAATTCAATTTAATGATTATATAATTTCTTCTTCAATAGATGGTAATATTCAAATATTATTTTTTCAATAAATAAATTAAAAAATGCTAACTTTTTGACTAATTAAATTTATAAAATATTCAAAATAAGCTTATAATAATGATTTTAAATATCAACACTATTAACTGTGTTTTTACTTTTAACATTTTCTTGTTCCTTATTAGAAATTTTTTCCATAATTTCTAATTTTTCAAAAATAGGAAATAAAGAAGAAAAATTTTCACTGATAATTGCTAAAATATCTCCATGAACTTCAACTAAATGTTTTAAAGATTCATTTTTTTTTCCTTCAAAAGTACATTTATCAATTCTGCATTTAAATTGTGATTCATCACATTCATATTTGTGTTCTTTTATTTTATCGAGTTTAATATTTTTATTGCATCCATAAGGACATTTTTTTTCTAATTGAGTTAATAAATATATAGCAAAAACATTTTTTCTAAATTTAAATTTTTTATTTCTACAAATTGGACATTGATATGTTCCACATTCTTTCATACATTTTTGACAAAATAAATTTCCACAACATGTTGTTTCCCAAGGTTGTTTTACTATATTTAAACATATTGGACATTTTAAATTTTGTTCAAGTATTTCTTGTTCAATTTCCATTTAATTTTTTATTTTATTTATTTAAATTATTATATATATGTTATTGATGCTATATTTTATATTTTTATTATTATTTATTATAATGAAAAATATTTATATATTTTTTCTTTTTTTTTAATTCTTAATATGAAGACCGAAACTGATTTTAGAATTGAAACTCCCAGAAGAACTTTTTCAAATTTCCCAACTGAAGTAAGTGATTATAGGATTAATGCTTCTCAATTAATAAAAGAAAATGATTCAATTAAAAAAGTTTATAAAGAAAGTTCAAGGAATTTTAAACAATATTTAAGAAATTTCCATTATAATTCTTTTAATGAAAAACCAAGATTATATTCAACTAGATCAAGAAACTATGAATATAAGGGAAATAATAGCATTTATAATAATAATATTTTTAGTAAATCAATTTCAATAAATAATTATAGAAATTCAAGTGCGTTTGTTAGTAAAAGAAATTATAATACTCCTAAATCTTTAATATTAAAAAATGAATTAAAAAATAATAACACAAAAAATAATAATATAACAAATAATGGAAATCAAATTTTTAATTATAATTTTATCAATAATTTAAACAATAATTTACAAACAATTTCTTATTCAAATAAATTAAATGAAATTTTCATCCCTGCATTATTAAAAATTTCAGGAGAAAAACAATTATTTAAAGATAAATATGGAAGAATTCGAAGATTTGAAGATAGAGTTAAAGAGTTAAGACATCAAAAATATATAAAATATATTTTAGGAAATCAACTTTATTTTAAACAAGCAGAAGGTTCAGTTACTCCTCAATTAACTGAGATAACGAATTTTGGAAAAGGAGTAACTCGAAAATTATTCAATAGTTATCTTTCAACTTTTAAAAATTATTCAAAAAAATTAAATTTAACATTAGATAGAGAAACTGATATCAATGAAAATGAAATATTAATTGAATATAGATTAAGAAATGAAATAGTAAGATTAAAAAATAAAAAAGAGAAAATGTTAAAAATCATTTCTGAGTTAATGGAAATGAAAAAATTTTTATTATGTGTTAAAAATAAAACAAATAATATTGATAACTTTTGTATAGAAGACAAAAAAAAAATTTTATATGATATAGAAAGGAAACAATTAATAGAAAATGATTATACAGTTAAAAAAAATCAAATTATGAAACAATCAGATTCAAAAATAGTTAGACAAACTTTTGTTTCTCCAAGAAAAAGTGGAATAATTTCTAACATGAATTTAAATAATGCACAATCTCGAAGAAAATCAACAAATACTTTTATATTAATTCAAGAATTCTCAGTTTCAGTGAATGCACCAATATTTAAAGATATTTATGATTTTAATAATCACTTTATAACTTTCAATGATAATATTAAAATATTACTTAAAAATTATAATAAATGTTTATTTGATATTGAAACATTAAAAACAGAATTAAGAGAAATGAATGAAGAAAAAGAAAAACAGTATTTGAGTAAAAATAAAAAATATAATAATGAATATAAAATGAGATTGGAAAAAAGAAATATTGAAAAAAATAGATATGAGAATTTAATAATCACTAAAAAAAATATATTAAAATCTAAAAATCAAAATATAGAAAATTATTTTGAAATTTATCAAGAAAAAATTAATAAAATTTGTAAATTCATTGATGAAAATTATAAAAAATATGAGACTACAATAATTTATAAATTTGAAGATATTAGAGATCCATTAATAGATAAATTATACTTTATTGAAAAAAATTTTACAGAACTTCTTCTTAATATTAATAAAGTAAAAAAAGAAGAACCTGAAAAATACCGGGAAACAATTAAAAATATTCTTAATAGAACTAAACAAGAATTATTCTCAAAAAATAAAAATGAACAAAATGAAGAAATAAGAAAAAAATATGAAAAAATTCAAAAGAGATTTAATAAAACTTATTATCTTCCTTTGAAAAAAGTTAAAGAAAAGTATCCTTTTCATGGTAAAAAAATTAAAAATAAAACCAATCCAAAAAAAACAAATAGTACAGTGAATGATATGGAATTTGATTTTTTCCAAATTTAATGTTTGTAAAAAAATTAAAATACAGAAATTTATTCAGTTTCTTCTTTTTATAATATTATTAATTAAATAATAAATTAAAAATATAAAAAATATATTAAAAGGGTTTAATTATGGAATTTTCATAAACTAAAAAAGATTAAAGATTTACAGTAAATAATGAATTAATTCTATTAAGAATAATTTTCATTTCTGAAATTCTTTCCCAGTCTAATTTTTTTTTTAAACAAAATAATTTGAATTTCATTGAATTTTTTTTAAAATTATTTTTTTTTCTTTATATCATTTTTAATTAATAATATTGTTTAAGTAAATCTTTATTTACAGTATTATATTTTATCTTAAGATAATATAAATATGAAAATAAAAATAGATTAATAATATTTATAGTTTTATATCTAAATGTGTTGACATTTATACTAACATTTTGGGATAATCTTCATAAATGTATATTTATTTATATTAATTATACCAAAATATGAACTCCATTTTAACAATTAATCACTAAAAATATAATATTAAATCAAATAAAAAGATTAATTTTTAATTAATATTAAAGATATATAAAAATAGAAGAAAAAAATTAATAATAATATCACTAAAAATATTAATTTCAATCAAATAATATTGTTTTATTATTTTTTATATCATCATAAAGGAAGTTGTAATCACATTAGAATCATATATAAAATGGGTTCTTATTTTTTTATTATAAGGTAACCCCTATCTTTTCTGGGAATTATTTTATAGAAATAAAACATTATAAGCTCCAATATCCTAAAATTGTTTAGGGGAATATCTTTTACAATTAATACTTGTAAATTATCTTTTAATCTTTTAAATTCTCTTCTTTACTATGAACATTAATCTAAACAATGATTTTTAATGAATTCCATAAATATATCAAAATTAAGAATATTCTAATAATTTATTACTTTATTCATCATAGGAAAATATGAATTATTTTAGATTTAAAATACATAATTTCATTTACTACTTTAGATATTATTGCTTTTATTAATAAAGTATAACTCTTTCATTAAAGAAATTACAAAATCTCTTATCAAAAAAATAATAAATATTATATGACTTTATTGTTTTTTGAAAAATAATTAAAAATCTTCTAATTAAAAAAATTATATAATATTTAAATCTTATAATTATAATCCCTTTAAAATATAATCTAATCATAAAAATCCAAAAACTGATTAATTTATTTTAATATTATTTAAATAATAAAACTTATAAAAAAAAATGCTTTATAACAGTCGTGTCCTAAAAGAAATATTCAGAGACAAAATATCAGAAGTAAAAATGAAAAAATAATATATTAAAAAATTAGGAAAACAAAATACGAGAAAGGAGAAATTCCTTAGTATTATCATATAAAGAAGAATTTCCAAATAAAGAAAAAATATCTTCAAATTCTTTATCAATGTCAATGGATATTGAAAGTGAATCAAAAGAAGAAAGTGAAAGTAAAGATGAAAAAAAAGAAGAAGAAGATGAAGAAGAAGAAAAAAAAAAAATGAAAATTCCAAAATTAAAATTAGAACCTTTAGAACCAGTAACTCCAATTAAAATTAGAAGATTCTCTCAACCTTTAATAAAACCAAGTTTCACTCAACCCAATAAAAATTTTGTAAATCCAGTGAGTAAGTATTCAAATTTAAACACAAATAAAATTCATAAAGTAAATACTGCAACTTCAAATAGACCAGTTTCAAGTTTTAAAAAAAATTTAAATAAAAGTTATTTAGACACAATAATCTGTGAATCTAAAGTTTTAATGTCAATAATAAATGAAGCTAAAAAAAAGGTATATAATAAACCAATATCAATATTTGATAAAGCAAAAAAAAATTATAATAATCATCAAAGATTAAAAAGTGCAAGAGAGCATTTAAGATTAAATTCAAATCCATTAAAAAATAAAAGAGTAAGATTTTGTTCTGTGACTTATAGTGAGAATGAATTACATTTATTTGAAAATATAAATTTAAATTCAAGTACAAGAAATAAGAGAAATTCTATTGTTTTTTTTGCTCCTAATTCTTTTAAAAATGATAGTTCTAGAAAAATTTCTATGAATTCTAATATATTAAACACTAATAACACTAATTCTAGTAAAAGCAAAGATAATTTAAATATTATTCATGAAAAACATGATGAGAAACATGAAGATTTAAGTGATAAAAATAGTGATTCTGATAATGAAAAAAAAATATCAATTGATATTTTTAAAAATGAAAATATGACTCAAACTAATTTTGTTAAAAAAACTAATAAAAACAAAATTGATAAATTAAGTATTGAATTTAGTAAAGCTCATAATGATAAATTACTTTCTTTTTATGGAATGAAAAATTATGACAATAATATTTATAGAAATAATATTAAAACAGAAGTAAAAAAAAATAATGAAAAATCAAGTAAATATAATTTAAGATATGCTCCACAAAATAAAAAACAAAAAAGATATAGAATTGATATTGAAGACAGTGAAGAAGCAAAAAAGAAAACTAAAAAATTTTTAAAAAATATTGTAGAATTAAAAACTTTTATTTCATTTTGTAATACTCAACCAAATTCTTTGAGACAAGATTATTAAATTTTAGTATTTTACTAAGATAAAAGTTAATTATTTTATTTAGCTTATTTATAATATTCTTTAATTCATAATTTAAAATTTAATATATTTATTTATTAAAAATTAGAATTTTAATATTTCCAAACATTAATTCTTCCTCTTGATTCTAGAATAAAAAATTTGTTATCTCCAAAATCTTGAGAAACACAATAATTTAAATAATGTACATATCCAAATTTTTCAATTATTTGATAGTTATTTGGACTTATTCTAACAATACTTTGATTTCCAAGAATTAAAAAAGATTTATCTTTTAAAGTTAATATTTTATTTGTAAAGAGTTTAGTTACAAAAATTGTTTCAATTTGATTTTTTAAATAATCAAAAAAATAAATCTCTTGATAAGAGATCATAAAAATTAAATTATCATTATACAATTTCATTGAATTAATTCTTTTATTTATTATAGTTTTTACTTTATTTATTATTGTTTTTGTAGTAAAATCATAAAAAGAAATAAAAAAGTCATTATCAAATAAAATAATTCTTTTATTTTTTGGAATTTCACAACATGAAGTAAAATTACCATCATTTAATACATGAACATCATAAGGTTTTTCATATTGGACAAAAGAAAAACTATTATAATAATGAACTGTTACATAATTATAATTTATTAAAGGATACATTTCCTTTATTCTCTGATTTAATGTATTCAAACTTTTTTCAAATTTATAATTATTTTCTTCAATTTCATAAATCAAAATTGTTTGATAACATCCTACTATGATTTTTTTTTCTTTTGTATATGTTATTGAAGTAATATATTGATTGTTTGGTAAATTAAATTGTAAATTAATTTGTTTTTTATTAAAATCATATATTACTATATTTGTTGAAGTAGAACAAATTAATTCACTATCGCTTTTTGCTACTACTGAATTTATTCTTCCAAGAAAGAAGTTTGCTATTTTTTTCATAGGATTTTTTATGGGTGATAAAAAAGATACTTTAAAATAATTTTGTGAAAAAGTAAATTTAAATTTTTCAAACGAACAATAATTAATTTGCTTAATTGGAATCATTTTATAATTAAAATTATTTATTATGTTCAGTATTGTTTGGTAACATAATAATTTAGGATGATGAATTGAATAATTTCCTAAAATTTTTTCATAAAAATTTAAATATAACACATGATTTTCTGTAAATTTTTCATAAACTTCTTTTAATTCTAATATTTGTTTTTCTAAATTTTCAATTTGTCTTTCTTTAATTTCATTTGCATTTTTTATCATCTTATCAATATTTATTTTAGTTAATTCATATTTTTTATATAAATCGTTAAATTTCTGTTTTGAAAAAATTATCTCTTTAAGAAATATATTATTATGAAAAACATGATTTGATTTACATTTTTCACAAAAATTATCTTTACAATTTACACAATACCCTATGAAATTTTTATTATGCAAAAAACATTTATATAAAGTATTTGTTTTATGAGTTCTAAATTTTTTTTTATGAAATTTTATACAATTCTCACATATAAATCCTTTACATTTACTACACATAATTTTTTCTGAATCAGAAATTATTTTCTCACAATGGTGACATTTAAAATTTGTATTTAACATTTGATATACTATTTTTAATTCATTTTCTTTTTTCCCACATTTACATTCATAAGAGACTAAATTTTTTGAAGAATCGATTATTTTTAATATAGGAGTACTATAACAAACTGGACATAATATTTCAAAATTATTTGAGTTTGATTCTAATAATTCATGAAATAATGTTTTATGAGCATTAGTTGTTTTCCTACTCACTTTTTTTGACATAATAAAATTAAAATTTATTTTTTAATTCTCCTTAAATATATAATATATTTAATGTTTATTCATTCTGATAATAATTAACTCTAAAATTTAAGATTAATTAATTGTTTTAAAATTAAGAATTAGAAATTAAGTAAACATTATAAAATAAATTAATCAATTATTTAAATATTTCATTTTATTTTTAAAAAATAATTTTTCACATCCTCAAATTCCTTTTACTTTCTAAATTTTTTCAATAATCAACATATTTAAAGAATTGTTTTATCTTCTTTTTTAATTTTATGAAGATTCATTGAAAATTATTTGCTGATTAAATAATAATTATAAATTATTATCTTTATTTTATCATTTCATTATTTCCTTTATAATCAATCTAAAGCTAAATCTTTATCTTCAACATATTTTAGAAATACATTTATTGTTTTGGTTAAATCTTTGTTAATTTTTATGAGTAAAAAACTCTTTTTTTACTAAGTAAGATTTTTTCAATAAATTAATATGTTGTAAATTTGATTAAGAATATAACAAATATTTTTTGTTATTTTTATTGGGTACATATATATTATTGAGTTTGTTTTTTATTTATATAGTTTTTAAATTTTTATATATTTTGAATTTATGAGAAATATAAAAGAATTAATTAAATTACCGTAATTTACACAATAGTCCTAATTTTTTTTTTTTGGGTTTAGGGATTGGGGATTGGGCCCAAACCCCAAAACCCAAACCCCAATCCCCATTTTTTTTTATTTTTTTATATTTAAAAAAATAAACATCACTTAATAATTTTTAAATAAAATATTATATATATAATAATATAGATTTGTCTTTTATTTTTATCTATACATATATCTTATTCATCACTTCCGAATTTTTTAATGCAAACATAGACAATAGATCCGACATCAATAGCGCCTAAAATAATAATAGCAACTAAAGCAATTGCTTTCATGCATTTACTTCTTCTTTCCATAGATGACATAACTTTTCCAGTTTTTTTCACTTTTTGATTCGTATTCAAAACAACTTCGTGTATACGGTCCATTCTTTCTCCTTGATTATCAAGCTCATTATTAATATTATTTAAATTACTTCCAGCCATTTTAACATTATTATGAATACTATCAATTAATTCACCCTGATTATCTATTTCTTTGTGTTGATCTAATAATATTTCTCTTTCAGCTTTTTTTTTCTCGACACCTTCTAAATTACCATCGAAATATTGAGATGAACGCTTTTTTTTATCTAATTGGCTATTTTTTTCTTCTAATTTACGCTTGAATTTATCCATATCATTTGATATACTTTTTAATTTATTTATTAAAGGCTTTTCAATGTCAGGCTCTTCGTCTAAATCTTCTTTTATACGTGATATACGGTTGTCGATTTTCTGGTAATTGTCATTGAAATCTTGAATATTACGCTCTAAATTATTTATGTCCTCATTGTCATCGATGTTGTCTATATTGGCTAAAAGATCATCTAAATCAAGTTGGATTTTTTTTATTTCTT
>JAEEGI010014299.1_pt1 | contig 16709 bp, 12 predicted proteins | sample 8958751 | NCBI WGS metagenome assembly JAEEGI01 (sample SAMN16246545, study PRJNA631951) | gut metagenome | biome: gut microbiome; feature: rumen; material: KS-attached | host: Bos | place: Iran: Karaj | collected 2018-10
AGTTGCCATACCCTTAGGTACGACGCCTAAAATCATGGTCACCAGCGTGGTAACAGCGGTCACATTCACCTTGCCATCGCGATTCACGTCGCCCTTGAGCACCGTGTCGAGTATGTCGACCGTGATGTTAGAAACCGAGTGCGAAGTGTTGACCGAGAGCGGCATATAGGCCTCGCCCGAATCGATGGACATAGTGCCATTGAGGCGGTCGAACTTGCGTGTGCTGGTGTTGAACACATAGACGTCGGTCGAAGATGTGGAGTTTGCCGTAAAGGGAGCTCCACCCGCGGGACCTTTCAGCAAGTCGGTGGGACTGTTGGCTACTTCGAGATTGGTATCGAGAATGTAGGTAGCACCCACCGTGCCCTTCACAATCATGCCCAAATCAGAGTAAATGCTGCCCGTGATGCGCTGGGTCTTGGCTTGCTTCTTCGAGGCATCATAGCTCGACACCACATAGCACTCGAGGTCATCAGGCAACTTGACAGGCTGGAAGCACGAGATAGCAGCCCACTGAGTCCTGGGACGGTAGTAAGGCTGCAGATAATACTTGGCGGTGTTCATATATTGCCCATCCCAAGTGGCCATATTATAGATGCGATAATACTGTGAAAGCGGAAGATAGCACTTGAAGTAAGTGTCGTTATTGCCAAAGAAGCCATACTCCACATCGCCCACATCGGGATTGTTGATGAAGAGCGACTTCAGATTCAGGCATCCGAAGAAGGCCTTCCTTCCAATGAAATTGACCGAAGCTGGAAGTTCAATATCGCCACTAATTCCTGTGTTGTTAAAGGCATAATTGCCAATGCTTGTGATGGTAGAGGGAATATTGATGCTCGAGAGACCATAACGGTCAATTAAGCAGCTGTCGTCGAAAGCGACCATAGTATATACAATGTCAGTTTGATGGTCGGTTTCGGTCGACGTGGCATAGAAGTATCCAGTAAATGCATTCGTGCTGCCCGAATAAACATATTTAGCAGTCTTGTTATACTTATCGACAACGGTGCCCAGATACCAGCTCGACCTAAACCTTTCACTGATACAGAAGTCGAAGGCACCCAGCGTGATCTTCGAGGCATTGAAGCAGGCTTTGATGCCCGGATCGTTCTTGAAGTTGTTGAGATTGCCCGCACTCACATATAGGTTCACGCCCGACCAGTCGTAGATGCTGCTCGCCCCGAGCGATGCAGAGCGCTCCCAGTCGGTCTTCACCGTCTGGAACACGCTGGTTGGCACATTGAGGTAAATGGCCTCGATGTTCTTGGCACCATAGAAGGCGCGACTACTCATGGTAGTAACCGAGCTGGGGATGACCACCACATGGTTGGCACCGCCAGCATCGTTGCGGAACGCCTCGGCACCAATCTTGGGCACGCCATAGGGGATTACAAGATACTTGGCATAGCAGTTCTGGAAGGCGCGCTCAGGAATCTCCTGTATAGCTGGCGACAGCTTGATAGTGTCGAGCTGCTCCGCATTCATGACAAACTGCTGACCAATGTACACGAGCGAGGGCGGGAAGATGAGCGATGTAAGCGCCGTTTCGCGGAAACAGCTCTTGCCCACTCTAGCAAGGCGGGAGCCCATGTTCAAGGAGAGGAGCTTAGTGGCTCCATAAAACAGCGAGTCGCCAAACGAATAGGGATTCATGATGTTGCAATACTCCAGATCGGTACAGCCATAAAACGCCTGCGCGCCTAAATACTTGACACCGTCGCCGCCCGTCACGCGATTCAGGCTCTTGTGGTTCTTGAACAGGCCTGGGGCGAGTTCCTCAACAATGTAGGATTTGCCCTGGCTTTGCACCATGTTGGGAATGGTGAGTATGCCAGCGGTGTTGGTGTTGTTGATGTTGCGTCCCTTCACCATGCGAGCCCTACCGTCGGCTGGAGTGGACTGCACATAGGTGTCGGTATAGGGAGTGGTCGAGGTCACCGTATAGTACATGTAATTCTGCTCGATGTCATAACCACCCTCGTCGATCGAGGCAAAGGCGGCATTCCAGTTCGAATTGCTGGTGTAGTTGCTCTTCTTGTACTGAGGCACATGCAGCTTGGCGCTGCTGTTCATGTCAGGCACGAGGAGTTTAACCCCCTGATAAGAAGTGGGGATCGTATTGAAGTTGAAATAAAGATTCTGTAAATTCTTGAGACCTTCGAGGCTATAGGTGTGGAACCTGGTGACCGACGACGGAATCTTGAGCGTGGTGATCTTTGAGTTGCAGAATGCGGCATTACCAATGGTGGTGATGCCGTAAGGAATATCAACGAAACTCAATCCCTGGCAACCATAGAACGCCATATCGTTGATGTTGATGGTGGCATCGGTGTAACCAAACGTAGTGGCACCACCAGGCACCTGGATAATGGTCGAATAGTTGGCGTTGAACAGTGTGCCCGAGGTTGAGCCTTTGAAAGTAGTGTTGCTGGAACTCACATCGATGCGCTTGAGCGAATGACAATCACGGAAAGCACCTGTGCCAATGTACTTGGTGCTTGCGGGAATGGTGACCGAGGTGAGACCCGAGCCCGAGAAAGCATAAAGACCGATGTACTTCACACCACCGCCCGAACCCAACGAGAGGCTGACAGTGGTCAGATTAGCGCAGTCGGCAAAAGCGCTGTTCGAGAGCGTGTCGGCATCAATATAGGCCGCCGTCAAAGCCGAGCAGCCTGAGAAAGCGGCAAATCCGATATTATCGACCGAGGTCATGTAGTCCGAAGAAGTGCCAATGCGGGTGATGGTAGAGTTGCCGTAGAAGGCATAATCGGCCACATGCTTGATGGTACACATATAGTTTGAACCATCGCCGTGATTGGCATTTATCACATCTTTAACCGTACTAGAAAGGTTGAGGGCAGTAGTTCCCGACTGAACACCCACAAGCGTACAATAACCGTTGATATCATCCAGGCCACTGGTGATCATAAAGTTCATTCCGTTGTCGGAGAAGTCGTAGGCGTTGTTACCATTATAACTGATGGTGCCGAAGTTCTTCCAGACTGAACCGGTGAAATTGTTCTTACCAGGCTGAGTGGCAACAGTAATCGAGAGGTTGCTCACGCCAGAGAAAGGCGACAAATTGTTGGAGACATTAGGGGGAGTTTCACCGCCATAAACAAAGTTGGCCAGTTGGGTGCAATTCTTGAATGCATCGGTATTGATTTGATGCACAGAACTGGGAACCCACACCAAGCTGAGTCTTGAACAGCCACTGAAGCAACGCGAGAAAATGTACTCGATGCCCCATCCCAGTCGCACAATGCTCAACCTTTGGTTGTTCATGAAGGCCTCTACGCTCACGGCCTTCACGCGATAGGTCTTGCCTCCATAGGTCACTTTGCCGGGAATGACGAGCGTAGAAACACTTTGACCGGCAGCCGAGAGTCCCGTACACTCCATGGTTTCGCCCGAATAAGTCTTGTAATGCAGATTGCCCACATCAAATTCTATGGCATGACCCGAAAGCCACGACAACAGCAACAAAGCGATTGAAGTTAGTAGAATTTTTTTCATAAGACAGTATTTTGAGTTAATAATAAATTTGCCAAAACAAGGCGAGAGATGGCACAAGTGCCATAAGAATGTTGCACTCACATACATTATTTATTGCAAAAATAAGGATTTAATTTATATTTTGCAACATTTCCCATAAATTTTATTACAAAAAATAAAAATATTAGGAAAATAATTATATTTATTGTATTTTTGTAAGATAAAATTAATTAAATCTACATATAAATGAAACGTCTCACTCTTATCCTGCTTTTAGCACTAGCCATTGCCGAAGCCTCGGCATGCACTGCCGTCATAGCATCGGGCAAAGTAACTGCCGACGGACGGCCTTTCATTTTCAAGAACCGTGATTCCAGCGATGGAATAAACAATTCTCTGCTCACCCTTAAAGGATCTAAATATCAATATGTGGGAGTGGTTAATTATTCCACATCATCAAGTCCAGCTAGTATGTGGTATGGCCACAACGAAGCAGGATTTGCAATACTCAACACACTGTCCTACTATTTCAACAGTCCGACATCGAAGGCCAACACAAGCGCTGGTCCACTTATGAAAAAAGCATTAGGACAATGTGCTACCGTCGATGAGTTTGAGGCTCTGCTTCAGCAAACTCAAGCGCAGAGTTCTTCAGTCACCCTTAGCACTAATTTCGCTGTCATGGACACACTGGGCAATGTGGCGTTTTTCGAGACAAGCAACCGAAGCTATACCAAGTTTGACTGCAACGATGAAACGGTTGCTCCTAACGGCTACCTGATTCGCACCAATTACTCGTTTACAAGCCCCTACTACGACAGCACCAATCATGTGGGTGAACAGCGATACAAAGCCGCTCAGAAGTATATGCAAGACACCTTTGGCGAAGGTAAGATTGATGCGGTGAAGGTTGTGCATGAATTACCCCGTTACCTTTATCATGGCAACACCGAAGTGAACCTGTGGGAAGACATTCCTGATGACATTAACGATGTGCGCAACACCTATTTCAGTAATTTCATTCCACGCTACACAAGCACTTCGGCTTCGCTCATGCAAGGTATTACCAGTGGCGAACCCCCAACAAACACCATAAGCTGGGTTGCAATAGGATGGCCTTGCGGTTCCTTTACAGTGCCTATTATCATAACACCCTCGCTAGTATTGCCCGAAGTGGTGAAACGATCTCCTGGCACCTACAAGAGCGAAATGTGTACCGATGCCCTCGAATTCAAGAAGCAGGTGTTCAACATCTATCATGACGGCAAGCAAAGCACCGACAGCATCGACTTGTCGAAATTGATTAACAAGGAAGAGACCGGAATTCTGCAAAAGGTTACCAAAGCCGATCTCGTAGTGTGCGAACGTGGCCTAGATTTGATTGACCAGTTGAGGAACGGTACCTCAGGCGATAACGAGGTTGCCGACTACTACAACTGGGTAGATAGCTACTGGCGCACATTTCATCAAAATGTCACCATATCTTGCGACGACATCATTAAGGACGATGACAATGATGATGCCTATTACTCCATCACCGGCATCGTGTTCAAAGAAAAGCCCACGCAGCCTGGCATATACATCAACAACCGACGCAAGGTAGTAATACGTTAAGCGAGAGATTCGAAATATAAATGTGATGAAGAAGTATCTGGTATACTACGAATATGCGAGTGATAGCGAAGGCGGCAGCAATCGCTATCACTTCGATAATGAGGCCGATGCTCTGAACAAATTTGCTGAAATGAGCTCGGTAATTGAAGAGCTGTTTGCCCAAGAAACCGATGTGGAACGAATCGACGAGGACGATTTCTTCGGGATTCGCGACCAGCATACCGGCGATTATGCTAAGGTAGTACTAGTAATTGAGTAATCGGAATTCAATCTTTTTTGATGGGCCTGATGATGCATGCAGGACTTCCTGCTACCACCATATCGGGTGGCACATCCTTCGTGACGACGCTACCGGCTGCCACAATGGCGTTTTCGCCTATTGTCACGCCTGCCAGCACCTTCACATCGGCACCCAGCCATGCGTTGCGACCAATGACAATAGGCTTAGTGAGCAACGAATGACGTTTTATCGGATCTTCAGGGTGATATTCGGTGGCGAGCACGCAATGCGGTCCTATAAAGGCACCCTCCTCGACAGTGATGCCCCCAAGCGCCAAAAATGTGCAGCCAAAGTTTACAAAGCAGTCGCGCCCAAATCGTGTGGTGAGCCCGTAGTTGATGTTAAATGGCGGGAACACGCGCACCGTGTCGTCAACTTCGCTCGCGGTGATTTGGCGCAGATATTGACGCACCTCTTCCTCGGTGCGGTAGCCTGTGTTCATCTCAGCGCATAGGCGCATGGTTTTCTGTACGTTGGCATATAGTTCATTGCTGCCAACATAGTCTTTTCCAGTTGGATTGGTGTCCATGGTTAAATACTTTCACCTAATTCAAAGGCCTCTTGCAGTTTTGCATGGCCGTCGATGTCGCGTGGAGCACCTACCCCACCACAAAACAGATGCGCTTTGAGTTCCGATTTTTCATAGCAGTCAATCCACCCCTGCAGTCCGCTTTCGGCACGCGCCGGAACATGGTCTTCGTCCTCGGCAGCAGTGGTCAGCAAGTAGATGTCGCGAAAACGGTAATCCTTGGGGTACATGGCGTTCATGCGGTCGATGAGCGTCTTCATCTGCCCCGACATTTCGTAGTAGTAAATAGGTGTAGCCCAGCACACTACATCGGCATTGAGCACGCTGTCCATAATGGCTGGGACATCGTCTTTAAACACGCAAGCGCCTGTATTCTGGCACGACAGGCAACCTATGCAAAACTTGATTTCTTTCCCTCGCAGCGTGACAAATTCCACTGCATGGCCGGCCGCCTTCGCACCTTCGGCAAACTGTTCAGCCATAGCATGGCTATTAGAACCAGGACGCAGGCTGGTTGAGATTACAACTACTTTTTTCATAAATATTTAAGGTTTTCTTTAAAAATAACTTATAAATGATTATTAAAGTTACTTGACATAGGGCTTGAGGGCGTCGCGCCAAATGAGGTAGCCTTCGCCCATGAGATGCAACCCATCGTTGGTGAGCTCGGGACGCAGTTTGCCCTCGCTGTTCACAAAGAGTGGATACAGGTTAATCCAGGTCACATGCTGGCGTGCAGCCACCTGCTCGAGTGCCTTGTTGCCGTCGACCACCACCTGCTCGCGATCCTTGAGATTCTTCCACATGCGCACATCGTTGTTGAAGGGAAGCATGCTCTGGAGGTAGATTTTGGTCTTGGGGCAATGTTGCTTGATGAGCACAATGAGTTTCTCGGTGGCGCGCGCAATACTGTCGGCCGTAACGCCATGCGACACATCGTTCACACCGCTCAAAATGAAGATTTTCTTAGGCTTTCCCTTGAGGATGGGGTCGATGCGGTCGATCAGGCCCTGCACAATGTCGCCCACAATACCACGGTTCTTGATGTGGCGGTTGTTGAAGAGTTCGTTGAACTCGCAACCGTCGGTAAGGCTATTGCCAAGAAACACGATGTCGTGCTTGGTAATGGGCAAGTACTGGAAGAGCGATGCCCGGCGAACATAGTAGACATCGGTATTTGCAGGCTGATTCTGTGCCACAGCATCCAGCGCCACCACCACAGCAAAAAGCAGGAGAACAATTTTTTTCATAATCACTAATTGTTTAATACGAATCTCGCTAAATCACAAGTGCTTATTCGCAGTTTTTCAATGCGAATTTTGCTAAATCACAAGTGCTTATTCGCAGTTTTTTTCAATGCGAATCTTGCTAAATCACAAGTGTTTATTCGCAGTGTTTTTCAATGCGAATTTTGCTAATTTTACGAATATCGCTAATTTCACTTATATAAGATATTTTTACTGTTACAAACTCTAGATGTTTCCAAACTTGAAGCCCCAAAATTTGCAATTATACCCAACTCGTAGCCTGTAGCTTTCAAATAATTCATGACTTGACTTTTATAGATATTCAAGATTTCAGATACTGCTTTCAGTTCTACAATGATTTTATCATAACAGACGAAGTCAGCAAAGTAGAATTTTTGCAATTGCTTACCTTTGTATTCGATCGGCAAACGAACTTCACGTTTAAACGGAATTCCAGCTAAAGCAAATTCCATTTCTAAAGCCTCTTGATAGACTGCCTCGAGAAAACCACAACCCAGGTGGTTGTAAACCTCAAGAAAACAACCTGTGATTTTGTAAGACTCATTAGGATATAAGAGCACTGCCATAAGAACAAATTCGTGCTATTCGCGTAATTCGCATTTTTAACACACGGTATACAATTCACATAACCGGGATTAGGGATTTTGCTTGCGATAGGCATCGGTGGCTTTTTTCACCGAACCATACTCGAGCAGCAACTGGCGTGCCTCGTCGTACGACAGTTTCAACTCCTCGGCCACCCAGCGCGTGCCACGGTCTACAAGTTTGTTGTTGGTGAGCTGCATGTTCACCATCTTGTTACCCTTCACACGTCCCAACTGTATCATGGCAGTGGTTGAAATCATGTTGCAGATGAGTTTCTGCCCTGTTCCCGATTTCATGCGACTGCTTCCAGTAACATACTCGGGCCCCACAATCATTTCGATGGGAATCTCGGCCACTTGTGAGATGGGGGCATCGGGGTTGCTTGTGATGCAGCCAGTAAGGCATCCGTGCTCACGGGCATCGCGCAATGCACCAATAACATAGGGAGTGGTTCCCGAAGCAGCAATGCCAATGACAGTATCGAGTTCGTTCACGCCATGTTCGAGTAAGTCCTTCCATCCCTGGTGCTCATCATCCTCGGCCTTTTCCACAGCATTGCGCAGGGCAGTATCACCACCGGCAATGAGTCCGATAACCCAGCCCGAACCAACGCCAAAAGTGGGTGGAATCTCGCTAGCATCAAGCACACCAAGTCGGCCTGAAGTGCCAGCCCCCATATAGAAGATGCGTCCGCCTTCCTTCATGCGCTCGACAATGCCTGTGACGAGTTTCTCGATTTGCGGGATAGCCTTCTGCACAGCATCGGCCACCTTGTGGTCCTCCTGATTAATGTCAGTGAGGATTTCAAGAACCGATTTCTTCTCAAGATCGTTATAGAGCGAAGGTTGCTCACTAATTTTGACAAAAGCCATTACGATAAAGTTTTTAAAGTTTCACTTTAAGTATAGAAATAGAGAGAAACACAAAGTTCAACAGCTCATTATTGCACAGTAGAATGATACTTGATGAGGCCTTCCATCGGGTCTTGAATGATGCGCCCAATGGTAATGCCAAGCTGTTGTGCAGCCTCGATGAGGGTGTCCTTCTGTTTGAGAGCGATAGAGCCCACAAAGTTACAGGGCAGTTCCTGATAGTTCTTGTAGTTGGCCACATTGCGCTTAAAGAAGTCGGTGAAGGAGCGGAACACGACATTACGCACCTCGGGCACGTCCATATTACGTTCTAGGAAGGGGGCAAACTGTGCCAAGAAACGGTTAGCGGCAGGTTTGCGATAAACTGCCTCAATGATCTTGGTACGGTCGAGTTTGTACTCCTCGAGGAACTTCTGGCAAATGTGTTCGGGCAACTGTTTCTTGAGCACATCACCCACCAACAGCTTGCCAAGCACGGCACCACTGCCCTCGTCGCCTAGAATGTAACCCAGTGGCGAAACATTGTCGACCACTTTCTCACCGTCGTAATAGCAAGAGTTGGAACCAGTTCCAATAATGCAAGCAATACCCGGCTTGCGCTGACACAGTGCGCGAGCAGCTGCAAGGAGGTCGCTGTCGACTTCAATCTTGACTGCAGTGGGTATATTGGCCTTGAGGGCATTCACCACTTGCTGCTTGATTTCGTCGGAGATGATACCGGCACCATAGTAATAAATCTCGTCGATCTTGTAGTTGGCCAGATGAGGCATTAGTTCGTCTTTGATGCGAACGGTCATTTCCTCTTCGGTCATCAACAAAGCGTTCATTCCGGTCGTGAAAATCTGAGCGACCTTCTCAGTTCCATTAAGCAGACACCAATCAATCTTGGTTGATCCGCAATCAGCAATTAAAATCATAGTAGTTATATTTTTATGTAAATTTTCTTCTTATAAAGGATGTAGCCAAACATCCAGCAAATGCACACGAAAACGATGGCATAGAGGCATGAAGCCGATTCGGGCGACCAAGTCACCGCCTTGCAGCCGTCGTGAATGAGTGAGTGGATGCTAACGGGGTCGCCATCAGCATTTGTCCCAAATTTAATTGCGCTGAAGGCAATGGAGAGAATTGTTCCCACCAGATAGCAGAACAGCGGATTCACGCCAAAAGACTGGAAGAACCGGCACCACTTGTTGTGGCCTTTCACATCAATGATGTAGATAAGTAATGCCAGCAAGCAAGATGCCATGCCGCAAGTGATGAGCACAAAGGTGCTCGACCACATCTTCTTACCACAGGGAATACCATATTGCAACAGCCAGCCACCCAGCACCATCACAATACCTAAAAGAGCAAGTTTGGTAATACGCTCAGTATTGTTATGATAAGTCGTAATGAGTTTGCCAACCATGAGACCTATGAGCACATGAGCTATGCAAGGCAAGGTGCTCAGAATGCCTTCGGGGTCAAAAGCAATAATACCATCAAAGACACCCTCCTTGTACATGTGGTTCTCGCCCAACACTGCATTGTCGATGCGAGCAATGATATTGTCGGCACTAACGTCATAACCATGCCCAACGGCCAGAATAATGGCATAGGCAACAAGAATGAGTCCTATGAGCCAAGGGATGAAGCGATGCTTCAAGGTGACAGCAATCATCGACCCGAAGAAGTAGGCCAAAGCCAGTCGCTGGAAAACACCCAGAATGCGCAGATGGTTGATAGCACGGTCGACAAAGTCGATATCGGGATTAAACAATCCACGAAGCCATACCGCAAACCACGACACAGCCCATCCAATGAGGAACAGTATCACCGTGCGTTTCACAATCTTGAAAAATGACTGACCGCTCAAAGTGAAATTGAACTTCCGCAGCGAGAAATACATCGATACCCCCATAACAAACACAAAGAAGGGGAAAACCAAATCGGTAGGTGTAAGGCCTTCCCATTCGGCATGTTCAAGAGGTGCATAAATGCTACTCCAGGTACCAGGGTTATTGACCAGCAGCATGCCTGCTATGGTGATACCACGCAGTATGTCGAGTGCAAGTAATCGTTTAGGTTGTGCCATTATATATCTTTTTTTATTGTTGTACATTCGTCAATCAAGTAGATGAGCGACTGGTAAGGTATGCCGCTATTGGTGGTGAGCCCTATCTCGCAGGTGCGGCTATTGGAGAAACCGCGCTTGATTCCAGCGTTTTCGATTTGTGGTCGCAACTTACGCAAGGCATAGGCATTGAGTTCGGGATGCGTAAATCCCTTGTCGCCAGCAAAACCGCAGCACCCTACCCCATCGGGAACAAGCACCTGCGACGAGCAGCGCTTTGCCAAATCAAGGACTTTGCCATTGATTCCCATGAGTTTTGTTGAGCAGGTGAGGTGCAGAGCAATAGGCTCATCGGTAGCATGAAAATCCAAATCCTGTGCCACATAGTCGTGTACAAACTCCATGAGTTCCAATGGTTTGAAGCGAGTGAAATGCTTGCGCATGTGATGCAGACAAGGGCTCTGGTCACACATCACCGGATAAGTGCCCTCGTTGCTCGCCTGCCACATGGTTTCCTCAAGTTCGAGTGCCTTTTGCTTGGCGAGGTCGGGCATGCCTTTGCTTTCCCAAATCATGCCGCAGCACATCTTTTTCATGTTTTGCGGGAAGATGACTTGCCAGCCAGCCTTTTTCAAGAAGGCCACCACCTTGTCGGTTAGGTCGGTTTTCTCACCCTGATGGCCGTACCCCATTGTCTGATTCAAGCAACTGGGGAAATACACCACCTTCTTGTCGGTTTCGGGCATTGCCACGGTCTTTGCCCTGTGTGCCTTGGGCAGCGACGGTGTCCAGAGCGGCATACCCACCTTGTGGAGCGCCTTTCCAGTGAACGCCACACCACCATCGCGCAGCACGAAGTGGGCAGCGTCGGCCACGTAGAGCAACCCTTTCAGTCCCTTGCGCACACCATTGAGATGACGGGCACAATAACGACCGGTCTTGTATCCCATGCTGCCTTCTGGCAGGCTCTGGGCACGCAGGTCGTGAGTCATGTCGCCCGTATTGATTTTCATGGGGCAGGATGTGCTGCACAAGCCATCGGCAGCACAGGTGCTGTTGCCGTAATATCTGTATTGTTTCTCAAGACGGGCAAGCCGCTTGGGATCCTCGCCAGTAGTCTTGAGTCGTGAAATTTCGCGTTGAACCACAATGCGCTGGCGCGACGACAGCGAGAAACCGCTGCTCAGGCAGTTGACCTCGCAGAAACCGCATTCCATGCACTTGTCCACATTGGGGTTAGTGAGCGGCATGGGCTTCACATCCTTGATGAAACAGTCGGGGTCGTCGTTGAAAATGACACCAGGATTCAAGATGCCTTTGGGGTCGAACAACTGCTTCACCCGACGCATGATTTCGAAAGCCTTCTCGCCCCACTCTTTCTTGACAAAGGGCGCCATGTTGCGGCCTGTGCCATGCTCGGCCTTGAGTGAGCCGTCGTACTTGTCGACCACGAGTTTCACAATCTCGTTCATCAGGTTCTTGTAGCGTTCCACCTCCTCGGGTGTATCGAACGATTGGGCAATGATGAAGTGGTAATTACCCTCAAGAGCGTGCCCATAAATGCAGCTGTCGTCGTAGCCATGCTCGTTGAGCATATTGGCAAGGTCGACAGTGGCGTCAGGCAAATCCTCGATATGGAAGGCAATATCTTCGATAATTACGGTAGTGCCCAACGGACGAGTTCCCGCCACCACAGGGAAGATGCCAGAGCGGATTGCCCAATATTTGCCATATTCCTCGGGGTTATCGGTGAACTTGGCAGGAACATAGAGCGTGAAATCATCAAGTATCTTCATGATGGCAGCGATGTTCTCATCGAGCTGCTCCTTGGTGTCGGCCGAGGTGCGCACCAGTATGGCGGTGAGCCCCTCACCGGTAGTATCTTCGGCCGAAGCAAGCGACTTCTTGTCAAGAATCTCGGCACACTCCACAGGTCCGCTCTTCATCTTCACCACACACTCGCATGCCTTGCGCATGTCTTCGAAATAGAGCATAGCGCTGGCCGAGTGCGGATAAAGATGGTCGGTACTCATAGTGAACTGGCTGGCAAATCCCAATGTACCCTCACTGCCCACCATCAGGTGAGTGATGATGTCGAAAGGATCAGTAAAATTGACGAAGGGCGAGATATTGAGTCCCGTCACATTCTTGATGGCATACTTATGACGAATGCGTTCCACCAGTTCCTTGTCGGCATTGACTTCATCGCGAAGGCGTTCGATGCCTGCAATAAACTCGGGGTGAGTTTTCCTGAACTGCTCACGGCTCTGCTCATCGCCCGTATCGAGCACAGTGCCGTCGGCAAAGACGATGCGCATCGAGTGCAGTATCTTGTCGCTGTTGGCGTGTGTGCCGCAACTCATGCCCGAGGCATTGTTGATGACGATGCCACCCACCATGGCCGAAGCCTTCGACGCGGGATCGGGCGAGAATGTGCGGCCATAGGGCTTGAGCAAGGCATCGACTTGGGCACCCACCAGACCCGGCTGCATGGTGATGACCGAACCATCGGGCGAGATTTCATAATCTTCCCAATTCTTGCCGGCCACAATGAGGATGGAGTCGGTGTTAGTCTGCCCAGAAAGGCTTGTACCTGCCGCACGGAAGGTGACAGGCAGCCCTAACTCATGGGCCTCTTTGAGCAACCGCGACACCTCCCACTCATTCTTAGAGCGCACCACAACCTTGGGCACATGGCGATAGAAACCCGCATCGGTGCCCCACGCCAGACAGCGCAGGTCGTCGGTATACACCCTATCATCAGGGATGAACCAGGAGATGTTGCGTAAGTATGTCTTATAAAGTCTGTTCATATCGCAGGTTAAACCGCTTTAGCGATAGAGGTAGTATTTGCTTGATTTTAAGCGGAACGACTCAGCGTCCTTATTCCAGTAATCGGCCATATCCTCAACCATGTAACGACGTGTGAACAGTTCGCGAATCTTGCTTGTGCCACACACCTTGTCGAACATGGCATAGCGCTTGGGATTCTGCTCGAAGATTTTCACATCGGGATAGAGCTGGTGCATCACCTGCAGGAAGTAGAACTGAGTGAGCGTGAGATTGGCTATATCCACGTTGGTGATATAGGTCTGCACACCATGCACTTCCTTCTTCTCCTGATTCACATCCACATTCGTCACGAAGAAAGGTTTCACGTTGATGGGACGGAACTGGAGACCAGGCAGGTGCAGGTCATTCATCGCATCGGCCACTCGGTCGGCATCGGCCCAAGTAGCACAGAAGAGCTGGAACGGCAGTGTGTAGCCAATACCGGTATTGAAAATGTAGAGCTCGCCCAAAATGCCACTCAGCGGATAGAAGAAAGCACTCTCGGGTGTTGGAACCTGAGGCGAAGGAAGCACCCAGGGCATGCCTGTGTCGCGGAACTTCATGCTTCGTGTCCAGCCCTCCATAGGAATGACGGTGAGTTTGGCCTTACCTTTAATGTAGCCGCCTTCCTCGTTCAAGAAGGTGGCAAGTTCGCCAGGCGTGAGACCGTAGATATAGGGAATGGCATATTTGCTCACAAAAGAGTAGTAGCCATCTTCAACAAGGTTTCCCTCCACCTTGTTGCCACCTAACGGATTGGGACGGTCGAGCACCATAAATTCTTTTCCATTCTCGGCACAAGCTTCCATGCACACGCCCATTGTGGCATAGAAGGTGTAGCTACGGCAACCAATGTCCTGGATGTCATAGACTAGCACGTCGATGTCGCGCAACATCTCGGGAGTGGGTTTGTGAGTTTTGCCATAGAGCGAATACATCTTGATTCCCGTCTTGGAGTCCACCTCATCACCCACAGCGTCGCCAGCATGTGCATTGCCGCGCACACCATGTTCGGGGCCATAAAGGGCCACGAGTTTCACACCCGGAGCCTCGTTGAGGATATCGACAGTCGATTTGAGGTTGTTATCGATACCGCTGGGGTTGGTCACCAGCCCCACACGCTTGCCCTGCAGGGGTGCAAAGCCCATATCACGCAGCACCTCGATGCCAGGTTTCACTTGTGCGTTGGCGGTCAAAACTGCCATTGTGCACAGCGCTATTGTCATTAAAAACTTTTTCATATCGTTCACTGTTAATATAAAGTGTGAATCTTTCAAATTATACTTGACCAAGGCAATTATACTTCCGTTTCAGCAGGAGAATCGGCCTTTGTGTCCACATCAGGGGTAGTAGTATTTTTGCGGCCATAATTAGGATCAATCTTCTTGTCAACAAAATAAGTGACAGCAAGCGTTGCAAAACAGCATATCATCACCATCCAGAAGAAGTTGACATAACCGATTGCCTCTTGAATGTATCCAGCCACAAAGCCGGGCAACATCATGCTCAATGCCATGAATGCCGTGCAAATGGCATAGTGCGAGGTCTTGAATTCGCCTTCAGAGAAGTACATCATATAGAGCATATAGGCTGTGAAACCAAAGCCATAACCAAACTGCTCGATGCACAGGGCAATTGTGATGATCACCACATTAGAAGGCTGTGCAATGGCAAGATACACAAATGTAAGGCATGGGAGCGTCATACATGCAGCCATTACCCACAACGATTTTTTGAGGCCCACTCTCGAGGAGTAGATACCTCCGAGAATACCGCCAAGCAACAAGGCTATCACGCCAAACACGCCATAAACCGTACCCACAAGGTCGGTAGCCAAACCCAGACCACCTTCTGAGACAGGATGTACGAGGAAAGGCTGACACAGCTTGATAAGGAAACCTTCGGGCAAACGATAGAGCAACATGAACGCTATAGCAAGCAGCACACCAGGCTTCTTGATAAATGTCAAGAATGAATTGCCGAGTTCGCGCAGGTTGTCTTTTGCAGTGCTGGTCGCCTGGTCGATGCGAGGCTTGTCGTCCTTTGAATGAGGCAGAGCAAATGTGTGATAAAGCGTGACCACAAAGAAGATGGCAGCCGACACGCCAAGGGTTATCTGCCACGAGAAAGGTATGTCGTTACTGCTCTTCTCGATAGTACCGGCAATATAAACCAACACACCCTGACCAAACACCGATGCCACACGATAGAACACGCTGCGGATGCCAATGAATGCTGCCTGACTGCTTGGGCTGTGAGCCAGCATATAGTAGCCATCGGCTGCAATGTCGTGAGTGGCACTGGCAAAAGCTGCTATAATGAACAGCACCAGCGTAACCGTGAACATGCTGATGGGTGTGTGTCCGCTTGCCACCACATCGGGTTCGGGATGCGGCAAGGTGAGCGTGAGCAGAATCATCATGGCTGTGAGAAGCGCCTGCATCGAGATAATCCACCAACGCTTGGTCTTCACCACATCAACAATGGGGCTCCAAATGCCCTTGAGAAACCAGGGGAAGTAGAGCAAAGTGGTGAAAAACGACATATCACCGTTAGGCACTCCCATCTTGGTGAACATCATCACCGAGATGTTATTAACCACAAAGTAAGGCACACCTTCGGCAAAGTACAGTGTTGGCACCCACCACCAGGGGCTCTGGCGGCGCACTTTGTCTGTTTCTTTTGTAATTTCCATATTATCGAAGTTTTAAGTTATATCGAGATTAATATTGCTTGTCGATTGTAGCGCCGATGAAGTAGTGAAGCAAGATATCCTTGTAGCCATAGCCCTTGGCACCCATCACAGCGGCACCTATCTGGCATAGGCCCACACCATGGCCCCACCCGGCTCCACGCAGCACAAACTTGTCGGGGTAACCGTCGCCATCCACATCGTGCTTCTCGACCACGAAGGCCGAGCTGTAGAGACACGATTCGCTCAGCGCATATCGAATGGCAAGCTCTTTGCCTATCACTTTTGTAAGTTTCTCGCCCACAATCTTGAGTTTGTAGAGACGGCCCGAAGTGCCACGCGCCACTGGTTCGAGGTCGCGAATGCGACCATAATCGGTACCAGTGCGGCGAGCAATGAGTTCAGAAATCTGCTCCTGAGTGTACTCCACTTTCCAGCGATAGAAGTCCTTTGTCTCCTGATCATAGTCGTTGAGCACTT
>JAEEGI010014302.1_pt1 | contig 16707 bp, 12 predicted proteins | sample 8958751 | NCBI WGS metagenome assembly JAEEGI01 (sample SAMN16246545, study PRJNA631951) | gut metagenome | biome: gut microbiome; feature: rumen; material: KS-attached | host: Bos | place: Iran: Karaj | collected 2018-10
TAAGCATAGAGCAACTTGGCGCCGTGCAGAATAACGGCATTGTATTCCTGGCCTGTACCTGGAAGGAAGCCTGGAACATCCACGAGTGTCACGAGAGGAATGTTGAAAGCGTCGCAGAAACGAACGAAGCGCGCACCCTTGCGGCTGGCGTTGCAGTCAAGCACACCGGCGAACTTCGATGGCTGGTTAGCCACGATACCTACACTGCGGCCGTTGAAGCGGGCGAAGCCGACGATGATGTTCTGGGCGAACTTAGGCTGTACCTCGAAGAACTCGCTGTTGTCGGTGATGGCGGCGATGACCTTATACATGTCGTAAGCCTGGTTGGGGTTGTCGGGAATAATCTCGTTGAGCGAGTCCTCCATACGGTTGATGGGGTCGGTGCACTCTACGAGTGGTGTCTCCTCACGGTTGTTCTGAGGAATGTAGCTCAGCAGCTGCTGAATCATGGCGATGGCCTCTTCCTCTGTGGCGGCTGTGAAATGAGTCACACCCGACTTGGTGGAGTGAACGCTGGCGCCTCCGAGGCTCTCCTGGTCAACGTCCTCACCTGTTACAGTCTTCACTACTTTTGGACCGGTAAGGAACATATAAGAGGTGTTCTCCATCATCAAAGTGAAGTCGGTCAAAGCTGGGGAATATACAGCTCCACCAGCGCAAGGGCCGAAGATACCTGAAATCTGGGGAACAACACCCGATGCGAGGATGTTGCGCTGGAAAATCTCAGCGTAACCGGCAAGGGCGTTGATGCCTTCCTGAATACGTGCACCACCAGAGTCGTTGATGCCGATGCAGGGAGCGCCCATTGTCATGGCCATGTCCATCACCTTGCAAATCTTCTGGGCCATTGTCTCCGACAGAGAACCACCGTTGACGGTGAAGTCCTGGGCGAAAACGAAAACAAGGCGACCGTTGATTGTACCGCTACCGGTGACAACGCCGTCGCCAAGATATTGCTTCTTCTCCATGCCGAAGTTGGTACAACGGTGGAGCTTGAACATGTCGTATTCCTCAAAGCTGCCCTCGTCGAGGAGCATGGCTATACGTTCACGGGCTGTGAACTTGCCTCTTGCATGCTGCTTGTCGATGGCTTTCTCACCACCACCCAAGCGGGCTTTCTCACGGAGTGATATCAACTCCTGGATTCTTTCTGTTTGTTTGCTCATATCTGTTATTGGTTTTTCCTTGCAATGTTTCAAGCTTTCTCGCAAAGTTCAGTGAGAATACCTGCTGTGGATTTTGGATGGAGGAAGGCAATCATCATCTGCTCTGCGCCTGGACGTGGAGCCTTGTCAATCAGGCGGATGCCCTTCTCGTCACACTCTGCCAATGCGTTGGCCACACCATCCTCAATGGCGAAGGCTACATGGTGAACGCCACGGCCGCCATTGGCCATGAATTTGGCCACTGCGCTCTCCTCGCTTGTGGGCTCCAAGAGCTCGAGTTTCACCTCGCCTACTTTCAGGAAGGCTGTCTTTACCTTCTGGTCGGCCACTTCTTCAATTGCGTAACACTTCAGACCAAGTACCTCCTCGAAATAGGGGAGTACTTCATCAATACTCTTGACGGCAATGCCAAGATGATCAATACGTGAGATTTTCATAATGATTTTGAAATTTATGAATTGTTTTTATTTATGCCGAATATGGACAGATGGGCAAGAAAATGGAGCGCATCTATCCACATCAATTACATATTTTGTGCAAATTTACACCTTTATTCTTAAATAGAAAAGAAAACTTTCGGAAATACAGAAAAAATATCGAATTCCCTTTTTTTACATTGATTTCCAAAACTCGATATCCCGTTATCTCGTGATAACGAATACCTGTTGTTCTTGGAATCACTAAATCAAATCCACCACAGTGATGCCTGCGCCGCCAAGACGGATGTCCTCGTCGTGGAAGTCGGCCACACCCTCGATGTTGGAAAGGTATTGGCGGATAAGCGACCGCAGAATACCCGAACCTGTACCATGGAGGATGCGCACACGCGATACTCCAGCCACCAAGGCATCGTCGATGTAGTAGGTGATGGCTTGCACTGCCTCGTCGCCTCTCATACCGCGAACGTCAATGTCCTGACGGAATTCCAGCTTGCGGTCACGGATGTCGTCCTGAGTCTGACGGGTGAGGAAGGTGTCGGCACGTTCTTCTTTCTTAGGCGGAGAGGAGGGCAGAAGACGGTCTAAGGCGATGTTGGTGACCATCGAACCAAAGGTGACTTGTGCTTGCTTGCCATTGATTTTGTTGATTTGGCCTACAGCGCTTTGTCCTTTAATGACAACGAAATCGCCCTCTACAAGGGGTGCGTTTACGGGTTTCTTGTTCTCGCTTCCAGCTGTAGTCTGAGCCTTCGCTGCTTTCTCATCGTTTTTCTTCTTTTTTCGTTCCTGACGGGCTTTTACCTTCTCCATCTGACGTTTGATGCGCCCCTCGAAAAGACCGGGGTCTATCTCGCGCAGTTCTTGCTTAAAGTCATTGAGTTCTTGGCGTGCCTGACGGGTGCGCTCTTTCTCCGCTTCTGCTTCTTTGATTTCCTTGATGGTCAGTTCGATACGCGAGTTCGATTGGGTGATGATTTCGAGTGCCTGTGCCTTGGCCTTTGCGATAATCTCACGCTTTTCCTCTTTCAGTGCTTCTATCTCTTTCTCGTAGCGGTCGATGGTTTGTTGCAACTGCTTCTCATGTTGGTGGATGGCGTCGCGCTTGTTTTCCCAGTAGCGTTTGTCACGCACGATGTCCTGGAGGTACTTGTCGGCGTTGATATAGTCCTGTCCCACGATTTCGGAGGCATCTTTGATGACGTCGGCCGGAATGCCGATTTTTCGCGCAATCTCTACAGCGAAGGAACTGCCTGGGTTTCCGATGCGTAGTTGGAACAATGGCTGCATCTCGTTGCGGTCGTAGAGCATCGCACCGTTCACCAGCCCTTCTGTGTCTTTGGCCAGTAGTTTTAGGTTTTGGTAGTGGGTGGTAATCACACCGAAGGCTTTCTTAGCGTTGATGCGCTTGAGTACTGCCTCAGCCATGGCACCGCCGATTTGGGGCTCTGTGCCACCACCAAACTCGTCAATAAGCACGAGGCTTGTGCCGTCGGCATGGCGCATGATGTTCTTCATGTGGAGCAGGTGTGATGAGTAGGTGGAGAGGTCGTCCTCGATGCTCTGGTCATCGCCGATGTCGATGAATATGCTCTTGAAAACACCCATGCGACTGGTTTCCGACATAGGCACCAACATTCCGCATTGCATCATGTATTGCAGCAGTCCCACGGTTTTCAAGCACACCGACTTTCCTCCGGCGTTTGGACCCGAGATGACAAGCAGGCGCTGGCTCGGTGTCAGTTCGATGTCGAGTGGCACTACTTTCTTGTCGTGTTTCCGCAGGGCTTGCTCCAAGAGAGGATGGGTCGCATAGCCCCAGTCGATGGCAGGACGGTTCTCTATCTTGGGTTCATGGCAGTTGTTGGCAATGGCAAAACGGGCCTTGGCGCGGATGAAGTCGATGTCGGCGAGGAACTCGTAACTGTAGATGATGTCTTGGGCCTCTGGACGTAGTGTATCAGCCATCTCCAGCAGAATACGCATTATCTCGCGCCTTTCTTCGCTTTCCAGTTCGCGGATGCGGTTGTTGGCCTCCACGACTTCGGCCGGTTCTATATAGACGGTTTTTCCTGTGTCGGACTCGTCGTGGACGATGCCCTTGATTTTGCGTTTCAGGGCAGGTGCGACAGGGATGACCAGACGTCCGTCGCGCATGGTCGGAGCGATGTCTTTATCCACTAGTCCGTCGCTCTTCGCCGATTTCAGTATGCTCTGTAGGGAGCGTGAGATGCTGTTGGTGGTGGCGGTGATGTCATGGCGGATTTGCGCGAGGGTAGGAGAGGCATTGTCTTTGATGTTGCCAAACTTGTCGAGTATCTGTCCAATGCGTTTCACCACTTGTGGAAAAGTGCGTACATCCTGGCTAAGAGTGTGAAGGGTGGGGTAGGTGAAAACCATGTTGCCATTGTCGAGTTCATGTCCTTTCTTCAGAAATGCCACAATGTCGCAAATGGTGGAAAGTGAACGTTGGAGGTCGAAGAGTTCACGCTCGTCAAGAAAGGTGTGCGCAACCCGGATGCGTTTCAGGGAGGGCCGCACATCAAAGAAGTGCTGGTCGGGAAACTCATCTTCTTGCAATATGGTGACGAATTCGGTGGTCTGGCGCAACATGGAAGTCAGGCGTTCGTGGTTGGAGCAGAACTCCATCTGAGTCACACGTTCCGTACCAAGAGTACAAAGACAGGCGTCTGTCAGTTGCTGCCTCACGACATCAAAACGGAGTTTGTATTCGAAATTATCTGGATAAAGCATTGTTTTTCTTCTTTTGGTTGCAAAGTTAACATTTTTCTCTGATAGATGACGATTTTTTAAAACTATAAAAGCTTTAGGAACTAAAGGCATAAAAAAAGAGGTGATAGAATCACCCCCTCTTTTCGCTGGATACGTTTCTCTCGAAAAGCGCCCAACTGATTTCATTCAATTGTCTTACAATTTTAGTTTTTATATAGATAGAATTCTCTTGCCGATGTGAATAGTCGAAACACATGATTTATGCCCTAAAAAGGAGCATCTGTGATAATCGCTCCGTCGGTGAATACGTCGTCGTTGATGAGCGGTACATCGTTGTCGCCACTGGGCGCTTCTGGAAGGTTCATCCTCGACGACAACTCCTGGCCATTGCTTCCCACCAAACTACCCTCGTTGAGATTGAGGAACCTGGCGAAATGCGACTTGAATCGCAATCTGACATCACCAACAGCACCGTTTCTGTGCTTGGCAATGATGATTTCCGCTATACCCTTGAGGTCGTTGCCGTTGGCGTCCTTGTAGATTTTGTAGTACTCGGGACGATGGATGAAACACACGATGTCGGCATCTTGCTCGATGGCTCCAGACTCACGCAGGTCACTGAGTTGGGGGCGTTTGCTGTCGGCGGCTCCTTCTGGGGTGGCAGCCACTCGGTTCTCCACACCACGGTTCAACTGGCTCAATGCGATGATGGGGATGTTGAGTTCCTTGGCCAATCCCTTGAGTGAGCGCGAGATGGTGGATACCTCTTCCTGTCGGCTGTTGTAGCTCATGCCACTGGCGTTCATCAGTTGTAGGTAGTCGATGATGATGAGTTCAACATTATGCTCTCGCACCAGTCGACGTGCTTTAGAACGCAGTTCGAACACTGACAGTGATGGTGTGTCGTCGATATAGAGTGGCGCATTGTACATGTCGTTGAGTTTATAATCGAGTTGTCCCCATTCGTAGGAGGCCAACTGACCGCTCTTAAATTTCTCACCCTCTATTTCACATACATTGACGATGAGACGGTTCACCAACTGTACATTCGACATTTCCAACGAGAACATCGCTACTGGCACCTTGTTGTTGATGGCTATGTTGCGCGCCATCGAAAGCACAAAAGCCGTTTTACCCATGGCTGGACGGGCTGCGATGATAATGAGGTCAGACTTTTGCCAACCGCTTGTCATCTTGTCCAAATCATCGAAACCACTGGCCAGACCACTCAAACCATCCTTACGGGCTGCAGCTTTCTTCAACAGCTCCATCGCCTCATTAATCACAGGGTTGATTTGAGTGTAGTCCTTTTTCATGTTCGTCTTCGAGAGTTCGAACAGCCGGGCCTCTGCCCGTTGCATCAACTCCTGCACATCCTGCTGCTCATCGAAAGCGTCGGTCTGAATCTCACTCGAATAGGTGATGAGTTGACGGGCCAACGCACGTTGGGCGATAATGCGAGCATGATATTCTATGTGTGCCGATGATATTACCTTGCCGCTCAACTCGGTGATGTAAAAAGGACCACCGGCATTCTCCAGCTCACCTGTGGTGCGCAACTGCTCAGTTACCGTCAGAATGTCTATGGGTTTGTCTTCTGTGGCCAGTTGAGTGATGGCACGGTAGATAATTTGGTGTTTGTTGTCGTAGAATGACTCTGGTTTCAGAATGTCGCTCACCAGACCGAAAGCGTCCTTCTCAATCAGGCAGGCACCCAACACCGCAACTTCAAACTCTAATGCTTGGGGCTGGAGATGACCGTATTCGCTCATCTGAGCCACTGCATCGTTTTGTTTTTTGTTGGGATTTCTGCGTTTTGTCTCTGCCATGATGATTGTATGAACGTGATTAAATTCGACTGCATTCCAATTTTGGACTTTGCAAAATTATGACTTTAATCGTTCAAACAATATCCAAATCATCTGAAAGTTATCAAATACTTTTCAACACCAACTGTTGAAAACATTGAGTATTGACCATTGAACATTGACCGTTGACCATTGGCTTGCCAAAAATGCTCATGCTTGGCATAGATTAGCCTATAGTATACACATCTGCTCCTCCCCCTTAGACGGGAGGGAAGTTCTGGTACGCTATTGGTCTAAAATGAGATTAAAAGTGTAGCGTCAAGTTTGCTTGAGCCTCAGAACTGACAATACATTATTGGTCGTTTTGCTTTTTCCCTTCTTCTACCGCTTTTTCCATTCGTTCGTTGTTTTCTCTGAATTCATTGATTTTCATTGCTGAGATACTGTCGGTTGTTTCTTTTTTAGTTATTTCAAGGCGCTTCAGTTTATATACTTTCAGGTCGTTGTCGCTCACTTTCATCATTTGCTTGCATAGTTCGAGTTTGTCCTTCATTGCACCAAGATAGATTCCACTTGTCATGATGTATTCTGAATAAAGAAAATTAGTGACTAGAGAATATTCTCTTAATGCTGAGTTACTTTTGTAATCCTCCAAAAACTGGTCTTTTATATCCTTTTTGTATTTCTTACGTAGTTGGTAGAGTTCTGAAACGTACTCAGTGAACAAGGCGTTGTTCAGCGTATTAATGGTTTCTATGTTAGTCGAGAAGATATGCTCAACCGTCTCGGTGTATTCGAATTGGGGATAGTACTTGATGAAAAGGAATGGGTTGTCCTTTATCAATTTTGGATTTTTGGCCACAGCCACCTGTTGCTCAAAACCAGCATGGAGTATGGAGTCATCTACCTCCATCAATTCCATTGAATTAGAGAGGTCATAAAGTATCATCAATACTATCTCGCGTTTGGCTTCCTCTTTCTTTCGCTGTTCCAGCCAAGTGTTGGTACCGAAAGTGAGTATGATGGAAATGGTTGTAGCCAATAAAGTTAGCAAAAACTGTTTGACGGTCTCGCTCAGTCCTGTGTAGTTTTTCTCTTTCTCGTTCATGCTGAGTGTGCTTTATCTATTGTTTTTATGAGGCTTTTCACTAATATGTCATTGAAATCAGATGCAAAGTTAATCTTTTTCTACACTCAACAAGCACGAATGTTCTCTTTTTTATATAATTTTGCATGTGAAATCACCAAAACTAAGATTATTACACAGAAAACCAGCATATTCTTCGAAATCATCAAATGAAGAAACTTACAGACCAGGAGATTATAGACAGACTCATAGCGCGCGACAACGCTGTGACCGAATGGTTCTTTTATACCAAGTGCCAGCCGTTGTTCAGCAAAATCATCTTCAGCATATTCGATGGCAATATTGAATACGCTGAACTCGTCGGTATGGTCTATGACGACCTTATGGGGAACGATGCGAAGAAACTTCGACAGTTCCAGTTCCGAAGCACACTTACACAGTATATCAAGGTCGTTGCCAGCCATCTTGCCATTCAAAAAAAGGATGAAGTGATAGAAAATGTGAGTAAAGACTATCTTTATGAACAAAAGGGTAGCCTACATGGCGATGTTCCTACTGCTGTCGATTCAAGTTCGGCTTCTTCAAACCGCGAGGCGACTACCCAAGACGATTACTCAGGCGAAGGTTACGACAGTACAGCAAGAATACAGGCTCAGATGGACCTCGATAATCTTTTCGCTTTGATGTCGAACAAACGATATGTTTATGTGCTGAAAAAACTGATGATTGAGGGTATGGAGTCTTCCGAATTGGCTAAGGAAATGGAAATTACCGTTGACAACCTCTACAACATCAAACGCAGGGCGATGAAAGAGCTGACCCATGTGGCACTCAAAGACATCGATATTTATGTAAACGTGTATAAAAATAGAACGATATGATAAACGAAGAATTGATTGCCGCTTATCTCGATGGCAACACCACTCTAGAAGAAACCATCAGGATTGTAAGGGCTATGCAAATAGATAAAAGGCTGAGCCGGCTCATTTTCAATTGTTATTTAGTGGATCAGAAAAGTGGAAATGCGGCTGGACAGAAGAAAAGAAGTGGAGGAAAAGTCGTGGAAATGACTTCACGCGAAGAAAAAGTATATATGGCTGCCAAAAACGATGCCAATAACTGTGAGATATTGTGCGAGATGTTTATTTTGATTGCCAAGGGAATGAAAGCTGATTCCGGCAAACTGACAGAGAAAGCCCGAAAGAATGGATGGTTCAGTGCAGAAGGAACCAAATTGAATGATTTCGGCAAATTATTGGAAAGTAATGGACTGGTGGTGGAAAGAAGACGAAAAGCCAGTTTCGAAGAACTAAAAAAAGCCTTAGACCTTCAAAAACACGTACTTGTAGCCGTAGATGGAGGTGAACTCATCGGCGACCAATCTTTCGAGAAATTTGAAGACCAGTGTATTGGTAAGATTCCCGACCATGCTGTAGTGGTCACCGCTTATAACGAATCCGACCAGAGTATCAGCCTATACGATCCCACCATTGGCAACAAAACTTGTGTCTATACTTATGAACGTTTCCTAGATGCATGGGATGACTCCAAGAACTACATGATCACTGTGGAGTAGCTCTTCATGTGGTTACAAAACATGAACTTATATACAAACACGTATACAAACACGGTGATTTTTAAGATTAGATGTGCGGCAGCGATGTCGCACATTTTGTGTTTGTTATGACCTTTTCAAGGTAATCACATTGACTTCGGGCCATGCGCCCAGGCGGAAGCATATGGTTCCACCTATCCCTAAAGAGACATAAAGCGTCTGATTCTCTTTCTCGTATTTGCCACCCCATTCCTTGTAAATCAGTCGGGCGGGACTGAACTTGCCTATCAGCATTTGTGCGGCGTGTGTGTGGCCAGACAAGGTGAGTTGGATGTCGTTTTTGCCACACACTTCCAACCGCCAATGGGTAGGGTCGTGGGAGAGGAGAATCTTAAAAGCATCATTTGGTATTCCTTTCATCGCTTTTCCCAACTGGCCTTTAGGTTCAAAAGGTGGTTTGCCAATCTGTTCCACACCGATGATATAGATGGTGTGTTCGTCACGACATACTTTGACGTGCTCATTGAACAACAGTTTCCAACCTATCTTCCTTTCCTGCTCCTTGACTTGACGAAGAAAGTAATAATCGTGATTCCCTATGATAGACAGGACACCGTCTTTGGCGTGAAGACCAGAAAGAATATTGATGAAAGGTTCGGCCTCTTCCGCTTTGTAGTTTACCAAATCGCCAGTGAAGACAATCAAGTCGGGATGTTGCTCATTGGCAAGTGTCACCACCCGCTCAATCATTTCCGGATGGCGGGTGAAAGAGCCTAGATGCAGGTCGGAAATCTGCACAATCTTGTAGCCGTCGAACGACTCGGGGAGGTCTCTGAACGTCATGACCTCCTCTTTCAACGTCAGTCGGAGCCACCCTCGGATAAAACCATAAAAGAGTACAATCAAGACAAAAACTACAGCAATCAATCCTGTCATCCAACCGAAAGGCCATGCCACTAAGGCGAAAACCAATTTTGGAATAATCAACAGAATTATCGACGAGAAGAAAAAAAGCTTCCGCAGTAGATAACTCAGACGTTTCTTGTCAAATCTTGGCATCATGCAGAGCACAAGTAATGTAGGAGCACTGATTAGCAGTTTCCATCCTATATCCAGAGACGGAAAAACCAACAACCAGATAATTAGGTCAGGAACAATGGAGAAGAGCAGGATGATGATGAGTAATTTACGCATGGTGCTTAGATAGAAATGCCAAAAACATGTAATTTTAAATCTTGTTTTTATTTTTATCGACAAAAATAATCAATTTTTTTGGGATATGTATCATATTGTATAACATCATCGTCTATATGCCGTTCTTTTAGATTATTTTTAATATTTTTGTACAAGAAAAAGAACAATCAATACAAAAATAATATGAAAAAAATCCTAACCCTATTGCTGGTTGCTGTCTGGATGATGGCAGCCAACGCACAAGACAAACTGTATGCCGATGAATTTCCTCTCGGTGATGTGACATTGTTGGACGGACCGCTGAAGTCCGCCCGAGACCTTAACATTAAGACACTCCTGCAGTACAATTGCGACCGTCTGTTGGCTCCTTATTATAAGGAAGCTGGCCTCACACCCAAGGCTCCGACTTATCCCAACTGGGACGGTCTGGACGGTCATGTGGGAGGCCACTACCTTACGGCTATGGCTCTCAATGCCGCCACAGGTAACGAAGAGTGCCGTCAGCGAATGGAATATATGATTGCTGAACTTCAGGTATGCGCCGATGCCAATAACAAGAACCATCCCGAATGGGGACGCGGCTATGTGGGCGGCATGCCCAACAGTGAGAATATCTGGAGCAACTTCAAGAAAGGCGACTTCAGAGTCTATTCCGGTTCCTGGGCTCCCTTCTACAATCTCCACAAGATGTATGCCGGTCTGCGCGACGCATGGCTCTACTGCGGTAATGAACAGGCTAAGAAACTCTTCCTCGGTTTCTGCGACTGGGCTATTGACTTGACAGCCGGTCTCAGTGATGAACAGATGGAGCGTATGCTTGGCAATGAACATGGAGGCATGAACGAAGTGTTGGTGGATGCTTACGCCATCACCAAGGAGCAGAAGTATCTTGATGTGGCTCGTCGTTTCTCTCACAGGAGATTGTTGACTCCGATGTCTCAACGAGTAGATTGCCTCGACAATATGCACGCCAATACTCAAGTGCCGAAGGTGGTTGGTTTTGAACGCATTGCCGAATTGAGTGGCGATGAGAGCTACCATCACGCAGCAGACTTTTTCTGGGATGTGGTTACAGGTGAGCGTTCTCTTGCCTTCGGTGGTAACAGCCGCCGTGAGCATTTCCCAAGTAAAGAGGCTTGTACCGATTTCATCAACGATATCGATGGCCCTGAGTCGTGCAACACCAACAACATGCTGAAACTAACAGAGGACCTCCACCGACGCAATCCTGAGGCTCGATATGCTGACTATTACGAGTTGGCGACCTTCAATCATATCCTTTCGTCGCAGCACCCTGAACATGGAGGTTATGTGTATTTCACCCCTGCACGTCCACGCCACTACCGTAACTATTCCGCACCTAATGAAGCCATGTGGTGTTGTGTGGGTACAGGTATGGAAAACCATGGCAAATACGGTCAGTTCATCTACACTCATGTGGGCAATGCGCTCTATGTGAACCTATATGCTGCATCGGAACTTAACTGGCGTGAACAGGGTGTCACTATTCGTCAGGAAACTGGTTTCCCTTATATGGAAACAAGCAGAATCAGTATCACCAACGGAAAGGGCGAGTTCCCACTTCTGGTTCGCTATCCAGGATGGGTGAAACCCGGCGACTTCTCTGTGAAAGTGAACGGACAGCCTGTCAATATCATCACTGGCCCATCGTCATATGTCACCATCGACCGAAAATGGAAGAAAGGCGATGTGATAGAGGTCAATTTCCCGATGCACAACAGTGTGAAGTACTTGCCCAATGTACCACAGTATGTAGCCTTGATGCACGGTCCCATTTTGCTCGGCATGAAGACGGGAACCGAGGACTTGGCTCACCTCATCGCCGACGACAGCCGATTCGGACAGTATGCCGGAGGTAGGAAACTGCCCATCAACGAAGCTCCTATTCTCATCAACGACAACATTGAGCAGATAGCTAACCAACTGACGCCTGTTCCAGGAAAGCCGCTGCATTTTATCCTCAATACCCGTATGGAGAACCCCATACACAACGAGATACAGCCTTTCTTCGAGATTCACGACTCGCGTTACATGATGTACTGGCTCGCCCTTTCTGAACAAAGTTACAAGAATTATACTGACCAATTGGCTAAAGCCGAGGAAGAGCGTCAGAAGCTGGAGGCCATGACTGTTGATAAGGTGCAGCCAGGAGAGCAACAACCTGAGACTGACCATAAGATGGAGACCGACCGTTCCAATACGGGTAATACAAATGATGTGTTCTGGCGTGACGCCCGCGATGGCCATTACTTCAGTTACTTGATGCAGACCGAAGGCAGGACCGATTTGTCGCTCAGACTCCAGTTCTGGGGTGTGGGTGAATGGAAGACACATGAATTCGACATCTTCATCGATGACAAACTCTTCACTTCTATCAACAATACTGGCAAATACCGCATTTCGGAATTCAAGTACGAAACTTATCCCATACCTGCCGAACTTCTCCAAGGCAAGAAGCAAGTGCGCGTGAAGTTTGTTGCCAAACCAGGCAAACAAATCGGCGAGATTTATGGTGTCAGATTGATTAAAGAGCAATAAAGATTGATAAAATGGCAAGGAATACAGTAGACTGTGTCCTTGCCATCTCCCAGAATCACTTATGGATGACAGTAATGTAATAGAATCTTATCTGAAGAAGCCCTATTGGATTATTGATATCTTGCCCAAACAAGTTCCAGTAAACGCAAGAGGACAGTATTTCAAGATTGAGCATTTTCTTTTGAACTCCCAGATGGATGACATCTATAGGAGATTCACTAATGTGTTGTTGAAAATCAACTGTTATGAAGAACTAAGTGTTTGTCATGCCCTCGAGGGGCAATGGGTGGCCAATCCCAGTCCTGAGACATTGCAGAAATGGATGATGGAAAGAAAAGCATTATATGTGATGCTGGATTCGTCACAGGCCATGATTGCCATTAGCGGAGATGAGCATTACATGACTTTGTACTGCGATGATGAGAGCCCTGTTTCATTTATTCGTACATTAGTGGTTTCTGAAGGTCTCTTCCTCTGGCAACGAAAATGACTGCTAGAGAAGGTGAAAAAAGAAATCGGGGTTGTGACAGATTGTTCGCAACTCCGATTGTCTTTTTTGTTGTCTAACCTTTAACGTTTTGAAGGTTTCGTTTGCTGGGGACGGTATTTTGCTATGCTTTCGCGTACAATTTTTGCCCAGGGCTTGAGTTCGTCCTCAGTCCAATAGCCGGTGGCACTGGCACCGGGTACAAGCATGGAGCAGGACTCTACTTTGTCGGCTACACTCCAAGCACACCAACTGAGTTTGCGTTCCTGCATCCAGTCAACGTAAGCTTTCCATGCTTCAGTATCAATCGGTCCGTCTCCACTTGCCTCCATGCCTGCACACTCGCTCACAAATACTGGTATGCCTTTAGCGATAGCGGCATCAGTGCGTTCGCGTAGCCATGGACCATGGGTGGCGGCATAAAAATGCATGGTGTACATGATGTTCTTCTCGCCAGTGATGGGATCGTTGGCCACCTTGTCGATGTCCTGGTCCCAATGCGGACAACCCACAAGAATCACAGCCTCTGGCTCTATCTCACGGATGACTTTGATAACTTTCTTGGAATAGATTTTCACCTCTTCCCACGACTCATAGTCGGGTTCGTTGAACAGTTCATAGATGACGTTGGGCACTCCTCTGTACTTGATTGCCATCTGATGGAAGAACTTGATAGCGTCCTCTTCGAAGACATCATGGCTGTGCCAGTCGATGATGACGTATGCATTGTTCGCGATGGCAGCATCCACCACCTCAAAGAGACACCGCAAACCTAATGCTGGGTCTTGTAGGTAACTGTTGTGCATCTCCTCATTGAACGGACGGCTCACTCCCAACGAGGCGCGTATTACGTCTGCGCCCCATTCCTTCACGAAATACGTACAACTCTCCTTGTTCCAGAAACGGGGCCAGATTTGGTGCCAGCCATAACTGATGCCATGAAGCACAACGGGCTGGCCATCCTCGCCCACTAATTGGCTGCCTGACACAGACAATTTTTGTACGGTATTCACTTCTGACGGCTTATTCTTTTTCTTACCATCGCTTGCCCATGATGGAGTTATGGCAAACACCATCATCATCATGGCAATGAAATACTTGATGTTCTTCATAATAATATAATAATTAGTCCTATTGCTTTTGTGATTCCGCCTCTTTCTGTTCCAGAATGTCCATGAGTTTGAGCATCTCGTCGCGGTACTGGGCGGCCAGCATGAAGTCCAGTTTCTTTGAGGCTTCGAGCATCTGCTGGCGGGAATGCTCGATGGATTTCTTCAATTGTTGCTCGTCCATGCCCATTGTGATGGGATCTTCTGCCGCTGAATCGATGCGCTGGTCGTAGAATGCCTTGTCGAGGTAATCCACACGTACGCCTGCGTTGATGGCTTTATGGGCCTTGCGAATCTGCTGTGGGGTGATGCCGTGTTCTTCGTTGTAGCGCATCTGTTTCTCGCGCCGACGGTTGGTCTCGTCAATGGTCTGTTGCATGCTTTTGGTCATTCTGTCAGCATAGAGGATGGCCATGCCGTTGATGTTGCGCGCGGCACGCCCAATTGTCTGTGTCAAAGCCCTGTGGCTGCGCAGGAAACCCTCATTGTCAGCATCAAGAATGGCCACTAATGACACCTCTGGCAGGTCAAGACCCTCTCGTAACAGGTTCACTCCAATGAGTACGTCGTAGATACCGCTCTTCAGCTTGTCGAGAATCTCTACGCGTTCGAAAGTATCCACATCGCTGTGGATGTAGTTGCAACGGATGTCGAAACTCGACAGGTGCTCGGCCAACTCCTCTGCATGGCGTTTGGTGAAAGTGGTGACGAGCACACGCTCATCAAGCTCCACTCGTTTGGCGATTTCTTCCATCAAGTCGTCTATCTGGTGCTCTTTGGGACGTACCTCTATGGCAGGGTCCAGAAGTCCTGTCGGACGTATCAACTGTTCGGCTATTACTCCTTCTGAACGTACCAACTCGTATTCGGCGGGAGTTGCGCTGACATAGATGACCTGATGAACCATGCTCTCGAACTCATCGAAGGTCAACGGACGGTTGTCGAGCGCGGCAGGAAGACGGTAGCCGTATTCCACCAATGTGGTCTTGCGTTTGCGGTCGCCACCGTACATGGCGCGGATTTGAGGCACAGATTCATGGCTCTCGTCGATAATCATCAGGTAGTCATCGGGAAAGAAGTCGAGCAGGCAATAAGGACGCTCACCGGCTTGACGACCGTCGAAATAGCGGGAGTAGTTCTCTATGCCTGAGCAATGGCCCAACTCTCGGATCATCTCCAAGTCATTGGTCACACGGGTCTCTATCAACTTGGCGCGCATCTTGTCGCCTACATCCTCATAGAAAAGAATGCGTTCATGCAAATCGTCCTCGATGTCGTGAATGGCTTTCTGCACTCTGTCCTTGGGAGTGACGAAAAGATTGGCGGGGTATATCTTGTACGAGTCGAAAGTGTGCAGACGGTTGCCTGTCAGAGAGTCTATTTCCTCGATGGACTCTATCTCGTCGTCCCAGAAACCCACACGTACAGTCTTGTTGTCGTAGGCCAGGCAGAGGTCCACATTGTCACCCTTAACACGGAAATTACCGCGTGAGAGTTCTATGTCGTTGCGGACATACAAAGACGAAACCAAACGGCGGAGGAATTCGTCGCGGTCAATCTTGTCGCCCACGGCCACCTCGATGATGCCCTGGGTGAAGTCCATCGGACTGCCCATACCATAAATGCAAGAGACGGAGGACACTACAATGATGTCTTTTCTGCCCGATAGCAAAGACGACACCGCTGACAGACGAAGACGGTCAACTTCTTCGTTGATGGCCAGGTCTTTCTCTATGTAAGTGTCAGTGGAGGGCAGGTAAGCCTCTGGCTGGTAGTAATCATAGTAACTCACATAGTATTCCACGGCATTCTGAGGGAAGAATGCTTTCATCTCGCTGTATAGCTGATGGGCGAGGGTCTTATTATGGCTCAGGATGAGGGTAGGACGCTGCACGTTGTTGATGACGTTGGCCATGGTGAAAGTCTTTCCCGACCCGGTCACTCCCAGCAAAACCTGGGCGGGAAGGCCTGCTTCCAGTCCCTCCGTTAGTTGTTTTATGGCTTCGGGCTGGTCACCCGTAGGCTGGTATTCTGATGTCAGTTCAAAGTCCATGTATTTAGGTTTTAGTCATGGTGATGAGGAAAACGATATGTTCTGTTTGCGAAAGTAGCAATATTTTAGGACAAATCAAGGCTTTTATCACATAATTTATGATAATTAAACATTGAAACAAGGCAAATATCTTGGTCAATTCGAATATTTTGTCTAATTTTGCATGAAATTCGGTTTACTGCAAACATGAAGAGAAATATATTTTTCAGTCTGATTCTTTCCTTCGTTCTTGTATCTTGTGGTGATTTCACCAAAATGCTCAAGAGCGATGACTACGATTTCAAGTACGAGGCCGCTAAAGCTTATTACGCAGAAGGACACTATGGACATTGCGCAGCATTGCTCGAAGACATGCTGCTGATGCTCAAGGGTTCGCCCGACGCTGAAGAGTCACTCATCATGATGGCCATGTGCAACTACAACATCAAGGACTATGAGACAGCTCAACTCTACTTCTCTCGTTATTACAAGACCTACCCAAAAGGTAAGTATACAGAGATAGCAAGATTCTACAGCGGT